>Ga0335081_10005914_pt1 | contig 19383 bp, 21 predicted proteins | sample Lox_Sample_35_FD_206713 | JGI IMG/M metagenome (GOLD analysis project Ga0335081, IMG submission 206713) | Soil microbial communities from Loxahatchee National Wildlife Refuge, Florida, United States - Lox_Sample_3.5 | ecosystem: Environmental > Terrestrial > Soil > Wetlands | place: USA... | reverse complement strand
CCAGGCCGCCGGAAGAGAAAGCAAAACCGGCCGCCGCGACGGCCGCCGCGAAGGAAACCAAAGCAGAGGAAAAAAAGGCGGCCCAGCCCCAGGCGGGATCGCCAGAACAGATCGCGGCTCAGAAAGACAGGATTGCCAGTCTTGAGAAGGAACTGGATCTACTCCAGCGGGAATACAAACTGCAGGTTGCCGATTACTACGCCGATGCCGGCAACCAGTTGCGCGACCCCAAGACTTGGACGGAGAACGAGACCAAGTTCCGTGCTGACATCGCCGACCGGCAGAAACAAATCGAGGAAGCTAAGTCCCAGCTCCAGGATATGGAAGAGCAAGCCCGCCATGCGGGGACATCGGAGCAAGGCGTCCAATAGCCAGAGAGAGACCTTCGCGGCAAAACCGACAGGAGCTGCGGCCCCTGTTTTATTTTTTTTTGGATAGGATCTTCGCGCATTTCCGCCTTTCTTGCCCAGAAGCGACCCCTGACGCCTGCGACGCGGACAGATACAATCGAAGTCTTTGCTAACTGTCTACGAATTGAGGCACACGATGGAACATAACCTTGAGCACACGGTGTCGCTTCTCACTCGCACCCCCGCGGCTCTCAATGCGCTTCTGCGTGATCTACCGGAAGCGTGGACGTTCCGCAATGAGAGTGAAAACACCTGGAGCGCGTTCGATATCGTCGCCCATCTGATTGACGCCGAGCGCACGAATTGGATTCCGCGGGCGAGGATGGTGCTGCAATCCGGCGAGACTCAGGCGTTTCCGTCCTTTGATCGCGGAGGACACCTACGAGAGAGTCAGGGGAAGTCGCTAGGACAGCTATTGGATGAATTCGCTCGTGTGCGGGCGGAGAGTCTGGGCGAGCTGCGCGCTCTGAATCTGCGGCCAGAGGACTTCGATCGGCGGGGACGCCATCCAGCTCTTGGAGCAGTTACTCTCTCCGAACTGCTCGCCACCTGGGCCGCGCATGACTTAACTCATCTGCACCAGATCTCAAGGGTCATGGCCTACCAATACCGCGAGGCGGTGGGTCCGTGGAGCAAATTCCTTGGGGTGATGAAATGCGCTGGCCACAGCTCTCCCTAAAGCGAGGAAGAATTCGGCGGCTGTCCTCTTTTCAGCCGTGCAATCTGTTTTAGATGGTGGCGGGTATGGATCCAGTGAAACTTGCGCCATTGCTGGGCAGTCAGCGGGCCCAGAACGAAGTGGTTGGCGAGCTTGCAATGCGCGCCGAAGCGGCGCTCGCACTCCGCCAGCATCCGGTCCATGTCCGCGATATGAAGCGGCAGATTGCGTAAGACTTCGTCCGGCGGCTGTCCTTTGGGCACGGCATACTCCGGCGCCTTGCGGCCGCCAGGCATGTATCCCAGTCCTACGACCAGCCCGACGGCGAGGCGCTGCGCGATGGTTGGGCGACCGGCGGTGGGCTGGCCTGCGTCAAGACACTTCTGCAGGTGCGGCACCGTCGTCTTGTAGGTGCGGTCCAGGTGCTCGAGGATCTCGGCCACGGACCACTTTCCTTCCGGATGGCGCGTCAACTCGGCGGCAGCCATGCCGCAGGTGGCATCAGCGATGGCATCCTGCACGCGCTGCAAGTAGCTGTTCACAGAACCCTTCCCTCCACCTAGAATCGCTGTGCTTTGCATCAGTGGGATCATAAACGCCCGTCGGGATGCCGGCATCATAAGCGTGGAGAAGCGATGAAACAATTTCTTCTGACTATTGCGATGGCTGCCGTGCTGGCTGGCTGCTCTTCCGCTCCAACGCCTGCCGAGAAACCGGCGGGAACCAAGGCTGAACCGCCCAAGGCAGAAGTTCTGACCGGCAGAGTGGCCTTCCAAAAACTGTTCGTCACGGCGCGAAGCTGGGCGCCGGATGCGCAGCCGTTCCGTTTGGAGTCGGAGGCGGTCAAGCAAGCGCCGGGAACGGACGGCAAGGCTGGCGTGTGGCGCGGCTATTTCGCTTCCGCCGGCAAGGGCGCCGTGAAGCCATACATCTGGTCCGGAATCTCAGGACCGGATGCACCCGAACGGGGCATCAATCCCGGACCCGAGGATACGTTCAATCCCTCCAACACCTCCACCCGACCCTTCGACTTTGCGTTCCTCAAGAGCGACAGCGACAAGGCCTTCGAGGTAGCGCAGCAGCACGGCGGCAAGAAGCTGATGGATGCCGATCCGCGGCAGCCCGTCAAGTACACGCTGGCCTGGAACCCGAGCACCAACGAACTCCTCTGGCACGTGGTATACGGCGCCTCAGAAATGGACGCCAGGCTGCGGGTGGCCGTGGACGCTTCTACTGGGACTTTCCTGAGGGTGGAGAAGTAGGATTGCGGGTCAGGATGGGACGGTCCGGATCGAATGGCTCGGGCCTCGACTCGGCCGTCTTGCCGGGCCTCTCGCATCCTGCCTGTTGCGCCAGATGCTTTTTCGGACGTTCAGCCAGCCCCTTGATGTGCTCCAGCGCCTTCTTCGCCTGCGCCGCGGACGGTCCCTGGGGAAGGATCTTCAGATAGGCCTCATAGTAAGCTTGGGCGCCGCCGGGATCGCCGAGCTTTTCCAGAGACTCCGCGATGCGGAAGGTGGCGATCGCATCGCCCGGCTTGTACTGCAGCGCCTCGCAAAAACGGCTGAGTGCCCCGCGATAGTTATCTTGCTTGAAGTAGAAGTTACCGATCTCGACATCCTTCAGCGCTTTGTGCGGATCCCAGGGATGCATTTCGGTCACGCTGTCATCCTGCACGTCGGGAGGCGGCCCTGGGCTGGTTGTGTCACGGCTGGAGCTGTCCCATGGTCCACGCGGCGCAGGGGTTGGCTCGGAGCGCGGCGGAGCCTGGCTGGTCGGCGGGCCCGCTGCCTGCTCCTGGTCTTTTTGATCCTTGTCGTTAGTTTGCCCGCAGGCGCAGAGCCCGGCTGCGAAGACAAGCGCGATGGGAAGCCTACGCCACATGCTCCATATTCTACGTCACTGCGGCATGGTTGGAGACACATGCGGCATGCGCGCCGCCGAATTTGCAAAATGTCACAGTCGAAAAAAATCAGGCCGCCCCGAAATTCAGGAACGGCCCGTAGTGACAGTTACTCGGGGGGAGGAAACTCTAGCGTGACCGCGCCCCGCTATCAGCGGGGGCGTTGGATGCTGTCTGGTTATCGACAACATTGGTCATCAGGCGGACATCCACACGGCGATTCTTGGCCCGACCGGAGTTGTTGGAGTTCGGAGCTACCGGCTTGTCTTTCCCCAGGCCGATCACGTAAATCTTGTGCGCCGGTACGTCATACTTCTGCGCCAGATACTGGATAACGGCGGCTGCACGGCGCTGGCTGAGTTGATAGTTGTAATCAGCCGGGCCGGTGGAATCGGTGTTGCCGTCCAGGACGATGATGTAGTGCTTGGCGTCGGAAATGTCCTGACCAAGCTCGTCCAAGGCCTGCCTGGCTTTGTCGGTAAGCACAGCCTTGTCGAACCCGAAGTGAACCGTGGTTTCGACCATCGGGCGGTAATTATCCAGGTTGGCCACGGTGTTGGTCAGGCTGGTAACACGGTTGGTAGCCTGGTTGGCCAAGCCCTGGGCATCGTCCGCCGACTTGCCGGCGGCCAGAGCCTTCTGATCGGCATCGGCGGCCTTGGCTTGTACATCCTGAATACCCTTCTGGGCACGAGCGTCGGTGTCGCGGATGTCGCGGGAGTTCTTCGCCGTCAGATCATCCAGTTCGTTCGTCTTGTCAACGAGAGGGGTGGTCTGATTGCGGACGTAATTCTTCGTGGTGCAGCCTGCGGAAAAGACCATGCTCAAGCTGAGGACGCCAGTAAGTGCTAACAACCTGCGATTCATTGGGGAGGGCTCCTGGGTCAAGCTCGCATGCCCAGCCATCGGCCATGCTCGTTAGGTGTGATAGCAAACGCCCTGCCACTTGCCGGGGCCGATCGCCTACCCTAAGTAATTGAAATTACACAGTTTTATCCACGCATCTCGTGCGATCTCCAGAGGCAGCCGGGCAATCGCTGGAGGGAGAGTAGAATTTTTACAGGGTGTCCGCCCGCCCAGCAGCTATCGAGCTACATGGACTTACAGGAGAAAATCCGAGAATTGCCCACCGGGCCCGGCGTGTATCTGTACAAGAACGCCGAGGGTGAGGTGATCTATGTCGGCAAGGCCAAGAACCTTCGGTCGCGGGTGCGGTCCTATTTTCTGGAAGGCCGGGCCGAGGATGCCAAGACCGGATCGCTTCTACGCGAGGCCGTTGACGTTGGCTACATCGTTGTCGATAACGAAAAAGAGGCACTGGCCCTCGAGAATAACCTCATCAAACAGAAAAAACCGCGCTTCAACATCCTGCTGCGCGACGACAAGACCTATCCCTACATCAAGCTGACCGCCGGCGAGCGCTACCCGCGGGTGTATGTCACCCGCCGCCTGAGAAAAGACGGCAGCCTGTATTTCGGGCCCTACTTCCCTGCCAACCTGGCACACCGCACCGTGGACCTGATCCACCGCGCCTTTAAAGTTCCCTCCTGCACAGTGGATCTGAGCCGCTACCATCCGCGGCCTTGCCTGCAGTACTACATCAAGCGCTGCCTGGGCCCGTGCGTGAAGGAATTGACCACGCCGGAGGCGTATCAGGAAGCCGTGCGCGACGTCCGGCTGTTTCTGGAAGGCCGGCAGACGGACCTGACGCACTCTCTGCAGGAGCGCATGGAGCAGGCCGCGGAAGAGCAGGAGTACGAGCGCGCGGCGAAGTACCGCGACCTGCTGGCTACCGTCGAGCAGCTTCACCAGAAACAACGGATGGATGCCGTCGAAGGCGACGACGCCGACGTTTTCGGTTATCACTACGAAAACCACATGCTCGCCGTGAATTTGTTCCACATGCGCGGCGGACGCGTGCTTGATCGTCGCGAGTTCTTCTGGGAGGACTTGCCGGAGTTCGCATTTCCGGACGGCGAAAATTTCGGAGGCGACGAGGCTTTTCATCCCGGCGAGTTCTTCTCAGCCCTGCTCAAGCAGGTCTACATCGACCAGCAGTACGTGCCGCGCACGATCTACGTCCCGGTTGAATTTGAAGACTGCGCAGCGCTGGAAGAGCTGCTTTCGGAGAAGCGCCAGCGGCGCGTGGAAATCGCAGTACCGCAGCGCGGCGAGAAGCGCTCGCTCATCGACCTGGCGGCGCGCAACGCCAAGCAATCGTACGAGCAGCGCTTCCGCGTGATGAAGCCCGCGACCAAGGCGATCCAGGAAGCGCTCCGGGATGCGCTCACCCTGCCCGAGATGCCGCGCCGCATCGAGTGCTTCGACATTTCCCACATACAGGGCGCGGAGACCGTGGCCTCCATGGTGGTGTGGGAAGACGGAAAGATGAAGAAGTCGGATTACCGCAAGTTCATCATTCGCTCGGTCGATGGCGTGGACGACTTCGCTTCCATGCGCGAGGTGGTGGGGCGGCGCTACAAGCGAGTGCTGGAAGAAAAGCAGAAGCTGCCCAGCCTCGTGCTGATCGATGGCGGGCTCGGGCAACTGCACGCCGCGGCCGAAGCGCTGGAGACGCTGGAGATCGTCAACCAGCCGCTGGCCTCGATCGCCAAGCGCGAGGAGATCATCTACGTCCACGGCCAGGAAGACGAGCCGGTGGTGCTCGACCATCACTCGCCGGTGCTGCACCTGGTGCAGATGATCCGCGACGAGTCCCACCGCTTCGCCGTTACCTTCCACCGCAAGCGCCGCTCCATGCGCGACCGCAACTCGGAATTGTTGGACATCCCCGGCGTCGGCGAGAGCACCCGGCGGCGCCTGCTGGAACACTTCGGCAGCGTCCGCGCGGTGAAGCAGGCAGACGCCGCGGCGCTGTCAGCGGTGGTGACGCGGGGGCAGGCAGAGGCGATCAGGCGGTACTTTGATGCGGTTGGGGATTAGCCGGTATCTACGCCTGGCCCGGTTCTGTCCCCGCATTCCTGCTGCGTGCACAAAAGTACTCCCACGATGCTCTTCGGCGCCTCAGTGTCCCCTCATAGAAGATGTAAATCGCATAAAGCAGTGCGCAGACAAAGATGCCGAGCGCCAGCGATAGGAATACCTCCGCCATGCTCCCAGCAACAAATGCGTTTCCAACAGCCTTTTGAGCCGTGATGTAGGCCAAAATCGTCGTTGCGCGGCACACCAGCAAAAGTACAGACAGGAGAGACGTCAGAACGGCGAGCCTCTTAATTGATTCGACCTTGGTCGAACACATCTCCCAGGAATACAGGAACTTGAACTCGGCTTGTTCCATCAGGCGCAGCAATGCCGTTGCGTTGTCCTTCTTGGGCTGGTTGCCGGATTCGCTCAGGAGTCTGCCTGGAAGATCGTCTACCAATCTGTTCGCCAGGGCCGAAGCGGCGAGCAAATCTGGTCCTGAAATTCTGTTATTGGCCTTTCCAAGTGAGGTTCGTCTCCTTGCCGAGAACCACCAGAGCTTCCGGGCCAGATTCAGGGATCTCACGAGAGAAATGGCTAGTACCGTGAACAGGTACACGAGGAAAACCTTTGACTCCCAGGGTAGCCTAACCTCGTACATGGGATCCCATACGATCGGGGTTTCTTGCATTCCGCACCCTCCGAAGTCTCGAAACGACGACCATCGCTCTTAAGTTACAAGAGGAAGCGCTGGAACATTAGACACCAACAGTTGTCACGGGGCACTTGCGGCCAGGCCGACGAGGACATGGGCCGCCTCATGAGGCGCGCGCCACCTTTACCTTTAGCTGTACGCCTGCTTCCCGCTGCAGGTAGGCGAGAATCTCGAAGAGGTTCTGCGCTTGCGGGTTGCCGCTCGGGCCGAACATGCGCATGATGCTCTTGGGCGAGCGCTGTACCACTTCGGCCAGCTCGCCAAAGCCGACGGTCGCGTTGATGTAGTCGCGCAGGATGGCCTTTCCGGTGTCCACATCACCCGAAAGGAAAGACTCAATCCCCTCGATGAGCAGTTCCTTGCGAAAAGCCGCATCGCGCTCGACGCGGGCTTTGATGGTTTCGCGAAAATCGCGTGTCAGCGGCATAGCTATCTCTCCTGACTCTTTTTTCGCAGTTTGTAGTCTTGCCATCGGCCAACTGCGTCTTTGATGTCCTTCTGCTGCCGCTTTTTGGTTCCGCCGGCAAGCACGATCACAAGCCACTCACCGTCTTTTCCAAAGTAAATACGGTAACCCGACCCAAAATCGATCCGATATTCGAAGACGCCGCCACCCACGCCTTTGACGTTGGAGAAATTACCTTAGCTCATCCGGACGACTGCCGACGCCACTTTCGCAGCAGCGGGCGCATCGAGGTCATCAAACCACTTGGCATAAGGACTGTGGCCATTCCGGTCCAGATATTCCCGGACTTCCACCATGCCCTCATGGTAACTTATACGTTACCATTGTCAAGGACAAAATCCCTTAAGGACCACTTTTTAGAAGCGCAGATGGACTTCACGGATTCCGATGCAGCACATGCACTGCGATGTCTGGCCAGAATTCGCGGAACGCGTTGGTAGCCGCGTCGCGCAGCAAGGCGTATCCGTATTTGGAGAGGATTGCTCCAGCCGTCCTGGTCTTGCTGGGATAGTAGGCCAGCGAAATTCCCTGCGCCATGCCGCGGCCGAGCAGCTCTGAAACGTTAAAGCTGTCATGCCCCTGGTAGTTCGGAGTAATGAGAATGCGGGAGGTTGCATAAACAACCCGCTTGCGAAAGCCGCCCTCGCCCTTAGCGAAGTAACGCTCATCCTGATGAAAGATGGTAGGCAGGGCGAAGATGACCAGGTAGTTGCCGTCGGTCTTATCGACGAAGCCGCGCCAGTAGTAGCGGCCGTATCCAGTCATGCCTTCTCCGAGCTGCGGGTGCGCGTTCGACCATTCGGCGAAGGCTGAAGTAAGGCCCACGAACACAAACGACGAATAGTCGAAGCTGTTCCTGGTGGCGATGACGAAAGCCTGCTTTGGCGTGGGTGGCGCTGGTAGCGCTCCAGCGCTGACCGCGCGGAAATTGGGCATCACCCCGAGAATTCGCTTGGGTTGCTGCTTTTCGACAGGCGGAGTGGCCGGATTCGCGGCTTTCGCGCCGGATGACCTTGCATCCGACGGCTCCGCATCAGTGGCGGACCCGGTTGCGCCCGGTTGCGCCACCTCGGGTTTTGCCGGTTGGCTCTGCGTGTCGGGAGACGAGTGATCGCTGGACTCCGATGCCGGGAGCGGTGTTAACAAAACGTCGCCCTGTTGGGCGAATGCGCAACTGAGAGGCAGGCTGAGCGCCGCCAACAGAAGTAAACGCAACGAGTACCCCCTAATCCCTCTGATTTTAGCCCGAGCGGGTTGAGTCCCTGGATGATCATTCCTCGTGAGGGACTCGGCCAGTAAATGGATGCCCGCCTCGCCTTCGGAATTCCATATCGAGCTTTGAACCGCCAAGGCAGACGAGGACATCGGCGCCTGACGGCACGTCGGTCCAGGTCCCCTGCTACTAAAGTTCCGAGCAGGAAAACTTAATTGGGCTTGCGATTGGGCGGGAGGTAATAGTGGATCAGCCCGAATTCGGGCAGGGATTCGATCTGCTCGAGCGTCTTCCTCGCGTCGGCGCCGTTCTGGGTAGCCTGACGCAGCAGTTCGATAAGCTGCTCTCCGTTCGCCAGAGCATTCAAATAGAACCAGAGGAACTGCCGCATCTGGTCGATGACGGACTTGAAATCGTCCACCGCTTCCACCATCAGCGACTGGTCGGAACTCATGCAGGAGCCGTCGAGCAGCGATTCCTGCAGCGAGCGCTGCAGGAGCCGGAGTTCGTCGGTGATGCCGCGCATGTGTTCCGCTGTTTCCTTCAAGATGCCTCTCTTTTAAGCCAGCCTAGCTTACAGCCGGCGCTGGAGGGCGCAAAGTAACCGAGGTAATGAAAATGCCCTGCGCCCCACACCATCAGGACAATTACTGACCAATGCACCTTGGAAACCGCAAACTTTGGGAACTGCACGACGACAACAGCTTGGCAGCGAGATCCAGCGTTCGAGCACGACTTCAGTTGTGCGGAAAGCAAAATGAAAAAGCGGGCTTCAGCCTCTGTCTGCTTTGACGACAGCGCGTCTGCGCGCTTGCGAAATCCGGGTTTGGGACTGAGGTTCGCCCTTTCCAGCCGCGCGAGCCTCCAGTTCCCGGTTCAAGTATTGCCTTACATTTTCGCTCAGCCGCGACTGCCGCATGACTTCGCGCAAGGCCTCGATGGGCAGGCTGTCCGCGATCGCCAGGACGCGCCCCAGCGGTGTGCCGGGATTGCACAAAAGAGCGCGCTGCACCTCTCGGCGCAAGGACCACTTCGGATGGCGGCAGATCGCTTCCGCGAGTGCCTGCGGCGCCCGGTCCTTCATCAGCGCCTTCACTACTAGTGCTTCGGTGAGCTTCGGATTGTCGACCACGGCTTCGACGACTCGCGGCTCGGAATCGAGCAGCAGCGCACCGGCCAGTCGCCCGGAGCCGCGCTTTGCCAGCGTAAGCCGCTCACCCAGCGAGATGGTTTGCCGGCGATTGAAGATGGCTTCATCGGCGGCCGCTTTGACGTCAGCGGCGACGGCCGGCGTGAGCGCCACTTGCATCAGTTCGAACGTGTGCAGGTGTCTGAGAAGCGGCAGCGAGACAAACCGCGGCGTGTGCGGATGGGTCACCAGCGCCAGGAGGACCTTGCGGCTCTTCTTCAGGGCGGGATGCTTCGCGAGCTGCTCCAGGCCGCTGGCCGGCAGGTCACGGCGTTCGAGCAGCGCCAGCGCCAGGTCTTCCGTCAGCCGGCAATCGCCTGCCGCTGCGCACAACACCTCCGGAGAAGGGTCGTGAATCAACCGCTCTATGGGTTGGAGCACGTCAGCCATGCGGATGCGATTTTGGAGAGACTATGCGGACGCTGTTTCCGGCGCCGTCGCCAAGGCAGTATTGCGCGCCATGAGCAAGGCCCCTTCCGCGGGCCTTCTTTTGCCTGCCGCCACGCGAGCCTCCGGATAGCGGTCGCACAGGTCCGCCCCGAAAGCATCTCGCACCTCGGGTGAATTTTCCAGAACACCGCCGTACATGGCCACCTTGACAGATGTGGAGGGGCTCCACAAATTGGCGAGCACGTCAGCGGCGATCAGTGACAGCTCTCGGCCGGCGCGAGCGAGAACGCGGCGGGCGATGGGGTCGCCAGACACGGCGACGATGGGAAATAGAGCGGCAAAGTCTGGAGCAGGCGATCCGCGCAGCACTCGAGCCAGCTCTTGAAGATCCTCCAGCTTCCAGGCCTTGAGCACGGCATGCAGCATGGCAGGACTGTGGCCGTTTTCGCTGGCCAGCAAAACCAGTTCCACAGCCGTTCGTCCGATCCACTCGCCGGAGCCGGGATCGCCCGTGGCCGGCGCGAGTCCGCCGGCGCGGGCCGTCTCGCCCTGGCGGTTGCGTCCCCAGGCGATAGAGCCGGTGCCGGAGATGACGACGACTCCTTCGCCGCCATCGAATGCGGCGTGATGCGCGACCTCAGTGTCGCCCACCACCACGATCTCGCCGCCGACGATTGCGCCGAGCAAACGGCGTATGGCGGCGACAGAACTCGCCTGCGACACACCGGCCACCCCGATGCAAGTGCGGCTGATCTGTGTAGCTGGTAGTCCGGCAGCGGAACATGCCCGCTCGATGCCGTCGCGCAGCGCGGCTCGGGCAGCTTCTTCCCCTACACGGGCGATCTTCGAGGAACCCGAGCCCGCCCAGCCGAGCACCGCGGTCTCGTTTCCCACCATGCACTCGGTCTTGGAACCGCCGCCGTCAATCCCGAGGAAGAAAGCCATTGCCGTAGGTTCTATCACAGGTGTGAGAGAATCCGTTTCAGGTTTCACGTTTGGACGCAAGTGAAGGGGCACGGCTTCAGCCGTGCCGTAATGGCGGTATTCATGAATTGTCATCCCGAGCCAGCGCGAACCAAGCTTTGCGGGGCGAGCGCGTGGCGAGGGATCAGCCGTTCCAGCTTGCCCGCGAGAAAGCAGGTCCTTCGGTCGCGCTGCCTCGCTCCGCTCGGACGCGCTCCCTCAGGATGACAATTCTTAAGAGCGCTGCGCGGCACGCCTGAAGGCGTGCCCCTTCACAAGCTTCATCCACGGTAGAACGGTTTTTAAAGCGGAGGCTCCATCAACCGGCTGGACCCGATTGACCTGGCGATCATCGCGCTCTATCTGGCGGCGATCACCATGTTCGGACTGCGCTTCCGCAAATCGCAACGCAGCCTGCGCGATTACTTTCTGGCAGACCGAAATATCCCGTGGTGGGCAATCGCTCTCTCCATTGTCGCCGCCGAAACCAGCACGCTGACCATCATCAGCATCCCCGGCCTCGCCTTCGATACGGATCTCGGCTTTCTGCAGGTCGTTTTCGGCTATCTGCTCGCGCGCGTGATCATCAGCGCGCTCTTCATTCCGCAGTATTTTCGCGGCGAAATGTACACCGCGTACCAGTTGATCGAGCGCCGCTTCGGCCGGACACTTCACTCGCTCACCGCCGGCCTGTTTCTGGTGACGCGCGCGGCGGCCGAAGGCGTGCGCGTCTTTGCGGTTTCGATCGTGGTGGCCATCGCCATCGGTACGGGCGAGGTCGCATCCATCGCCATCATCACCCTTCTGACCATGATTTACACCTTCGAAGGCGGCATGGCGGCGGTGATCTGGACGGATGTGGTGCAGACAATAATCTACGTGGGCGGCACTCTAGTGGGATTCTTCACCATCCTGCACGCGGTCCCGGGTGGGTGGGCAGCGGTGCACGCGATGGCCGAGGCCGCGGGCAAGTTCCGCGTGTTCGATTTCTCTCCCGTACTGCACAAGACCTACACCTTCTGGGCGGGAATCATTGGCGGAACGTTTCTCACCACCGCCAGCCACGGCACCGACCAGTTGATGGTGCAGCGGCTGCTCTCGGCGCGCAGCGAGAGACAATCGAAGGCCGCGCTGCTCTCGAGCGGCGTGGCCATCCTCTTCCAGTTCACGCTTTTCCTCGTGGTTGGAGTGATGCTGTTCGTGTTCTACCGCGGCGTACACCCGGCAGGATCGTCCGATCGCATCTTTCCCACGTTCATCGTGCAATACATGCCGCACGGGATCTCTGGACTGCTGATCGCGGCCATCCTCGCGGCGGCAATGTCGAACCTCAGCGCCGCGCTGAATTCGCTTTCTTCGACGTCGATCGTCGATTTCTATCTGCGGCGGAACCCGGACATGAGCGAAAAGCGGCGAGTCGCGGTTTCACGACTGGCGACGATCGCATGGGCGCTGGTCTTGTTCGGGCTGGCGCTGGTGTCGCGGCGCGGCGAGCGGGTCGTGGAAGTCGGGCTGTCGATCGCATCGGTGGCGTACGGCGCACTGCTGGGTGTGTTCCTGCTGGGCATGCTGACGCGGCGCGCCAACCAGCGGGGTGCGATTATCGGGATGGCCAGCGGGCTCGGGGCTGAGATCTATGTCTGGATGGCGACGCACGTGCCTTGGACTTGGTACGTGGTAATCGGCACGGCGGTCACGTTCTTCGTGGGATATGCGGCCAGCGCGGGGGAAGGTGAAAGCAGTCCGTGAATATCCACGCCAATCCGTCGCTAGCGCGGATCCAGAGTTGACGTGTCCAATCCTGATGAGGTGAAGGGGCACGGCTTCAGCCGTGCCGCTAACGTCCGCACATAACCGGGCCTTTAGGCCCTGAGGAAGATTTCCTCAGCGGCTCAAGCCGAGTTCTTGCCTGCCTTTACGGCACGCCTGAAGGCGTGCCCCTTCACCTGCGTGTAACAATTGTGATCTGCTCGTTTCTAGACCGTTACCACCTCAACGCCGTGGACGGTGCGCAACTGCCGCGACTTCTCGTAGATGCGCACATACTCGCGAGCGGAGTTGGTCCAGGAAAAATCCTTTGCCATGCCGTTGCGCGCCAGCGTTTGCCAGGCAGTCTGGTCTTTGAAAGCGGTGAGGGCCTGGCGGATGGTCCCGAGCAGCGCCTCGCCGGTGTAGTCACTGAACTTGAAGCCGGTGCCGCGTCCGGTGCGCGCATCCCAGGGCTCGATAGTGTCGTCGAGGCCACCGGTCGCGCGAACCACAGGCACAGTGCCGTACTTCAGGCTATAGATCTGGTTCAAACCGCACGGCTCGTAGCGCGAGGGCATCAGGAACATGTCGGAGCCGGCCTCGATCTTGTGCGCCAGCGCGTTGTCGAAGCCAATCCTGACCAGGATCTTCTGCGGGAACTGCTGGTTGAGCTTGCGGAAGAGGTCTTCGTATTCCTTGTCGCCGGTGCCCAGAGCGACGATCACCATGTCTTCCCGCGCCAGCCGGTCAATGACTTGTGCGATCAGGTCGAAACCCTTCTGGGCCGCGAATCGGGACACGATGCCGATGACAGGCAGCCGAAGGTTGGGCGTGGTGGCGCCGAAATCCGCCAGCAGGTCCTGCTTGCAAACCAGCTTGCCGCTGAGATCGTCGGGCGAGTAGCGTTCCTTGATGAAGGTGTCGGTCTGCGGGCTCCAGACGTTGTAGTCCACGCCATTGAGGATGCCGGTAACGGTCGCGGCGCGGGCGCGCAGCACACCTTCCAGGCCAAAGCCGTATTCGGCGGTCTGAATCTCCTGACTGTACTTGCGGCTGACCGTGGTGATGAAATCGGAGAACACCAGCGCGCCCTTCAGGAAATTCACCTTGCCGTAGAATTCCATCTTGCCGATGGTGAACAGGTCCCACGGTAGCATGAGCAGCGGAAGGGTTTCAGGAGGGAACTGTCCCTGGTATCCCATGTTGTGGATGGTGAACACGGAGGAGGTGCCGCGAAACGCCGGGTCCTCGGCGTAGTGCGTTTTTAGCAGAATAGGCACCAGCGCCGACTGCCAGTCGTGGCAATGAAAAACGTCAGGCGCGCCGAAGATTTTCGAAGCTTCCAGCACCGCACGCGAGAACAGCGCAAAGCGCTCGGCGTTGTCGGAGTAGTCGCCGGCGGGCGTGCCATAGAGCTGCTCGCGGTCGAAGAACGTAGGATAGTCGATGAAGTAGAATTTGACGCCGGCGTGGGTGCCACCGTCAAGGACTGAGCAGAAGCGGTATTCGTCGTCAAAGGGCACGGTGACGCTGCGCAGCAGGGTGCGCGGATTGTTAAGCTTGGTTTGGCGGTACTTGGGGAGGTAAACGTCTACCTCGTGGCCGATGGCAGCCAGAGCAGGGGGCAGAGCGCCCACTACATCGGCAAGCCCGCCGGTTTTCGAGAACGGAACACACTCCGAGGCCACAAAGGCAATGCGCATCAGACAACCTCCAGAATTCCCCCGTGCAGGGTTGAGTAACTGCCGGCTGGAAGTTCAGTCTAACCGGCGATTGGAAAAACGGTCAATGCAAGAGGAGATGCGGATGGCAAGAAGCGCCGCCGAAGGAAGCCGGAGGCCCAAGCTGGGACAGAATTTTCTCGCCGATCGCGGCGCCGCCGGGCGCATCGTTGAGGCTTTGGGCGATGTATCGGAGAGCACGGTGGTCGAAATCGGTCCCGGACGCGGCGTGCTCACCGGCCTGTTGGTGGGGCGGGCCAAACATGTAATCGCCATCGAACTCGACCGCGTGCTGGGCGCGCAACTGCGGATGAAGTACGCTCACCACTCCGGCATCGAGATTCTCGAAGGCGATGTGCTCGATATCGACTTTGTGAGCTTGTTGCGGCGGCCGCGCGTGGCCGGCGATGCCAATCATCCTTTCGCGGGTCCGGCGCGTGTAGTCGGCAATCTTCCTTACTACATCACCTCGCCTATCCTGCAGCATCTGCTCGCATTCCCGGATCTCTTCTCGACGATGGTGATCCTGGTACAGCGCGAAGTTGCTGACCGCATCGCGGCCAGGCCGGGCGGGCGCGAGTATGGATTCCTTTCCGCCACGGTGCAGCTTTATGCACGCATCGAGAAGCTGTTCACCCTGCCGCCGGGCGCCTTTCTGCCGCCTCCCAAGGTGCATTCCACCGTATTGAGGCTTACCATGGAGCCGCAGGAAGAAGCTTTGGGCGTGCGCGGGCAGGAGTTCCTGGAGTTCCTGAAACTATCCTTTGGTCAGAAGCGCAAGACACTGGCGAACAACCTGAGGCCCCACTACCCCGACCTGGAGATCAAGACCGCACTGGCCAGGGCGGGCGTCAAGACCGATGCGCGCGCAGAGGCGCTGCCGCTGGCCAAGGCCGCGGCGGTGTTCAAGGCATTGGCATCATCGGGAGATCGGGTCATCGGGTGATCTGGAACGGTAAGCGGTTCTGCAATGACCCAATGCCCCGATGCGCCGATGACCCGATCAGGAAAGGAGTCGGCCATGACTACAGTTCGCCATCCGGCGGTGGCCGGACGATTTTATCCGGCACGGTCGGAAGTCCTAATGCGGGACGTGCAGTCCTACCTCGCCGGCACAGGTGAAAAGATCGAGGCTGTGGGCTGCGTGGTTCCTCACGCAGGTTACATGTACTCGGGGCACGTGGCGGGGGCAGTGTACGCGCGGCTGGCCTTGCCGCAGCGGTTCATCATTCTCTGCCCCAACCATACTGGCATGGGCAAGCCGCTGGCCATCATGAGCGAAGGCGCATGGGACACCCCGCTGGGCGAGGCAGCGATTGATCATGAGCTGGCGATGGAACTGCGCGGCGCTTTCCACTCCCTCTCGGAAGACGCCGGCGCGCACCGCGCCGAGCACGCGCTGGAAGTGCAATTACCGTTCCTCCAGGCTCTTCGGCGGAGTTTCACTTTTGTTCCCATCGTGGTGGGCGTGGGCTCGTTCGAGCCGCTGGCGGCGCTGGGAGAAGCCCTCGCGCAGGTGCTCGCAACGCATGGCGAAAAAATCCTCATCATCGCTTCCAGCGACATGAACCACTACGAGTCGGACGCGGTCACGCGCGTCAAGGACAGCAAGGCCATCGAGCAGATCCTGAAGCTTGATCCCCGGGGACTGTTCGACGTCGTAGTGAAGGAAGAAATCAGCATGTGCGGCTACGGTCCCGCCGTTGCCATGCTGACCGCGGCCTGCCGGCTGGGCGCAGAATCGGCTGAGCTGATCAAGTACGCAACCTCGGCCGATGTATCCGGTGACCGCGATGCCGTGGTGGGATACGCGGGAGTTATCGTGCACTGAGCACCCGCGCGGGGCCGCACTACTTCACTGAAACGCCGCCAATCTGCAGAATGTGCCGGGCGCGCTGTCGAGCCATGTTCAGCACTGCAGGATCATCGGCGATCTCCAACAGAACGGGTGCGATGATTTGTAGTTCGCTCGCCCGGTGTTCGACGGCAGCGTGCTCCAGGTTCTTCAGCTCTTCATCCAGCCCGAGGCGATCGAAGCGGTGCAGGTGCTCCAGGCGACGTCCCGATTCAACGGTCGCGGACATGCCCTGGAAAAGCAGCGTCAGTTCGTCGATGCCGGCGTTCTCCGACCAGTTATAGCGCGTTTCGTAGTGCTGGTCGGAATCGGCATAAGCCAGAGTCTTGTCACCCGTGGAAGCCACAGGACGCTTGTGATACTCGAAATCGCCGTTGAAGTACTTGAGCTGTCCCGCCAGGGCGAAGATGCGGTCGCGCGCGGCTGGCGACACCGCAAACTTCAGCACGTAAGAATCGTCGGCATCCGCGCGCTCGGCCGTCGAATCGGCCGTCCACGAATGATAAGCGCCGTTGCTGGTGGAATCGACCTCGATGATGTAGCGGTGCGGCTCGGCGCTGGGCCAGTTCAGGGTGAAGGTAACGGTCGGAACCGCGGGACGCTGCTGCGGCTTGGAGTGGTGCTGTGCCTCTTGCGCATACAACAGGGCCGAGGCTGTGAGGAGAATCAGGACGCGACGCATGGACGGATTCCCAATTTCTGATTGGTGATCGCCGAATCGGCGTTCCGTGGCCTGAATCGCAAATCACTCATCACAAATCAGAAATTGCCTGTTGCGCAATGGTAGCAGCAGTATGCAGGTGGCAGATGGCGATGGCCAGAGCATCGGCGGCGTCCGGGGACTTAGGCACCTCGGGCAGCCGTAGCAACGCGGTCACCATGTGCTGCACCTGCACCTTCTCCGCCCGGCCGTAGCCGACCACCGCGCACTTGATAGCCAGCGGCGCGTACTCACAAACTTCCAGTCCGGCAGCGGCGGCGGCCAGCATGGCCACACCGCGCACCTGTCCCAGCTTCAACGCGGACTTTACGTTCACGGCGTAGAAAACGTCTTCGATGGCCACCAGCTCCGGCTGGTGCCTGGCGATCAGGGCGGAGAGTTCGCTGTAAATGCGCTCCAGGCGCCGGGACATCGGCTCCCGCGGCGAGAGCCGGATGGCGCCGGCAGCCAGCGAGCGCAGCTCCCCGGACGCCATCTGCTCCACCACGCCGTAGCCGGTATACTCCGTGCCGCAGTCGATGCCCAGCACGCGCATTGGCCTGATGGTAGCGCAGAAGGAACCGGGATGGAATCGCACACTGAATACCTGACGTTCAACACCAAGAAGCACCGCGAGTACGTGCACATTACGCCGCAGGTGGAAGCGGCGGTGAAGCGCAGCGGCGTGCGCGAGGGGATGGTGCTGGTCTCGGCCATGCACATCACCGCGGGCGTGTATGTGAACGACAACGAGCCCGGCCTGATCCATGACATCGACGAGTGGCTGGAAGGACTGGCGCCGTTTCGCGAGGACTATCGTCACCATCGCACCGGCGAGGACAACGGTGATTCGCACCTGAAGGCCATCCTGGTTCACCATCAAGTGCTGCTTCCCATTACGGCGGGAAAGCTGGATCTCGGCACCTGGCAGCGCGTTTTCTACGCCGAGTTCGACGGCCAGCGGCCTAAGCGCGTCATTGTGAAGGTCATGGGCGAGTAATTCGCCGACTCGCGAGTCGCTGGGCGGGCAATGAAAAAGCAACCCTTGCCGGGGGCGCAGAGCCTTCGCGCGCCATCCCTTACGGGGCGGCCTTCTGAAAGCCGCCCCGCTCCCTCCTGCTATTGCTGATCCTGCCGGTTAGTGAATAACGATGCCTGTGGAAAAGCGAAAGTTGTTCTGATGCGCCGCCGGTGCACCATCAACGCCAAGACTACAGAGCCCCGCTACAGCGAGGCAATGCTTGGTGTACAGGTAATCGAACTGGCCAAGGCGTACCGCGAAGTGGTGGCTGACCTTCATATCGAGGCCGCCGCCGAAAGCCATGGCGAAAGCAGTCTCGCTGTAGCCCGTCTCCGGGATGCTCTCTCCGAAAACCGGTACGCTTATGGTAGAGCTGCCGATGCTGATGCGGTTGGCGCCGAACAAGGCTTGGGCGAATGGCGTGAACCTGCCCGTGCGAGCGGAAACCACTGGACCAAACAGGAAGTTGTAAGAATGGGCGCTTGGTATGCCAGTCACCCCGGGGACGTTAGCCGGCTTCCCGTAGTTCCCGCCGAAATCGGCCTTGATGCCCAACAGCTTGGTAAGGTTATACTGCACCGCGGCTTCCCAGCCGGGGTACCAATGCTTGATGCTGGTTCCTGCGGGGGCACCTTCGGGCACCGTGGCGCCCTCGGTGTCGAGATGGGCGAACGATAAGCCACCGAAAACCTCTACCTTCGGGTAGTCTTGGGCTACCGTGTAGGCTGTCGAGAACAACAAGAACAGCGCAATTGCCAAGACTTTGCGCATTTTCTGCTCCTCCTTCTTTCTTTAAGCAAGAAAGTTTGGAACTGCCAATAGAGGGGTTGGGAATTCGATACACTACAGCAGCTAACGCGATGGCCCGTCAGTGAGGCAGGTCACGTTCAACGGTGACATTTCCTGCTATAGGCTCCATTCTGGTTTGTGCCCTCCCTTCCCCTTAGTCATGTGCTACCAAGGCTTTGCAGGGAATAGAGGTGCCGCTGCCCATCAGGGCCGGCAAGCTCGATCCCGGCGCCTGGCAGCGCGTCTTCTACGCCGAATTTGACGGGCAGCGCCCGAAGCGCGTCATCGGGAAGGTGATGGGCGAATAGGGACCACGTCTGGAAGCAGACGATTCACCGCGCGCAAGGAGGCTTTGCGGGGGGAACGCAAAGCCATTCCTTGTTGGCGCGCGGGTTGGTGAGGAACTTACCTTAAGACAACGCCCACGCTGAAGGCGAAGTTGTTCTGGTGATCCTGGCCGTTGAAATTGACGGTGCTGCCCGTGCCAAACTTGGTCAGATAGTAGTTGAATTCTCCCAAGCGAAGCGCGAGGTGTGGAACCATCGCCACGTCCAGGCCACCGCCAATCTTCATCGAGAAGGCGTTGTCGGATACGCTGGTGCCCCCGGCTGGGGTAAATTGGGCATTGGTGAAGCCGAAGAGCGCGTGCGCGAAGGGTTCGAACCTGCCCATGCGCGCCTTTACGCGCGGTCCAGCATGGAAGCTAAGCACGCGGGCCT
>Ga0335081_10005913_pt1 | contig 19384 bp, 16 predicted proteins | sample Lox_Sample_35_FD_206713 | JGI IMG/M metagenome (GOLD analysis project Ga0335081, IMG submission 206713) | Soil microbial communities from Loxahatchee National Wildlife Refuge, Florida, United States - Lox_Sample_3.5 | ecosystem: Environmental > Terrestrial > Soil > Wetlands | place: USA... | reverse complement strand
GCCAGGAGCCCGATCCGGGCAACTCGGCGTACTGGTTTCGCAAGGCTGGCCCGCATCCCGTCTTTTCGAAGATAGCGCAGGCCGCGGTGCGCATTCTGGAGCGCCATCCCGATGCCGAATTCCGCATTGGAAAGTGGGACCCGTTCGCCTTCATCGCATTTTGCGAGCGCGCGCGCATGCAGCCGGGGACCGGGCAGGAGCGGGCGGCGCTCGAAATCCAGCTCGCGGAGTGGCAGATTCTGTTCGACTACTGCGCCGTCCCAAGAGGATCGCGGTGAGAGAGATTGTTGAAAAAGGGGACAGACCGCTCTGTCCACTGCGACGGCGCGCCGCCGGTTCCGCTTGTTCAGCGATCTGGAGAGGCCGCGCGTGAGAGCCCGCACGATTCTGATTCTGCTGGTGCTGGCGGCGGCGGGCGTGCTGGCGTGGGCGCTGGCGCGATTCAAGTCGCAGCCAGTGGAGGTGCAGTTCGCGCGCGCCGTGATCGCGACCGTTCACAGCTCGGTGCCGACCAACGGAAAAGTGGAGCCCATCGAGTGGGCGGTGGCCAGGGCCGAACGGTCCGGGCCGGTGGACAAGATTCTGATTCAGCGCGGCGAGCAGGTGAAGGCCGGACAGACGCTGGTGGAGCTCGACTCGAGCGAGGCGCGGGCGAATCTTGCGTCGGCGCAGGCGAAAATCGGGGAGGCGCGCGCGCAGCTCGATCTGCTGGCGCGCGGCGGGCGCTCCACGGATCTCGCGGATATTTCCGCGGGAATCGATCGCGCCAAACTCGATCTGGCCAACGCGCAGAATGATTACGATCGCCTGCTGCGCCTGGAACAGAAGCAGGCGGCGACGCGGGCCGAGGTAGACGCGGCAAAGCAGCGTATCGACCAGGCGAAATTGCAGATCGATTCGTTCGAAAAAAAGAAAGCCGCGCTGGTGAGCGCGCCCGATCGCGCGGCGGCGCAGGCCCGTCTAGACGATGCGCAGGCTGCCGCCCGGCTGGCGCAGGTGCAGATCGATCAGAGCGTAGTGCGCGCGCCGATCGAAGGCACCGTGTATCAATTCGACATGAAGCCCGGCGCGTACCTGAACGCGGGCGATACGGTCGCCTCCATCGGGCGTCTGGATCGCGTGCGCGTGAACGTGAACGTGGACGAGCCGGACCTGGGACGCGTGGCCAAGGGGATGCCGGTTGTGATTACGTGGGTGGCGATGCCGGGGCGGCAGTGGGACGGCGAAGTGGATCGCATGCCCACGCAGATCGTGCAGCTCGGGACGCGCCAGGTGGGCGAAGTGGTGTGCGTAATCCGCAATCCCGGGCACGAGCTGCTGCCGGGAACCAACGTGGATGTCGAGATCCGCGCGCAGACGGTGGAGAACGCGGTCGCGATTCCCAAGGAAGCCGTCCGCACCGAGCACGGCGAGACAGGAGTGTACCTGCTCCAGGGCGACCGGATCGAATGGAGACGCGTGCGGCTCGGCGTGTCCAACACGACGCGGACGCAGGTGATGGCGGGAGTGTCGGAGGGCGATGCGGTGGCGCTGTTTTCCGAGAAAGCGCTGCACGACGGGATGCTGGTGAACCCGGTGTTTTCGGGGTAAGCCGCGCGGGCGTTAGCGGCTCGGCGAGGGCTGCGGCGCTTCGTCGAACGCATCGCGGCCCAGCAGGCGCGCGCCGCGGCTTTCGCCCATGCCCCAGCCGAGCGCGGCCATGCGCGCGGGGTTGGGCGTGAAAGCGAGGTGGAAGCTTGCGGGATCGTGCGGCGCAGCGGGAGCTTTGCCGCGGCGCGGCTCGACCAGCGCGAGATATTTGAGAATCGTGTAAATATCGCCTTCCTCGGGCAGGCGCGCGTCGAACTCCTGGGATTCGAAGCGGATGTGAGCGCCGAGCTCGGCCAGGCGGAAGGCGAGAAAGGCGCAGCAATCCACCGCCGATTCGAACCAGGCCGCGGCGTCGGGCGGGACGTCGAGATCGAGATAAATCAAAACCTGGTGGTCCTGTTCACGCGAGAATTCGCGCACCTGGAGATCGCCGGTGTGGGCGGTGGCTTTCCAGTCGACGTGGCGCGCGCTCTCGAGCGCTTCATACGGGCGGAGGCGGTAAAAATCGTGGCCGCGGCCGCGTTGCAGCGCCTCCAGTTCGCCGCTGACCGAAGCGAGCAGGGCTTCAAAACCGGGCTGCGGGTCCAGGCTGGGATAGACGATCACGTTCTGGCGCGCGGTGACGGATTCGCGGCGCTCGGAAAAACCGAAGGGGAAGCGCGTGGAGAATTGGAAGCTGCGTTCGCGATGGGCGCCGCGGCGCGCGAAGTACACTTCGACGGATTCCTCGAGGACCGCTCCGCCGGGGATGACGGGGAAATACAGGGTCGCATCGAATCCGCTGTGGGGCGCGCCGGCCAGGTGAATGCTGAACGAGGGAATCCAGCGCTTGAGATTTTTCAGCCGGATTCCGGCACGGACGCGGCGGCGCGCGGAAAGATGCTCGGGCAGGATCAGGTCGAGTTCCAGGCCGGCGAGTCCCAGGCGGCTGATGAATCCGGACACCAGGAAGGTGGAAAACATCGCGGCCAGGATCAGGAAGAGGAGATTGTTCGCGGAAAGGAACGCGGCGAAGCCGACGATGAGCATGGTGGCGATGTAGGCCACGCCCGCGCGCGTGATGTGCTGGCGCAGATTGCGGGTCGAGTAGGCGGAGAATTGCCGCCAGCGTTCGGCCAGTGCGTTCACAGCTTCAGGCTAGCATCCAGCGGTCCGCGGTCCGTGGTGAGCAGTTCGTCGGTCAGTTTTCGACGCCCGTGCAGACAGCTGGCCTGAAGATCGACGGCGATGAGCAGCAGCGCCGAAGCGAGGAAGGGGAGATATTGCTCGAAAATTCATGTCGCGATCTCTCGAATCGCCTTGACCACCAGGTCCGGCCGATCCAGCAGAATCCAGTGGCCGGAATCTTCGACGATTTCGAGGCGCGCGCGGCGGGCCTCGCGGACCAGGCGCTGGTGCTCGGCGCGCTGGGCCGGGCTGGAGTTGCCTGCCGACAGGACGATCATCGGCGCGTCGATCGAAGAGGCGTCGTGCAGCACGGCGCGAGCGATCTCGGGCAGCGTTCGCAGATGACGGGCGCTGGCGCTGAAACATTTGGGATCGCTCCAGTGCAACTGCACTCCCTTCCAGGCGTCGCGGGGAAGTTTTCGCACCTCTCCGATCATGCGTTCGGTGAACGCCGCGCCGCCGCGGCCGCTCGATGCGCGCGCCACCAGGCGCGGAATGGTGGCCGATCCTTTTGCGGCGAGATTCAGAGCGAAGCGCACCACGCCGAGGTGGGCCAGCACTTCGCCCACGCGGGAAAGAAAAATTCCGCGCGCGAGCATGGCGCGGTTGGCGGGCGTGGGATCGGCCCATTCGCTCGCGCCGGCGGGATCGACGAGCACCAATCCGGCGACCTCCTGGGGAAATCGCGCCGCGTAGGCCAGCACAATCAGGCCGCCGAAGGAATGTCCCACCAGGATGCGCGGAGCGCCAACGCCCGACGCGCGCAGCATGGCGCGCAGATTTTCGAGAATGCGCTCGAGATCGAGCGCACCGCGCAGCGGGCCAGACCATCCCAGGCCGGCGCGATCGTAGCTGACGGTCTGCGCGAATTTCGCCACGTCGGACTGCACCAGGCGCCAACTCAGCGCCGTTGCAGCAATGCCGGCTTCGAAAACCACCGCGGGCGATCCTTCGCCAGCGACGCAGGCGTGCAGACGGGAATCGCCGGCTTCGATGACGCGCCCGGGGGGCGGGAAATTTCGCGCGTCGCGCCGCGCCGAGGCGCGCTGCCAGATCAGGGCTCCCAAAATCGCGGCCGCCAGCAGTGCCGCAGCGATCAATCCGAGACCGCCCATTCGCCGGGAGTGATGACGCGCGTGCGTGGAAGTTTGCCCTGGCCCGAAACTGCCCCGACGATCGCCAGAATGCCGGCGAAGGCGGCCAGTTGGATCACGTCGGTCGAGTGCGATCGCGGCAGGGTTTTCCAGAACAGGCCAAGAATCGGTTCGGCGAAGCATACCGCCCACACGGCGCCGTAAAAATAGCGGCGCTCGGTTCCTTCCCCCTTGGTGGAGGGGCGAACGCGCGGCAGGTATCCGAGCGCGCCCAGAATCCACAGCGCGATCGCGAGCGGGAAATAGGCGTGATCGTAGATCTGGCGCAGACGCCAGGAGCCGGTCGCGACGGCGTAGACCAGGCCGGAAAGATTCAGGACAGCGAAGGTGATCAGGTCCGACCAGGCGAACGTGTAACATACGCGCCGGTAGAGTGGATTGGGCTTGTCCTCGGTGAAGCGCAGAATGTACGGTTTCGGCTCGACCCCGGGAAGGCGGCCGCGCAGCCCCGCGACTCCGGTCGCGATCAGCACCAGGGCGAGCCAGGCCAAGGCCCGGCGATCGAAGCCGGTCTGAATCACGTCGAAGGTGAGCGGTCCGGGAGCAATGAAGAAAACGAAGATCCAGATGGGCCAATGCGCGAGCCGGTAGCTGATTTTGTTGCGCTCGCGAAGGCGAATCACACGTTCGTTATATCAGATACGCTAACCTGAAGGTTACATGTCAGGGGTCCAGGCGCGCATCGCGCGCATCTAACGATTAGATGTTGAACAGAAGAACCGTAGTTGGCGGTGGAGTGGGTCTCGGAGGATTGGCGGTTTTCGCTTACCAGATGGCGCCGGCATTCTTCCGGCGCATCAACGTAGAAAGGAAACGCGAGGTTCGTCCCGCGCCGCGCACGCCCGATTTTAAGGCGTGGCGCGCGAACGGGCTGCATGCGGCCTGGATCGGACACAGCACGGTAATGATCGCTATCGACGGCTTCACTATCTTGACCGATCCGGTTTTCAGCACGCGGATCGGCGTGCGCGTGGGGCCGATGACGGTCGGCTTGAAGCGGCTGGTGGCGCCGGCGGCGGAAATTTTCGAAGCGCCCAAGCCAGATTTGATCCTGCTTTCGCACGCGCACATGGATCATTTCGATCTGCCCAGCCTGCGCAAGCTGGAAAGCCGCGGCACGGCGGTGATCACCGCGGCGAATACCAGCGATCTGTTGCGCGTGGGGCGCTACGGCTCGGTGCGCGAGCTGCGCTGGAATGAGTCGGCGCGCGTGGGGCCGGCATCGATTCGTGCCATCCAGGTGAATCACTGGGGCGCGCGCATGCGCAGCGACACGTATCGTTCTTATAACGGCTACGTGATCGAGGCGGGGCGCCACCGGGTGCTGTTCGGCGGCGACACGGCGTACACCGATTCTTTCCGGCAGGTGCGCTCGTCAAAAGCTGTCGATCTGGCGATCATGCCCATCGGCGCTTACGATCCGTGGATTCGCGCGCACTGCACGCCGGAGCAGGCCTGGACGATGGCGAATCATGCGGGCGCGGAGCGTGTCCTGCCGGTGCACCATCGCACCTTCGAGCTCAGCCGGGAGCCGCTCAATGAACCGATCGAGCGCCTGCTCGACGCGGCCGGATCATCGCCGGATCGGGTGTGCGTACGGGGGATCGGCGAAGAGTTCCATTTGAGTTAATGGCCACGCATGCACGCGGATAACGCTCATGGGTGTGAATGCGCGGCTTAAGTATCAAAACCGCAGTTTCGCCGCCACCTGGATCAGGCGCGGGGCGGCGGCGGCGACCACTCGGCCGAAGTTGGGATCGTTGATTTCGCCATCCACCGCAGCGGCGCCGTAGAACTGCGCGTGATTGAAGACGTTGAACGCTTCGATGCGCAGCTCCAGCGATTTCGACTCGGTGAGCCGCACGGATTTGCTGAGGTCCATGTCGAAATTCTCGATTCCCGGGCCGTGAAACATGCGGCGGCCCGCATCGCCCAACTGGCCCAGCGTTTCGGGAGCGAAAATCGCGGTGTTGAACGCCGGCAGCCCGTTGCGCGGATTGGTATTGATCTGGAGCGGGCCGGGGAGCACTTGGGGCGTGTCCAGCAGCTCGTTATTGACGCCATTGCCGAGCGTGCCCAGCAGCGAGCGGTCCGAATCGTCCATCAGGGTCACGGGGAATCCGGTGCTGAATCGGGTGGTTCCGGAAAGCGTCCAGCCTTCAGTCAGGCGATTGGGATGGAACAGGCGGTCGAAGGGCAGCGTGTAGCTGTAGGTGACCACGAAATTGTGCGTCATGTCCCAGGAGGAGACCGCGCGCGAGAGCGCCATGTTGAACGGATTCACCTGCTCGCCCAGATTCGACGCGTCGTCGATGGATTTCGAATACGTGTAGCCCGCGACCACGGTGGAGCGCTTGCCGGGCGTCCAGCGGTAGTTCACTTCGAGCGCGTTGTAATTGGAATTGCCGATGGTCTTCTGGAGCGCGACGCTACCGTAGTTGGGTCCCAGGCCTGCGCGTGTTCCTTGAAAAAACGTGCCGGAGGCGGAAGTGTAGGGCGAATCCTCGCCGAAGGGTCCGCAGGTCTGGCTGCCCGGCGCAACGTCGTTGGGTTGGCTCAGGGCCAGGCACAGCGCGGGATTGCCGGGGTTCGCCGGATCGAGCACCAGCAGATGATGGCCCTGGTTTCCGACGTAGCTGACCGTCAGCAGCGAGTTGTCCCCGATCTGGCGCTGGATCGAGAGCATGTAATTTTCGGTGTACGGAACGCTGTCACGGGTGTCGAAAAAGGGAGCGGCCGAGATGGGCGTCGCCGCGGCGAAATTGAATCCGGTGAAAGGATTCGCCGCTGAGACGTCGTGCGGCGGGAAGGTGAGCGGAAAAGGGTCGGTGTTCAGGGCGCCGTTGCCCGCGTTGATGAAGGGCGTCGCGAAAAGGGGCGGCGAAGGACTCAGGTAGTTGTAGCCGAACGGCGGGACTCCATACAGGATTCCGGCGCTCAGTCCGGGAAACGCGGTGTAGAACAAGCCGTAGCTCGAGCGGATGCTGCTCTTGCCGGAATCGCCGAAAATTTTGTGCAGAATTCCTTCCTTGAAATCGGGCGACCAGGCAATGCCGACGCGCGGCGCGAAATTGAGATTCTTGGTCGGCGCGAGCGTCGAAGGAATGCCGGGATCGCCGGGCACGACCAGATCGAGCGGAGCGTTGGGATACAGCACCGACTGCTCACCCGGAACGATGGTCTGGATATTGTTGTATTTTTCCGACCACGGCCGGATCAGGTCCCAGCGCAGGCCGAGGTTGATGGTGAGGTCGCTGCGCGCGTGCCAGCTATCCTGCGCGAACGCGCCCACGTAGTGGTCGCGCAGGTAGAAACGCTGGCCGCTGGTCTGAGTGAAGTTGCTGGGGAAGCCCAGCAGGAAATCGGCGAAAGGATTGCCGGTTTCGGTGCCGTCGATATTGAAGGTGCCGTTGAAGGTCGCGTTGGGATTCTCGTTCACCTGATCGTTGTGGAACTGCGCGCCGAATTTGAGCGTGTGCGTCCCGATCACCTTCGAGACCGAATCGCTCAGGTACAGCGTGTTGTTCCATTGATCGACGTTGGTGATGGGGACGCCCATAACGAATGAGGGGAAAACGATGTTGGCCACGCCTTCAAACTTGGGCGCCTGCACCACGATTCCCGGCGTGCCCACTCCGGTGACGAAGCCCTGAGAAGCCAGCGTGACTCCCAATCCGCCGCTCGGCTGCCCGATGTTGTTCACGTTGCGCAGGAATCCGATGCGGAATTCGTTCACCGTGGTTGCGCCGAGAACCTTGGTGTGGCCGATGGTGATCTCCTGCGCCTGTCCGATGGTGAGCGCGTCAAAGCCGGGGATGGTCGCGCCGCCCTGCTGCGCGGGGTAGGGATTGTCTAGGCGATAGTTGTCGACGAAATAGTAGCCCGCGATCTGGCCCCAGCGGGTGTTGGCGTCGACGCGGCTGCCGGCTTTATCGTCGCGCACGGTTTCGGGATAGGCCGAGGTCTCGAAAAGATTCGATCCGATGTTGGGCGCGGGGATGTATTGCAAAAGATGCTGGGCCGGCGCGGACCACACGCTTTGCGGAATGATCGCATTGGGAAAGACGCAGGTGATCGAGCTGGTGCAGTTGGGGGTGTAGAACGGCTCGCCGACCGAGACGCCGTAGCCCAGCTTCTGGGTCAGAAGCTGTGCGATATTGGCGCCGCTGACGGCGCCGGTGAGCGTCGAGGCGGCGTCGCTGAAGTTGCCGGTACGCTCGGCATCGGAGAGGACAGTGGTTTCAGGAGACGAGATGCCTTCGGTGGTGCGGGTGCCCTGATAATCGAGGAAGAAAAACAGCGCGTTCTTGCGAATGGGGCCGCCGAGGGTTCCGCCGAACTGGTTTTGCTCGAAAGCGCCGCGCGTGGCGTCGAAAAAATTGCGCGCGTCGAGATTGGTGTTGCGCAGAAACTCGAACGCGTCGCCGTGAAACGCGTTGCTGCCGGATTTGGTGACGACGTTGACCATTCCGCCGTTATAGTTGCCGTATTCGGGATCGAAATTGTTGGTGAGCACGCGGAATTCCTGGATGGAATCGAGATTGGGGATCACGCTGGTGCCCCCGTTCATGTGCTCCTGAACGTCCACGCCGTTCACCATGAAGCCGTTGGCGGATTCACGCTGGCCGTCGATGGAAACGTCGCCGGGATTGAGGTCGCCCGACGGATTGATGGTTCCGGTGACGCCGGCCATGATCACGGAAGTGGGCGTGAGGGTGGTGACGGGGGTGACGCCGGGCTGGATGGCGAGCAGATCAGTGTAGCTCCGGCCGTTGAGCGGGATGGCCTGAATCTGCGTGTCCAGTACCACGTCGCCGAGGTGTGTGGCGACAGTATCGACCTGGGTCTGGACGCTGGCTTCGCTTTCCGTGACCGTGACGGTCTGGGTCTGCGTGGCCACGTCGAGGGTGACATTGACGCTGACAGCCGAATCCGCGTCGACGGCGATGTCGGATTTCTTCTGAGTCTGGAATCCGTCCGCCGCGATGGTGAGGTCGTAATGGGCGACGGCGAGGGCGGGGAAGGAGTAGAACCCGCGCGTGTCGGTGGTGGTTTTGAATTGCGCTTTGAGGGCGCGGTTGACCAGCGTGAGGGACGCGCCAGGAATGAGGCCGCCGGTGGGGTCCTTGACGGTCCCGGAGATGCTTCCGCCGGCGAAGCTCCATGCGGGCACCGAGGCAAACACAAGGATCAAAAGGAGTGCGCCGATGTGCCCCCGAAGCGCCCGGCGCCGCGGCGGAGGGTTCACAATCGCAGGATATCACGAATGAAAGAATCGTGTTACGCCTCAGTCCAGCACCCGAACGAACTCGGCGATGATACGGAAACGGTCCTCTTCCGGATCGAGGTCCCAGCTTTCAAATTCCGGGTTGAGCGCTTCAAGCGTGATGCGCGCGTGGGACCATTCGCCGGATTCGCCCTGCTGCTTTTCGCTGCGATAGCGCTTGACGGTATAGCGGTCGTTGGCGCCTCCGCCCAGGCGCTCCACCAGCACCAAGCGCCCCTGCCGCGAGCCGGCGACGCCGTGACGGAAGATGCACAGGCTCCCGTCCGGAATCTTAGGCTCCATGGAGCGGCCCGCGATGCGCGCCACGAACATCTCCGGCGTGATGTTCAGGTCCGGCGGCGCTTCCTCCCAGCCTTCCGCCGCGACCTCGGCGTTCTCCAGAAATTTTCCCGCCGCCACGGCCAGCGAGTAGCGCGGCAGGTGGGTGACGAACTCGATCACGCGGGGGCGCACGTGCTCGCGGTACAAGCGCGCGAGCGACCGCTCGAAATCATCCACCTGGAGGGGCTCGCGCGTGGAAATGCGCAGGATGTTGGAGAGCGAATCCTCGATATTTTCGAGCAGCCGCGCCGCGCCCACCTCGCGCGCCTTGGCCGACAGGTCCGACTCGATCTCGGAAAGAACCTCGGCTTCCTCCGGCGCGATCGATTCCCAGTCGCGGCGCAAGCGCAGGTACAGGCGGTCGGTGCCGGGATCTTCCAGGAATACGCCGGCGTTGGCGGGCTCGCCGCCCGGAAGCTCCAGGGCAAGAACCGAGAACAGCGCGGAGTGGGCAGTCACGCTCATCTCATCGGCCAGATTAGGGGTTGTTGGGATAATATCCCTTGCGCGCGCGCACCTTCACAGTGGGCAGCGCAACCTTCACGTTGATGGCGCGGTAGGCTTTGGTCGAATCCTGCGCGGCGAAATCGGGAACATAACGCAGGATGTATTGCGTGGTGACCTCGCCCACGATATTGGCGACGGAATTGAAGATCGCGGAGGAAACCGCCGAAGAGTATCCGCCGGTGCCCGGCTGGATGGCGTAGTTGCCTTCATCGCGCGGGGTGGAGAGATAGCCGTTGATGTCCTTGTACGGATTATTGAGCGGATACTCCACGCGCCCGCCGGTTTCTTCGGCCAGCCGCACCAGGTTGTCGGAGCCCGCGCTGGTGAATCCGGAATACAGCGTCGAGATTCCGTAAATGGTCACCAGGTTGCGCTGCGCCACCTCGATCGCCTCGCTGAGCGTCTTGGTACTGGAGTTGTCGTTACCGTCGCCGATGATGATGATGACGCGCCGCGGGTCCACCGGCTCGCCGTCCACCAGCTTGCGCTCGGTGCAGGCTTTATACACCGCGTCGTACAGCGCCGACCCGCCGCCGGGCTTCACCTTGCGCAACTTTTCGATGATCGGATTCGAGTCCGAGGTGGTATCCACCAGCAGCTCGGCCTGATTGCTGAAGCCGATCAGGTAGCCGGAGAAGCGGCTGCGGACTTCGGGCTTATCGTCGGGCAGCATCTCCTCGACCATGCCTTCGGCCGCGGATTCCCAGTTCTTCCACTGCGTGCGGCTGTTGTTGCTCAGGTCGAGCAGGAATCCGACCACCACCGGCTGATTGCGCTCCCGCGTGAAGAAGTCGATTTTCTGCTCTTTGCCTTCGTCGAAAATCTGAAAATCCTTTTGGTCGAGGTTGGAGACGAAACGTCCCTTGTCGTCGGTGACGGTCACCGGCACGACGACCTCATTGACGGAGACTTTGATCGGTTGCTGGCCCGGATTGGTCTCGGGCGAGGTTTGTTGGGATTGCGAACTGGGGACTGGGGACTGGGGATTGGGAACGGGGGGTTGTGCGGTCTGAGCAGGGGGCTGCTGCGCAAAACCCTGGCAGATCATCACCGCGCACGCGATCACTCCCGCGAACAAGCCCCGGAGACGCATCAATCGCATTATAGATCAGGCGGGCGGGGAGCGGGGACTGGGACTGGGAAGTGGGAAGTGGTACACAATCCCCAGTTCCCAATCCCCAGTTCCCGCGCCAGTCTAAACTAAAAATAGAGCTATGAGCGAATCCGAGTTTCCTCTTCCTCCGGCCACCTTCGAGTTCCTCGTGTTCTCGCTGAAGACGCAGTGTGAGCTGCGGCTGGGCATGCTTCCGATGGGCGGGGAGCAGCCGCCCGTCGATCTCGCGGCGGCGCGCCACGCCATCGACTTGCTCGCCATGCTGGTGGAGAAAACGCGTGGCAATCTGAGCCTGGAGGAGCAGCGCCTGATCGAAAATTCGCTGACCGAGCTGCGCTTTCGCTACGTCCATGCGAGCGAAGAAGCGGCGAAATCTCGCGCTACCAGCGCCGCCACGCCCGACCCGGCACCGTGATGGCGCAGCAGCCGATTCATATCACTGTGCTCGGATCGGGCACCAGTTCCGGCGTGCCCACAATCGGCTGCCCGTGCGCCGTGTGCGCCTCGGAAGATCCGCGCGACAAGCGCCTGAGACCGTCCATTCTGATTCGCTACGGCGGCCACGCGGTTCTGGTGGATACCACCCCGGATTTCCGCCAGCAGGCGCTGCGCGCGCGCATCGAACGCATCGACGCGATATTGTACACGCATTCCCACGCCGACCACATCCTGGGTCTGGATGATGTGCGTCCCTTCAACTATCGCCAGCGCCAGGAGATCCCCATCTACGCCATGCAGGAGACCCTCGACGCCATCCGCCGCGTCTTCCGCTACGCCTTCGACGAAGCGCCCACCGAATCCTCCAAGCCGCGCCTGAACCTGAACGCGCTCGACGGCGCGCCGTTTGACCTGTTCGGCCTCACCTTCACGCCCATCGAGCTGCTGCACGGAAAATCGACGATCCTCGGATTCAAGTTCGGCGCCGCGGCTTACTGCACCGATCACAGCGACATACCCGATGCATCGAAGGCCCGGCTGCGCGGCCTCGACGTGCTGTTTCTCGACGCCCTGCGGCATCGCCCGCATCCCACGCACTCCACGGTCGAGCACAGCGTGGAGTCGGTGAAAGAATTGCAGCCGCGGCGCGCCTACTTCACGCACATCTGCCACGATCTTCCGCACCAGGCGACTGAAGACTCGCTGCCTGAAAACGTGCATCTGGCCTACGACGGCCTGGAGCTCGAAGTGGGGTGTGATTGCGTGGTGTGCGAATGATCCGCGTCGCGCGCAGCATCGCGGAGGCCGCGGGGTTTTCTCCCTCGGCGCTCACCATCGGCAATTTCGACGGTGTGCATCGCGGGCACCAGCACCTGTTCGAGGAGCTCGCGCGTGCGGCGCGGGAGCGCGGCGTGCGTCCCACGGCGCTGACCTTCCATCCGCACCCGGCCTGTGTGGTCGCACCGGACCGTGCGCCGCGTCTGCTCACCACGACCGAAGAGCGCGTTGCGTTGATGGGCGGCTACGGAATCGAGCAGGCGCTGATTCTGCCCTTCACTCGCGAAGTCGCCGGCATGAGCCCGGAGGAGTTCGTCGAGCGTGTCGTGGTACACGCGCTGCGCGCGAAGCTGGTGCTGGTGGGCGATAACTTCCGCTTCGGGCATAAACAGTCGGGCGATACTCAACTGCTGGCCGTGCTGGGCGGGAGGCTGGGATTCGAGACGCACGTCGCCGGCTCGGTGCGATGCCGCGGACGCGTGGTTTCCTCGAGCGAAGTGCGCCGCCTGATCGAGCAGGGCGATGTGTCGCTCGCCTGCCGCCTGCTGAATCGTCCCTACGCGATTTCAGGCGAAGTGGTGCCTGGGCACGGCGTCGGTGCGAAGCAGACCGTCCCCACGCTGAATCTGCGCACCCAGGCTCAGGTGTTGCCGGGCCGCGGCGTGTACATTACGCGCACCTCGGACGGCTCGCGCTGGAACTCGATCACCAACATCGGATTCCGGCCGACCTTCGGCGGGGACAGCGAGCTGTCGATCGAAACGTTCCTGCTTGATCCTCCGCCGGCCGAGGCGCCGCGCCACATTCGTGTCGAGTTCCTGCGCCGCGTCCGCGATGAGCGCAAGTTCGAAAATCCGGAAGCGCTGAAGGCGCAAATCCTGCGCGACGTCGCGCGCGCGCAAAAATTTTTCCGACTTAGGAATAGCCGCAGATGAACGCCGATGCACGCGGATAAAAAAATGTATCTGCGGCCTATACAGCGGCCGCCAGCGCCGGGCGCTGATAGCCTCCCAGCGCTACCTCCAGGTGTTTCGCTGCCGCCAGCGCGACATCCTCGCGCCACGGACGCGCCACGCACTGCACTCCGATCGGCAATCCTTCTTCGGAAGTCCCGCAGCGCACCGTCGCGCCGGGCCAACCCGTCAGATTGTGCGCGATGGTGTAGCTGAACGCCGGAAACAGGTTGGGCGAGGTCCCGTGCTCCATCGCCGGCAGCGCGTTCACCGGGCACACGATCAGGTCGTAATTGTGGAGAAATCCGAGCATCGCGCTGCGATACCGGTCGACTCCGATCAGCAGCCCTTCGAACACCGCCGCCGATTTGCGATCGTTGGCCATGCCGAAAAATCCTTCGAGCAGCGGGTGCACTTTGGTGGTTCCCGCCAAGGCCAGCGCGGCGCGCATTCCGTCGCCGCCGTCGGCCGTGGCGATCGCCAAAAAAAGATTGAAGCACTGATCGATCCCTGTCGGAATTTTTTCTTCGACCACCGCGCCGGCTTCTTCGAGCGCCTTCGCGGCCTGCTTCACCACGGCCGCGACATCGGCGCGCGCCGGCATGATCCCGTTGTCGGTATGCAACGCCACGCGCAGCCCCTTGATCCCGATCGCGCGCGGATCGCGCAGCGGGACTTCCTGCGCCGTCGCGTCGATCCAGTCCGGACCGGCGATCACCGGCAGCGCGAGTTCCAGGTCCTCAACCGTGCGCGCCATGGGACCGGCATCCGTGAACATTCGAATCCAGCCGAGAGACGGCGGAAAATATCCGGTCATGGGCGAGCGTCCCGTGGTCCCGCGGATTCCCGCGATTCCGCAGCAATGGCTGGGCCAGCGGATGCTGCCGCCCAGGTCGGCGCCGATCTCCAGCGGACTCATTCCCGCCGCGACCGCCGCCGCTCCTCCGCCTCCGCTGCCGCCGCAAGTTCGCGCGACGTTATGCGGATTGTTGGCGCGTCCATGCACCAGGTTGTCGGATTCGAAGGCGAAGGACATCTCGGGAAGATTGGTCATCGCGATGGGGATGGCGCCGGCCGCGCGCATGCGCGCGATCACTGTGGCGTCGCGCGAAGCAATGTAGTTCGCACGGCCCAGCGTGCCGCCGGTCGAAGGAACGCCGGCGACTTCCCAGGCGTCCTTGACGCTCATGGGGACGCCGTGAAACGGCCCTTTCGCCTCGCCTCGCGCCAGCGCCTCGTCGGCCGCGCGAGCCTCCGCGCGCGCTCGCTCGCCCAGAACGCGAACTACCGCGTTCAAGGGAGGGTTCACACGCTCGATATGTTCCAGATGGGCATCCATCAACTCGCGCGAGGAAATCTCGCGGCTGCGAATCGCCGCGGCCATCGACGCGGCGGAGCGGAACACCAGGTCGTTCATGCGTTCATTATCGAATACACTGAAATTTCCCGCTATGGAAACCAAGCTCCAGTATCTGCCCTTAGAGAAAATCGAAGCCGACGCGGTCGCGGCGGTGTTGTTTGAAGACGAGCCGCCGCCTTCCGAGCTGAAGTTCGCCTCCTCCTGGCTCGAAGAACTGCGCGCGTCGGAGGAATTTTCCGCCAAATCCGATGAACTGGCGACCTTGCACCAACCCTCGGCGCTCCGCGCGCGGCGTCTGATCGCGGTCGGCGGAGGAAAGCGCGCGGCATTCGATCTGCGAAAAACCGTCGCTACCGTTGTGCGCGCTCTGAAAACGAAGGGCGTGAAAAAATTCGCGTGGTGGCTGAACGGCGCCGATCCGGAAGCCGCGGTCGAGGGCGCGATCCTGGGAAATTTCGAGCCCGATCAGTATAAAACCGCGAACCAGGGCAAATCGCTCGAAGCGTTCCACGCCGTCGCCGCGACCAACGGCGCGGATCTCGATGCGGCGTTCGAGCGCGGCCGCATTCTCGCCGAAGCGCAGAATTTCACGCGCGAGCTCGCCAACGAACCCGCCAATCGCCTCACGCCGCTGATGCTGGCCGACCGCGCCCGCGCCATGGCGGCCGAATGTGGACTGGATTGCGAGGTGCTCGATCAGGATCGCATGCGCCAGCTCGGTATGGGAGCGCTGCTGGGCGTCGCGCAAGGCTCGGCCGAGCCGCCCGCGCTGATCGTGATCCGCTATCGCCCCGAAACTGCGCCCAGAACCAGCGATCATCTCGCGCTGATCGGCAAGGGCGTCACCTTCGACACAGGCGGCGTTTCGATCAAGCCGGCCGAGGGCATGGAAAAAATGAAGTACGACATGTCCGGTGGCGCGGCCGTGCTCGGCGCGATGCGCGCGCTCGCGAAGCTCAAGCCCGCGATCCCCGTCACGGCGTTCGTGCCGGCGGTCGAGAACATGGTCGGCGGACGCGCGCAGCGTCCCGGCGATATCGTGAAATCCTTGGACGGAAAAACCGTGGAGGTGCTCAACACCGACGCGGAAGGCCGGCTGATTCTGATCGACGCCATCACCTACGCCAAGCGCCAGGGCTGCACGCACCTGGTGGACGCGGCGACGCTCACCGGAGCGATCGTGGTGGCGCTGGGGCACGTGAACATCGGCGCGTTCGCCAATGACGATGCGCTGCTCGCCCGCGTGATGGCTGCCGCGCGCACTGAAGGCGAGAAGATGTGGCACATGCCGCTCGATGAGGATTATAAGGAGCTGCTCAAGAGCGCCTTCGCCGATCTGGCCAACATCGGCGGGCGCTGGGGCGGGGCGATCAGCGCGGCCTGGTTTCTGCGCGAATTCGCCGGCGATACGCCGTGGGTGCACCTGGACATCGCCGGCACGGCGTGGCTCGACGACGCCAAGCCGTATATGGCCAAGGGGCCGAGCGGCGTGTGCGTGCGAACCTTCGCCAAGCTCGCGCTGGGTTGGTAGCCGCCGCTAAAGCATTTTCCGCGATTCTGTAAGTCCGGCCGGCGCGCGACATTCCTGGAGCGCGTTCGTCATCGGTCCGCATTGTCTTCAAAACAACTCTACGCGACAGCCGAGACCGCTTCTTCGATCTGGCGGCGGTGCCGTTCGGAATGCGCGGCCATGAAGATCAGCCACTGAAATCCATCGAGGGGTCCGAAAACGAAGTGCGGATACAGGCGCGTGCGCAGAGGATGATCGGTGGTGCGCGCGAACTCGATGGTGCGGTCGCGGATGATCAGAAAGCGCTCAAGCACTGCGGCCGCGTCGCCGGGTTCTAGCTGCGGGATCGACTCCGGCGGACCCTTCACCTTTCTGCCGCGCCCGGGCACGTGTTTGACGATGAGATCTTCTTTTCCCGTCGCCAGCGCCAGATCGCCCTCGGACGCGGGCGGATGGACGGCCATGCTGCGGACCACGGAGCAGAGGTGCCTCTCGGTGATGCTCAAATGCTCGACGCATTCGGCCGCGCACCATTGTTGCGGCGAGGGCTTGCGCCACCAGCGCGACGCCTCGATGCCGCGCGTCGATTCGACCAGCGTGGCACGGGTCTCTTCCAGGTAGCTGACGGCGCGGTCGCGCTCGGCGGAGGTCATGCATCGATTGTACGCGACCGGCGCCATTAAACTCCGCTCCCCTTTCTGCCGATCCATTCCAAGGAGGGCCGTATTTAAGCCATGGCTACGTTTGCGCCTGTCCGCTCCGCGTTTAATCCGGCGATTCCGCAGAATTTCACCGAGCTCGGTGTGCCCCAATCCCTGGTGCTCGACCTGATGCTGCGGCGCATGCTGATCGAAGGCTATTGCAGCCTGCAAGGCTTGAGCCGGTCGCTGCGGCTATCCATTCCGGTCGTCGACACTGTGTTCAAGCACATGCGCTCCCAGCAACTGGTGGAAGTGAAGGGTATGACCGGCAACGACTACAATTTCACGCTCTCGGCTGCGGGAAAACAGCTCGCCGGCGAGCGTTTCGAAATCTCGCAGTACGCCGGCGCATGCCCGGTTTCGCTCAAGGAATATCACGCCGCGACCAAGGTGCAAGCCGCCAAAGTCCACGTCGACCGTTCCGCGCTGCGGCAGGCGTTTTCTGATCTCGTCGTTGCCGACCGCATGCTCGACCAGCTCGGCCCAGCGATCATTTCGCAAAGCTCCATTTTCGTTTATGGCCCCACCGGCAATGGAAAAACCAGCCTGGCCGAGCGCATGCTGCGCGTGTACCACGACGCTGTGTTGATTCCCTATGCCGTTGAAGTCGATAACCAGGTGATCAGCTTGTACGACCCGGTGGTGCACAGCCCGCTTGAAAACGACGAGCAGGACCTCGATCCGCGCTGGATTCTGTGCAAGCGCCCGTGCATCGTCGTCGGCGGCGAGCTGATTCCCAGCATGCTCGAAATGCGCCTGGACGAGGCGTCGGGAATTTATGCCGCGCCTTTGCAGATGAAGGCTAACAACGGAATTCTCATCATCGACGACTTCGGCCGCCAGCTCATGTCGCCGCGCGACCTGCTCAATCGCTGGATCGTTCCGCTCGACCGGCGCGTCGATTACCTCACCTTGCGCTACGGCGTGAAGTTCCAGATTCCCTTCGAGACCATGGTGGTTTTTTCCACCAACCTGGAGCCCGCCGACCTGGCCGACGAAGCCTTCCTGCGCCGCATTCACAACAAAATTTACGTCGAGGCCGTGGACGCGTCGGCGTTCGATCAGATCTTCGGGCGCGTGGTGCAGTCGCGCAACATTCAAACCGAGGCGGACAGCGCCGAATATCTGCGCAAGCTGTGCCTGCGCGAAGGCCGCACCGAGCTGCGCGCCTGCTACCCCGCCGATATTTGCAACATTCTTTCCGCGATCGGCCGGTATGAGGGCCGCGGCCCGATCATGACCAAGTCAGAGCTGGAGCGCGCCGCGGCACTGTATTTCGCCAAGGGGTGAAATCAAAATCTGCCTAGTCGCCCGGCGGATGGAACAGTTCGCGAATGCCGCGCGCCAGGCGCTTGCTCGCGACCAGCTCCTGCTGATTGCTCAAGGTGATCAGCCAGCGCTGGCTGCTCAGCGCGCTCATCTTGCGCACGTGGCCGAGGTTCACCAGCGCGTTGCGATGAATCCGGCGAAAACCGCAGTCGCTCAGGCTCTCCTCGATTTTCTTTAAGGTCAGGGCTGCAGTGTAGCGCGCGCGCGCGGTGACGATCCACACGATGTCGCCTTCGGCTTGAAAAGCCAGGATGTCCTCGGCGGCGAGCAGAAAATATTCGCGGTCCTTTCTGCCGGCGATCTTTTTGGGCCGCGAGCCGGCGGAACGGCCCGCGATTTCCTGCAACCGCGCCAGTTTTTCGGCGGCTTGCCATCCGCGGATGCGCCGTGCGCGCTCCACCGCCTCGGCCAGGCGCCGCGGGTTCACCGGTTTCAGCAGATAATCCACCGCGCCGGCTTCAAACGCCTGGATGGCGAAGGCGTCGTAAGCGGTCACGATCACCACTACCGGTACGCGCGGCGCTCCGCGCAGGCGCCGCACCACCTCCAGGCCGCCGATGCCGGGCATTTGAAGATCGAGCAGCACCAGGTCCGGATGCAGTCGGGCGATCTCGTCGAGCGCGGTCTCGCCGTTCGAGGCCTCGCCGGCGATCTCCACTCCGCCCATGCTTTCCAGTTCCTCGCGCAACACCTGCCGCGCGATATGTTCGTCGTCGACAATCAGCGTCCTGAGGGCCACGGTGCGAAACTCCAGCTTACTCGACGGCTGCGCGATGCTGGCTCGCTGATTTCCTCATCAGCCACACCAGAGGCGACGCCAGCGCCAGCAGCAGGGCGACAATAAGGAACCCATCCAGATAGCTCAGCACCGTGGCGGCGCGCTGCACCTCGCCATATAGGATTCCCAAGGCCTGGCGCGCCGCGGTCACTGGACCCACGCCGCGGCGCTCCAGCATGCCGGCGAGCATCCCGCGCACTCCGGCCAGCTTGGGCGCATCCAGGAACGCGGTCAGACGGACCTGATGGAACTGCTCGCGCCGCGCGACGAAGGCCGTCAGGATGGAGATTCCCACCGCCGAGCCGATATTGCGGCTGAACGCGATCAGGCTGGTGGCGTAGCCCATTTCTTCGGGCTTGATGGGATCCACCGTGATGGTTGCCAGCGGGACGAACAGG
>Ga0335081_10005912_pt1 | contig 19385 bp, 21 predicted proteins | sample Lox_Sample_35_FD_206713 | JGI IMG/M metagenome (GOLD analysis project Ga0335081, IMG submission 206713) | Soil microbial communities from Loxahatchee National Wildlife Refuge, Florida, United States - Lox_Sample_3.5 | ecosystem: Environmental > Terrestrial > Soil > Wetlands | place: USA... | reverse complement strand
AGAGGCGGAAGCCCAGATGAAGGAAGGGAGCTTTCTCGGACCCCTCCACGGAGTCCCGGTCGCGATCAAGGACCTGATGTACATCGAAGGCGTGAGATGCACTGCAGGTTCCAAGATCCTGGCCGACAGCGTCGCCCCCTATGACTCCTACGCAGTAAGGCGGATCAAGAAAGGCGGCGGCGTCATCCTCGGGACTACAAATCTCCACGAGTTCGCCGCGGGCATCACGAACGCGAACCCGCACTACGGTCCGGTGAGGAACCCGTGGGACCCCACGCGGATCTCCGGCGGATCGAGCGGCGGCTCCGCCGCTGCGGTCGCGGCTGGCATGGCGGCCGCTGCGCTGGGCACTGACACCGCGGGCTCGGTCAGACTGCCCGCGGGCCTATGCGGAGCGGTAGGTTTCAAGCCCACCTACGGGCTCGTGAGCAGGATAGGCGTGATCCCGCTGGCCTCGTCGTTCGACACCGTCGGCACGCTGACGCGCAGCGGCTGGGACGCCGCAGCACTGCTCTCTGTGCTGGCCGGCCACGACGAAGGCGACGTTTCCACCGCGGACGTGCCGTTGCCGGACTTCGTCGCCAGCGCCGAGTCCCCCATTGGCCCGATCAAGGTAGGAGCCCCCCGGGGCTACTTCCGCGACCTGCTCGATGAAGGAGTAGAGCGAGAGTTCCAGGCCTTCCTGGACAGGCTGGCGCAACTCGGGTGTTCTGTCGAGCGGATGGAGCTCTCTGGCATCGATGCCGTGCAGGACATCTTCTATCCCATTCGCAGAGCCGAGGCGTCTGCCTTCCACGAGAAGTGGCTGTCGAGCCGGGCTGAGCTGTACGGGGAAGACGTCAGAAAGACCCTGGAGCTGGGCACGAAGATTCCCGCCACTGAGTACATCAACGCCCAGAACCGAAGGCCAGCCCTTAGAGAGGCCTTCCTCAGGTCCATGGCCGACTACCAGGTGCTGGCGGTTCCGACCTCCGCGATTACCGCCCCCGCCGTCGGCCAGTCGAGGGTCACGGTCGGAGGCAAGGAAGTCGACGTGCAATCGACGCTCGTCAGGCTCACGATGCCGTTCAACGTGGTCGGTTTCCCTGCCGTCTCGGTGCCAGTGGGTTTCGCAGGGGGCATGCCGGTGGGAGCCCAGCTCGTGGCGAGGCCCTTCGAAGATCCCGTCTTGCTCAGTCTCATGTGCGCCTATGAGGAAAGGTTCGGGGAGTTCCCTCCACCGCCACTTGGTGCGACGAAAGCACCATCCTCTTAAGTGGCCCCGTTATCCCTTCGGAACGAGGTCAAGAAACTGAGGACTGGTTCCGCAGGCTGGGGGATTGGCGTCATCGTCGCTGTTCTGATTTCGCTAGCACTGATACTCTTCGGCATAGTCAGCACCATCGACGGCATAGCGGTCCTCTTTCTACTAAACGGGATATGGTTCGTTGTCTTCGGCGTGGCTTTCACGGGCGCCAGGGACCGTCTCTATTTCATCGGCTGGGGCCTCGTCGTGGCAGTCCTCTCGAGCTTCGCGTTCATCAGCTGGGAGTATGCGCTGGGGCTCGAAGTCGTGGTCATACTCGTGGTTGTCCTCCTCTCCGTCTTCATGAAGCCAGCGCCCAAGGCGCCGTCACAGCCGGCGCAGCCAGCAACGCAGGGCCCGTAGGCCAAGGCGCACGATCCGGCGCGAGTCAGACTGACAGTTCGAAGTCGTCCAGCACAGACTCCCCCCCGAAGATGGTCCACCGGGCGCGGCCGGGGAACTCGAAGCCCTCGTAGGGCGTCCAACCGCACTTGCTCCTGACAGACTCCGACGACGCTCTCTCAGGCGACTTCAGGTCAAGGACCGTGAAGTCGGCCCTTCTGCCCACAGAAATGGCGCCTCTGTCCTGGAGCCCGAAGAAGCTGGCCGGATTACCGGAACATACGGCCGCGATGGTCTCCAGCCCAAAGCGATGCCCCGTGACCAGCCAGGACACCAAGTTGCTGTAGTTGTCAAGCCCGGGAACCCCGCACGCCGCCCGCTCCCGTTTCTCCTCCAACGTATGTGGAGCGTGATCGGTGACCAAGAAGTCGATCGCGCCGGTTCTGAGTCCCCTGACCATCGCCTTCCTGTCATCCTCGCCCCTCAGCGGCGGGTTCATTCTGAGCAGTTCGCTCGCGAACATCTGCTTCCTCGAGAAGAAGAGGTGGTGGAGCGCAACCTCGCAAGCCACGCCACCTGACTTCCTATGCTGGCTCACCAGCCGAAGTGCCCCGGCCGTGGAAACGTGGCAGACGTTGGTCTTGGTATTTCCGCGGGCCTCGAGGACGGTCTTGACCGACTCGACTTCGGCCCGAGGCGGACGTAGGTCCGCATGCAGGTCGGGGCGGTCCTCTCCCGCCAGCACCCGCTTCATCCTATCGAGGGTTGACTGGTCCTCGCAGTGAACGCTCGCAGGCATCCCCGTGCGACCGACCGCGGCGAGAGAGCTCCTGAGCCTCTCCGGAGGAACGAGCAAGTTTCCGGTCGTCTCTGCCAAGTAGATCTTGTAGCCGACCACCATCCTTCGGATCCTGGCCACGTCTGCCAGGCTCCGGCCGACCCCTCCCAGGAACTTGACGTCGATCAGCGCCTGGGCCGCCGCGAGTCTGGCTTTGGCCTCGAGTACCCGTGGCACCGTTGCGGGGGAAGGGTTGTTCGGCATGTCGAAGACGGTCGTCACCCCGCCGTGCGCTGCCGCCGCGGTCCCGGTGGCGTAGTCCTCCTTGTTCTCCCAACCGGGTGACCGGAGGTGGACGTGGGTGTCGATGAACCCTGGGAATATGACGCAGGACCGGGCGGATATCCGCCTCGCTCCTCGGAGCCCCTGTCTTTTCATCCGTGCTATCCTGCCGTCGCTGACGCCAATCTGCAGGTCTCGAAAGCCCAGCGGGGTCACGGCCCTGCCCTCAAGGACCAGGTCGTATTCCAACGGGGTCTACGCCATCACGTAGTCCGGGATCCTGTCGAAGTCGAACAGGGTGTCGCAGTAGGCACACTGGAGCGACCTCTCCTCTTTGAGGGTAAGGAACCTGGGCGTCAGCGGCTCCCTTGGCGCGTTCGAAATGCAAGACAGCTCGGGGCAGCGTATCCTGCCCTCGATCTTGTCGGGGACCCTGGGGCTGTACTTTGTCACCTTCCAGGAGTTGATGTAGTTGACCGTCACGGTGGGGAAGATAAGGCAGACAAGATCTGCCTCCTTCTCGTCGACCCTCCACCTGTCGACCTTCACGACGTCCTTCTTTCCCAGGAGCTTGCTGGAGACGTTTTCGAGGATCGCGACCGAGACGTCCGCACTCCTTCTCCCGAATCTGTCGAGCCGGAGGACCCTCAGCACCAGCTCGGACTTCCAGGCCGGTATGTGGTCGATGACCGTGCCCTGCTCGATCTTCCTGACCAGCAGCTTGTCGTGGGGCTCATCCAACTAGGATACCACCATCCTGAGGAGGGCCATCCTCAGCGGGACTCCTGCGGCGGCCTGCGTGAAGTACCCCGCGTACTCCGTGCCGTCTATCTCGTTCGCCAGCTCGTCCAGCCGCGGGAGCGGGTGCATCACCTTCAGCCCCTTCTTCCCCTGACGGAGGAGTTCCAGGTCCACCTTGTAGAGGCCCCTGACCCTCTCATACTCGGTCGGGTCGGGGATCCGCTCCTTCTGTATCCTCGTGACGTACAGGACGTCCAGGGAGCCAAGGACATCCTTGACGTCGCTCGTGCTTCTGACCTTCACGCCCTTCTTGGCGAGGGCCGCGAGAGTCTCCTTCCTGGCGGCCAGGAGGTCGGGCGCGATCAGAGATATCTCGACGTCGTAGTTGGAGAGCCCGTAGCAGAGCGAGGACGCGGTCCGGCCGTACTTCAGGTCGCCAAGAATGCCCACGCGGAGGCCGTCAATCTTGCCGAAGGTCTTTCGCATGGCGTAGAGGTCGACCATAGCCTGGGTGGGGTGCTCCCTGCTTCCGTCTCCCCCGCTGATCAGGGGGACTGACGCGACCTCGGCCGCGAACCTCGAGGCTCCCATCAGGTTGTGCCTCACCACTATGCAGTCCGCCCCGTATCCTTCATACATCCGTATGGTGTCGTGCAGAGTCTCCCCCTTGGCCACCGACGACTTGTCGGGGGCGGAGAAGCCGGTCGTCGCGCAGCCGAGCCTCTGCGCGGCCACCTCGAAGGTGGAGTGGGTCCTCGTCGAGGGCTCGTAGAAGAGCAGCGCGACGAGCTTGCCTTCCAGTGTCCTGGGCGACCCGCTCTTCTCGATCTCGCTGGTGCGGTCGAAGATAAACTCCAGCTCCTCCCTCGAGAAATCCCAGATGCTCACCACGTCCCTCCCGACGAAGTCCGATTCGTTCATTTCTTCCTCTGCTCCCCGGCCCTGGCCTTCAGAAGCCCTAGGCTTATCCTTAGGCCCAGGCAAGGGTCGAGCAGAGCCCCCGTGGCTGTCTCGACCGCGTCTGCTCCCCTGTCCTTGAGGGCCAGCGCGTCCCAGGCCCCAAGCACTCCGCCGAGGCCGATCAGCTCGAACTCCCTCCCGCCGTTCCGGAGCTTGGCAAGCCCGGCCACCGCCGAGCGAGCCCTCGCTCTAATCGCCGCGCCGCAGATCCCCGCGGTCCCGCCCCGGTCCGAGAAGAGCTCCATGCCGCTCGCGTCGCGGACCACTCCCGGGACCGAGTTTATGGCCACGTATCCAACTCTGGGGTCGTAGGTCTCTTCCACGAACGGTCGGTAGTCCTTCAGAAAGCCCACCTTGACCAGGACAGGGAAACCCGACCCGACGCCCTTGCGAGCCGCGTCGACCACCCTGCCGCTCAGCTTCGGATTCGTGAACGTCTCGCCTCCCTCACCGGGCAGCACGTTCGGGCAGGAAAGGTTCAGCTCGACCGCGTCGGCTCCCGCCTTCTTCCCGGCCAGGGCCAGTGTAGAAAACTGCGCCAGCATGTCCTCCTCGCCTCCGCCTCCGGAAGTGGCCGTGACGCTCATGACGAAGAAGCGGTCCTTCTTCGTCCTCGCTATGTTGCGTGCCTCTCTCTCCCACACGGCGGGGTCCGGAGTAGGCATCCCGAGTGAATTGGTTATGGACCCGGTCACGTTCCCTGTGGCAACAAACCCCCTCCTGAAGTCCCCTCTGACGCTGAGGAGATTCGGCATCCCGTGGCCCTTCCAGGCGCGGTCGCGCATGGTCTTGTAGGTCAGGATGCCGTATCCCAGTTCTGCGAAGAAGGCCAGCCACCTCTGGTTGGGGGCCGGGCCGGAAGCAATCCCGACGGGGTTGCGGACCTTCCGGCCGAAGAGCGTTGTCCCCGCGCCCACTCCCGAGTCCCGCTCCAGCCGCCGTATTCTTTCCTCCAGCCCCAGGAGCCCTGCTTTCTCCTCGCTGGTGAGAATCCTGGGTCCTCTGGCGTAGTTCTCCCAGAAATTCAAAGACATGTCATAGAGCGGCACGGCGTGGAACTGCTCGGGCGCGCTGGTAGCTCTGATAGTGAACCCGCCCTGAAATTGCGGCCTTTCGGATTATAAGTCTTTACGGGCTCTGGAGGACCAAGCCTTCATCCAGTCCCAGCTCCTTCAGCCTGTTGCGCACGAGTCCGCCGATCTTCGGCCTGAGTTCTGGATAGCCCTTCGTCAGAACCTCCAATCCGTCCGAGCGCGTCAGTTTCCCTCCCACCGCCTGGATCCTTTCTGCGAGGAACCAGGGGTTCCTCTCGAGAAAGCTTCGGGCCCACCCGTCGGGGTCGGCGAGGTACCCGCTGACGGCGCCCACGTCGGCTCTCCCCAACGCTCCAGATCTGGAGGCATAATCGAGGAACTCGCCGTCCAGCTTCAGCAGGGAGTGGACCTCGACGCCTTCGCTCTTCAGGGCTTCCCTTCCGCCCTGGTCCCTGTCGAAGACCACGACGTAGTCGCCGACGAGCCCCCCTGCCTCCCGGAGGACCCGGACCCACTCCAGTGAGCTGGTTCCCGATGTGACGAGGTCGGCTACATGGGCGAGCCTCGCGCCCCGCTTGACCTCGCCGACCAGGCGCCCTCCCGTGCCGTAGCTCTTGGCCTCCTTTCTGATCGCCACGTGCGGGAGCCCCAGCTCGATTGCCACGGGCACGGAGAAGAAGAGGTCGGCCAGCTCGCCCCCTGAAATCGCGTCGACCTCGCCGAGGCCCTTCACCACCTTGACCAGCTCGGCGACGGCAGTCTTCCATCCCTCCGGCGCCGTGGTCAGCCGCCTCACGTCCACATAGATCGGGCCTATCTTCCGGGACGCGAGTATGAATGGCTCCTCGGAGCTGAAACGGATCCCTCCGGCCGCTATCAGCGCGGACGCGACCCCTTGGTGCTTCAGGGCTATCGTCCCCGCGTGACTTGTACGCGCTCGGCCAGGTACTCTTCGCATGCCGCCACTGGATCGGGGCGGTCGTAGATTGAATGGCCGACGATGGCGGCCGAGTTCTTCCCTAGAGATTCGTACACTTCAGCGAGGGCCCCGCCCTGCCGTCCGACGCCGGTGGCCATCACGAGCCTGCTGGTCATCTTCCGATAGTCCCTCAGGACCTCGGTCCTGTTCGCGGGGCCTATGTAGCCGTCGACGCCGATGTGCTCGCCCAGTAGAATCAACAGGTCGGAGAGGGTGACGCTCCAGCTGCGCCAGCCCTGCTCGGACTTCTTCCTCTCGGCCAGAGAGGCCAGCGCGTCGCCGACCGACTTCAGCCCAAGCTCGTCGAGCCAGCCCGAGACGTAGCTCAAGTCCGCCGGGTGGTCGAAGAAAAGGCCGGCGCCCCTTTGGGTCATGAACGGGAGCGTGAGGACCTTGCCGCCCATGGCGTGGGCCGTGGCCACGCACTCTTCGATGCTGGAGGTGCCGACTATGCTGTGGCAGATCACGTAGTTTATGCCCGCTGAGACCGCCGCCTCGACTATCGCGCGATTGGTGCCCGACCACGGGCCCGACTCCTTTGCCCTGAAGCCGATGTCGGCGACCTTCAGGTCCGCGATGAGCGGGCCGTCAAAGAGGTCCCTGACGCGACTGACTATCGAGGAACCGTTCGTGAGCAGCGTAGGGACTCCGATCTTGATTCCGTCCACCAACGGGCCGAGGCTGGCCACGTGCCCCAGGGTCGCGTCCCTGGTGGGGCTATCGATAGCCAGAACGAGCCCGTACTCGCGGATCTGTTTCAAGCGTTACTCCAGGTTCAAGAACCGTTATTTTAAAGGAGACGAATCATCGCGGCCCAGAAGACGGCCGATCGCCGGGGCGCTCGACGGCCTAGAGGCCCAGCGGGAAGGGCATCCCGAGCGCGTCGACGATGGCCATCGCCAGCTCCGGATTCGTGACGATGGGGATTCCGAACTCGACCGCCTTCCTCCTGATCTGATAGTCGTTCATGACCTCCTCGGTCTCGAAGCTCTTCGGGATGTTTATCACGAGGTCGATCCTCCTCTCCGTGAGGTACGTGGCGGAGTTCGGCTCCTTCTCCTCGCTGGGCCAGTGCAAAAGCGTGGTCTTCACACCGTTCTCCTCGAGGAACTTGGCCGTCCCTCCCGTCGCGTAGAGGTCGAACCCCATCCTGTCGAGCCTCCTGACGCTCTGCAAGAGGCGGGCCTTGGTCTTCGGCGGCCCGGTCGAAAGCAGGATCGTGCGCTTTGGGAGCCTGAACCCGGCCGCCAGGAGGGACTTTAGGAAGGCCTCGTTGAAGCTGCTCCCGAAGCACGCGACTTCGCCTGTCGACACCATGTCGACGCTGGTTACGGGATCCGCCCCCTCCAGCCGCATGAACGAGAACTGCGGGGACTTCACTCCGTGGGCCCTGGGTGTCCCCTCTTCGTTCTTCACCTTGGCGCCGAGGAAGACGTCGGCGGCCAGGCCCATCAGGTTGAAGCCGATGGTCTTGGACACGAACGGCATGCTCCTGCTGGCCCTCACGTTGCATTCGATGACGTAGACTTCGCCGTTCTTGCAGAGGAACTGGATGTTCAGGGGGCCCTTGATCAGGAGCTTCCGGGCTATCCTCCGCGTGTAGTCTCTGACCAGGTCCATGGTCTGCTCGTTGAGCGTGAGCGGAGGGATCGACATCGTCGCGTCCCCCGAGTGGATGCCGGCCTCTTCGACGTGTTCAACGATGGCGCCGATGAACGTGTTCTCCCCGTCGGAGACGGCGTCCACGTCCACCTCTCTCGAGTCCACGAAGAACTTCGACATGACCACCGGATGGTCCAGGGAGACCACGTTGGCCTTCAGGTACCTCTCGAGCTCCTGCTCGTCGACAGCCACCTGCATGGATGCTCCAGAAAGGACGTAGGACGGACGTATCAGAACGGGGTACTCCAGGCTCTGCGCGGCTTCCTTCGCCTGGTCGATCGACCTGAGCCTGGACCACGACGGCTGAGGGATCTTCAGCTCGTCCAGAACGGCGCTGAACTTCGACCTGTCTTCGGCCCGGTCTATGTCCTCCGCGCTCGTCCCAAGTATGGGGACCTTGTTCTCGGCCAGCTGCATCGCGAGGTTGTTGGGTATCTGTCCTCCGACGCTGACGACCACCCCGCGGGGCTGCTCCCTCTCAACGATGTCAAGGACCCTCTCGAGGGTGAGCTCTTCGAAGTACAGGCGGTCGAGTATGTCGAAGTCGGTGGAGACCGTCTCAGGGTTGCAGTTGACCATGACTACGTCGCCTGCTCCCTTCTCCTTCAGCGCCCAGGCCATGTTTACGCAGCACCAATCGAACTCGACGCTGCTCCCGATGCGGTAGCAACCCGAGCCCAGCACTATCACTTTCTTCTCGGACGCCGTGGCGAGGTCGTCGCCGGTCCCGTTGTACGTCATGTACAGGTAGTTCGTCTTGGCCGGCCACTCGGCCGCCAGCGTGTCTATCTGCTTGGTGACCGGAACTATCCCGGACGATTTCCTCATCTCCCTGACCTGCGACTCGGTCTTGCCGAGAATCTGGCCAAGGCGCCTGTCGGAATAGCCCAGGGCCTTCGCCCTCCGGAGCTCCTTCTCGCCGCAGCTCGAGGGCTTGAGGGTCGCCTCGAACTCTACCAGCCCCTTCAGCTTCTCGAGGAACCATTCATCGACCCCCGAAAGGGCGTGGATCTCGTCGACGGGCAGGCCGCGACGGAGCGACTTCACGACATAGAACAGTCGCCTGTCCGAGGGGAACTCCAGCTCGAACCGCAGCTTCTTCTCGTCGGCACGGAGGCTCTCCACTTCTGTCAGCTCCCTCCCGATGTCGAGCATCCTGACCGCTTTCTGAAGCGCCTCCTCGAACTTCCGGCCTATCGCCATCACCTCCCCCACCGACTTCATCTGGGTCCCGATCCTCCGGCTGACGTTGTGGAACTTCTGGAAGTCCCACCTCGGTATCTTGACGACGATGTAGTCGAGGGCTGGCTCGAAGTCGGCGGTGGTCACGCCGGTCACCTTGTTCTGCAGCTCGGCAAGAGAATAGCCCACCGCTATCTTCGCGGCTATGTAGGCGATGGGGTAGCCCGTGGCCTTGCTCGCCAGCGCCGAGCTGCGCGACAGCCTCGAGTTCACCTCGATGACTCGGAACTCCTCGCTGTCGGGGTCGAGGGCGAACTGGATGTTGCACTCCCCCACTATTCCGAGCGCCCTTACCACCTTGAACGCGCTCATCCTGAGCTGGTGGTACTCCCTGTTGGTGAGGGTCTGCGACGGCGCGACCACGATGCTGTCCCCGGTATGGACCCCCATCGGGTCGAAGTTCTCCATGTTGCAGATTATGGCGCAGTTGTCCTCAGAGTCGCGCATGACCTCGTACTCCAGCTCCTTCCACTTCGAGAGGTACTCCTCCACGAGGACCTGGCCGATCCTGCTGCTCGCGAGCCCCCTCGCCGCGATCGAGGCTAGCTCTTCGTCGTTCCTCGCGACCCCGGACCCCTGGCCTCCCAGGGTGTAGGCGACCCGAACCATCACCGGATAACCAATCCTGTTCGCGGCCCTTAGCGCTTCGTTCACCGACTTGGCGCTCCTGCTCCTCGGGATGGGGACGTCGTTGTCGGCCATCAGCCGGCGGAACTTCTCTCTGTCGTCGCAGAGCTCGATCGCCTCGACCCCGGTGCCCAGCACTTCCAGCCCGTACTTCCGCAGGATTCCCCGCTCCTGGAGGTCCATGCCGGCGTTCAGGGCCGTCTGGCCCCCAAAGCTCAGGAGGATTCCATCCGGCTTCTCCTTCTCTATCACCTTCTCGAGGAACTCAGCGGTGACCGGGACGAAGTACACCTGGTCGACGAACCGAGTATCCGTCTGAATGGTCGCGATGTTCGGGTTGACGAGGACGACCTGCATTCCCTCTTCCCGGAGCGCCTTGATCGCCTGGGCGCCGGAGTAGTCGAACTCGCCGGCTTCGCCTATCTTGATGGCGCCCGAGCCGAGCACCAGGACCTTTCTTACTTTGTCTTTCCTTGGAATGATCTCGCCCTCTCCAGGAACTGGTCGAACAGGAAGCCCGTCTCGTAGGGGCCGGGGGACGCCTCGGGATGGAACTGGACCCCGACCACGGCCTTCCGCCTGTGGCTGATGCCCTCAACCGTCTTGTCGTTCAGGTTTACGAAGCTGGTGGCGAAGTCCTTCAGGCTCGCCTGGTCGACGGTGTAACCGTGATTCTGAGTGGTCAGGTACACCCTGCCCGTCTTCAGCTCTACGCAGGGGTGGTTCTGGGCCCTGTGGCCGAACTTCAGCTTGTAGGTGTCGCCTCCGCCTGCGAGAGCCAGGATCTGAGTCCCCAGGCAGATCCCCAGCATCGGGACGTCGGTCTCGAGGAGCCCTCGCGCGCTCTCGATGGTGGCCCTGCACATCTTCGGGTCTCCTGGTCCGTTTGAGATGACGACCCCTGCCGGCGAGTGTGAGAGTATCTCGTCCGCAGGCGTGTCGTAGGGCATCTGCAAGACGCGGGCGCCCCGGGCGAGAAGGTTCCTGACGATGCCGTATTTCACGCCGCAGTCCACGAGAGCCACCTTTGGGGTGCCCTGGAGATTGTAGTCGACGGTCTTTGAGACGCTCACGGGGCGCACCAGGTCCTCGCGATTCGGGTCGCTGATGGAGCCCAGCCTCCTGCTGAGAGCCTGCGGGTCGATGTCTCTCCCCTTCGCGAGGATGCCCAGCATCGTTCCCTGGGTGCGGAGCTTCTTCGTCAGCTCCCTGGTGTCTATCCCCTGGATGCCCGGGAGCCCGCTCTCGGCGAACCAGTCCTCCAGGTGATGGGAGGAGGACCAGTGGGACGGGACCTTCGCGAGTTCGCTGACAACGTAACCCCTGACCTGGATCTCCTTCGACTCGAAGTGCAGCGGCACGCCGAAGCCGTCCGCGATCTTGCTCGACGGCACGCCGTAGTTCCCCACGAGGGGCCAGGTCTGAACCAAGATCTGCCCGTAGTATGATGGGTCGGTCAGAGACTCCGGATATCCGACCATGCCGGTGTTGAAGACGACCTCTCCTTCGACGACTCGGTCGGCCCCAAAACCTACGCCGCGAAAAATGGTGCCGTCCTTTAGGAGCAGAACCGCGTCTTCTTGAGATTCCTGCACTGACTTGATACCGGGATGCTGATGCCGATGCTGAACCGATTTAAGCATGATGCCGATTTTCGGTGGCCGGGTGTCGCCCGGGAACGGCCGTTCGCGCTCCGGCTTCCAAAACTTAAATCGAGACGAGCGGCCTCGACTCCTCGCTTGGACGCGCTCGACGAACTCTCGGAAATGCTCACCGGCGGTTCAAGGGTGGTCGTGATAGCGAGGCATGACCTGGATCTCAGCAAGCCCGCCGAGAACGCCCTCTTCGTCCTCAAGATGGCCGAAGGCTCCCTGGCGGCGGGCGGGAGGGGAGGCGGGTTCGGAGAGCGGAGGATGGTGAGCGTTTCGTTCTTCAGGTGCGCGGGCGGCGTCTGGGAGAAGCCCTTCGAGACGGTGGACCCCGCGAAGGTGGAAGAGTTCGAGGTGCCCTACTACGTCTCGAGGATACCGCTGACCCTGCGGGACGGGCGGGAGTCCATGGGCTACGGCGTGGTGGAGGCGGAGCTGGTCGAAAGGTACCTGACTTTCGCGAAGTGACTTTCTCACCTTAAATATCCACGGCATCGTGGGCGGGCCCAAGTTGAAGGTCCTTGTCACCGGTGCCTCGGGCATGGTCGGGAAGAACCTGGTAAACTACTTCCGCAGCAACGGTGTGGACGTGCTGCCGACCGACCTCGCGGGCGCGGAGCTCAACGGCAACCTGCTCGACACCGATTTCGTGTTCTCGAAGCTGGCTTCGCTGGACTTCGACGCTGTGGTCCACCTGGCCGCAATGACCGAGATCAAGAAGACGGTGGAGAACCCCAAGCTCTGTTTCGAGATAAACTGTTTTGGAACCCTGAACATGCTGGAGCTGGCTGCAAGGAAGAACGTGACGAGATTCCTTTACGCGTCCTCGGCCAACGTGTTCGGGGCTCCGAAGTCGAACCCTGTGACCGAGGAGACGCCGTTCGCGCCAAGGGTTCCCTACGACTACTCCAAGGTCGCGTCTGAGAGCTTCGTGATGAGCTTCCACAAGACGAAGGGGCTGCCGGTTTCCATAACCAGGAGCTGGCTGCTCTTCGGAGAATTCGACCAACCCAGCAGGGCAATGGTGCGTTTCATCAGGGGCTGTCTCGCGGACGAGCCGCTCACCCTCTTCAACCACGGCAGGGATACCACCTCGCCTACCCACGCCGTGAACTACGCCAGGCTCGCCTTGACCATCCTGAAGAAGCAAGAAGCGGTGGGCCAGGCGTTCAACTTCGGCGGGGAGAAGGCCGTGTCCGTCGCGGAGCTGGCCGAACTGGTCAAGAAGCTGACCGGCTCCCGTTCAGAGCTCAATCTCGCGCCTCCCCGCACCGAGTTGGAGAAGGACCCTCAGATCAGCTACCCGTCCACCGAGAAGGCCCGTTCTCTCCTGGGTTACCAGCACGAGCTGACCCTGGAGAAGGGGATCGAGAGGACCATCGCCTGGGTAAAGTCTGGAAACTGACCGCAGAAGTCGAGGCTTGGACCGCGGCCGCTCTAGGACGTAAGGACGAGCTCGATCTTGACGTCTTCGGGGATCCTGAGCTTCGTAATCTGCCTCATTGTCCGGTCGTCGGGCTGGACGTCGAGTATCCTTCTGTGAATCCTCAGCTGCCAGTGGTCGAAGGTGTGGCTCCCCTCGCCGGTGGGGGCCTTCCTCGTGGTTATCTTGAGCTTCTTCGTCGGGAGCGGCTGCGGGCCCTTGACCTTCACGCCGGTCTTGTCAGCGATGTCTCTGATGTCCTTGGCCACCCTCTCGAGGTCGTCAAGGTTCGTGCTCGTGAGCTTGATTCTGGCGTACTGAGGCATTTTCGAGCAACGGCGCCGACCCAGTCTATATCAATGTTTTTCGCACGGGCAGGATGGCTCCCGACACCGCGGATGGCGTGGTTCGCCGGGCCGGGGCCTCGCCCTGACCAGGCAGCCGCGCGTCCCGATGGGCTCCGGCGGCCTTCACCTTAAAAGAACCCAAGGCCGGCGAGGTCCAGGTTGGAGCTTAGCCCTGCCGAGGAGAAGACGCTCAAGGGCGAGGACGGGGAGGCGAAGCAGCTCTCCATGGAGATCCTCGCGAAGGTCGGGGACGCGACCGGAGCAGACAGGCTGGTTCCCATAAAGTCGGCCCACGTCCTAGCACACTACAGCAGCCTGCACGAGGCGGGCATCGAGGTCCTGGAGAAGTTCGCAGACGCCGGAGGGAAGTTCGCCGTGCCGACCACCGTGGATCCGGCTAGCGTCGACCTCGAGAACTGGAAGCAGTTCGGCATTTCTGAGGAGTACGCCAGGAAACAGTTCAGGCTCTGCGACGCGTATGCGAAGCTGGGCGGGATACCGTGCTGGACCTGCGTGCAGTACCAGGTCTGCAACTTCCCCAAGGCCGGGGAGGACGTGGCCTGGGCTGAGTCCAACTCGGTGGTCTTCGCCAACTCACTGATAGGCTGCAGGACCAACAAGATAACCTCGGGCCTGGACATCGCCTGCGCCATCACGGGGCTCACCCCCAGATTCGGCATGCTTGTGGAGGAGAACAGGGCCGCGGGAGTCGTCTTCCGGCTCGGCCTAGGGAAGCTCTCCGACCTCGACTATCGGAGCCTGGGCTTCTACATCGGGAAGAGGTCCGCCTCGAGGGTGCCGGCCCTTTCGGGACTCCCTTCCTCTTCGAGCTCGGACGACCTCAAGCACCTGGGCTCCGCGGCGGCCGCCTCGGGACCGGTGACCATGATTCACTACGTCGGCTTCACTCCGGGTTCGGGTTCCCTGGAGGCAGTGAATGGAGGACGCGACCTTGAGACTATAGACGTCGGGCGCAGGGAGCTTGAGGAAGTGGAGGGGGAACTCGACCAGACCGACGAGAAGCCCGACCTCGTTGCCCTCGGCGTCCCGCACCTCTCGCCCAACGAGCTGGGAGAGCTCTCGAGGCTTATTGGGGCGAGGAGGCTCAGGCCGGGCATCAAGATGTTCGCCTACACCTCCACTCTGGGCTACGAGATGGCGACCAAGTCCGGAATCAGGACGGAGATCGAGGCGGCAGGGGCAATGCTCACCCACTCCACCGACGGCGAGATATCACCACTGAAGGAGATGGGATTCAACGTGGTGATGACGAACTCCGCGAAGATGGCGGAGCTCGTGTCCACCGAGGGAGAGATAAAGTTCCGCTACAAGCGGATGCGAGATATCTTGGACGAAGTGATGGAATGACAGAGCTTCGATTCAAGGCCAGGCCGATGGTGGCGGGCAGGGCCGAGGGGGAGGCGCTCGTCTCCTCCAGAGCCTTCACCTTCGCCCACGGCGTGGACCCGTCTTCTGGGAAGGTGACGGACATACACAGCGACCTCAACGGAGCGGAGCTCAGGGGGAGGATCCTGTTCTACCCGTTCGGGAAGGGCTCTACCACGGCATCCGCCTGGTTCCTCGAAACGGTCCGCCTCGGCAACGCGCCCGCGGCCGTCGTCACCGGGAGCGTGGACCTTTCGGTCCTCATCGGGTCGCTTCTGGCGAAGTCCGTGTACTCGAAGGCCATCCCGGTGCTCTGTTACACCCCTGACGCGAGGGAGGCCGTCAGGACGGGAGACCGGGTCGCGGTGGACGGAGCCACCGGAGACGTCGTGGTGGCCCGGGGATGACGCTCTCGGGTCTCCGACAGAAGCGCCTCTTCCTGTTCGACCTGGACGGCGTGTTCTACAGGGGCAAGGAGCGGCCGGTGAAGATAGGCGGAACGCTCGTGGTCGAGAAGATCAGGTCTACCAAACGGAGCATCTTCGTGCTAACGAACAACTCCACGGACACGGTCAGGACGCTTCACAGAAACCTCCTGAGTCTCGGGGTGCCCATCAGGGAGGCGGAGATACTCACCAGCAGCAGGCTCACGGCCGAACTCCTCAGGGACAGGTACGGCAGCGCTCGCTACTTCTTGGTGGGGGAGAAAGGATTCGACAGCGAGCTCGTCCGCTTGGGCCACAGGCCCGTCGCGCCAACGGAGGCCGAGGTCGTGGTGGTCGGGCTCGACCGCAAGGTCACCTACGAGAAGCTCGACGAAGCGGCAAAGGCCGCAAAGAGAGGTGCCGCGCTGGTGGCGAGCCACGCCGCGAGCTTCTACATGTCGAGATTCGGGGCCGCCCTCGGCCCCGGCCCTCTTGTGAAGGCCATCGAGTCGGCTTCGGGAAGGAGGGCCACGGTGGTCGGAAAGCCCTCTCCGCTGATGTTCAGGATCGCCCTGAGGAAGGCCGGGTGCGCGCCAGGCGAAGCCGTCATGGTCGGAGACCAGCTCGACACCGACATCGCCGGGGCGTCTCGGGCGGGCATAGCATCTGTCTTGGTTCTCACGGGAATAGACAAGGACGCCGCCGGTACCCCTGCGCTGGGGACCGTCGACAACGTGGACGACCTGGTCCGCTACATCTGATGCGGCGGCAGGAGGAGTTTTAAGCCGGCACCGGTCAAGTTCGCGGAAGTTTGCAGCACCTCTCAAAAGACCTCACCAAGTGCTCTCTCTGCGGACAGAGCGAAACAACCCCAGGAACCTTCCCGCTGGTGGTCGGAGTCGGGAGGGTCTGCCTGAAGTGCGGGATGCAGTCTGTAAGGTGCGCCGTCTGCGGACAGGAGGTCAAGCTCATTACGTCGAGCAGGTTCCAGGGAAGGACTCTCTGCCTAGCCGACCACATGAAGGAGATCGAAAAGTACAGGCAGCACGTAGTGAAGACGTTCGACGAGGAGACCGAGCCGGTCGCGAGCATCTTCAGCAAGGCAGCCGTCGAGGGTCCCGAAGGCTACACGCTGCTCGCGCTGCGGAGGGCCCGCAACAGCACGCACGTCTGGGAAGCCGAGTACGAGAAGACCGAGATCTTCCAGACCCGTTGCAGCTGAAGAGCCCGCGACGGGAACTCAATTTGTTTATACTCGTTTTCCTTTAAACAGGGTTCCCTCTGCAACATGACGATAGCGCGGAGAGTGTTTGTTTGGCCAACGAAGAGATGCGCGTGCTGCAGAGGCTCATGGACGAGATAGAGGGGCTGAAGGCGGGACTCGACCCCGCCGTCCTGGCCGGGTGGTACAACAAGATCGAGAGCGAGGCGAAGTCCGAGGCCCCTTCGCACCTGGTCGACTCCATCCAGGTGGTCCAGGACCCCATACTCCCTATGAAATTCGAGTTCAGGACGTCCAGGAGGGCCATAAAGTACGTGCTTGACGCCATCGACAGGAACCTCGACGACATGCCCATGGCGACGAGGCTTTACTTCCAGAAGCTGTCCGAGCTCATAGAGAAGGAATCGATGCGCTGATACCTCCGCACAGGAGCGTCGCGCGACGCTCTGGGCGACGTCTTGAGATGATAGCCTGCTCGAAGGCTATTCCTTGGTGCCTACCAGCGAATAGACGATGATGAAGAATCCGATGGCCTGGCTGACGGCCTGTATCGCCTCGACGGTCTCCAGGCCCACGCTGAGAAGCTCGAACAATACGCCGGCCGCGACGGCGCCTATTGTAACGATGGCGAATCCAATCGCCAGGAAGAGCATCGACCTGCTCCTGTGCCTCGAGTAGGCCCGCGACGCGTAGTAAATGACGATTACACCGAAGACGAAGATGAGCGCCTGCGCCACCTGAAGTATGTCCAGAGTAATCCCCAACTTACTGGATCCTTCCTCCCTTCTGATTCATTTAAACTACTATCCTGATTATCATTTCTGGGAACGGCTTCATTTCTTCATCGAGATCCAGAGGGTGTGGAGCTTGTCAGCCATGTCCGTGTTGACTACGACCTCGACCTTTACGGAGCCGTCCTCGAACGCAACCGAGAAGCCCTTGTAGGAGCTGCGAAGCATCTCGTAGCGCTTACCGTCCGGGGTCACAACGATCCTGTCCATGACGAGCAAGCCGTCTGCCAGCAGCTCGTGGACTCTCCTGTAGCAGGTGCTGAGCGGGATGTCGTTGAGCCTGCTGAGCTCCTCCACAGACTTCGAGGCGCTTATCGCCGACAGGAGTATCTTGCGGGAGTACTCGTCGGAGAGCACCTGTAAGACGGCCTGCACCCTTGCTGGGTCAGTTAACTCCAAGTCAGCGTTGCCCCGACTTCGCCAGAGGCCTTCCTCTTGCAAGTCACTTAAAGGCGTCGCATGATTGGTATATGAGTACAACGCTTCTCCTGAGCGCGGAACGCTCTCAGGAAGAGGGGCTACTTCGCTTCGGCCCCTTCTGGAGATCGGGAGTTGTCCGAGGCCGCCGATTAGGACGCCCGGTTACGAGACGGCGTTGAAGTGGAACGTGTGTAAGATTGGAATCAGGACGGAAATAGGGTGAGAGCAGGACCTACTTGGCCCTGCTCGCTAGTACGTATCCCGCGCCGCCCAACAAGGCGCCGATTGCGGCCAGAAGGATCAGTCCGCCGATCGGATCCACCAACCCGCCAAGTATCTGCACGTGGACCTGGCCAGGATTGAGGCCGCCGCCTCCAGAGGTGGTCGCGGCCAACGCCCATCCGGCACGGTAGCCTCCCCACATCATCAGGAACATGGCTCCAGCGATGCCCACGTTCATGAAGACGAGGTGGCCCCAGGCAAGAAGATTCGTGAATCCCTTGTACGCCTTTCCTCTGATTCCCTCGATGTAGAAGTAGAAGAGTGCGGTGACGGCTGTCGCGACCACTCCGACGACGAGGTAAGAAATGTACCCGGTGAAGAACCAGGTTCCTCCGCTGCCGCCGGCTATCACCATTGCTGGCGAGAAGTAGTCCGACTTGCCGGTGAAGTACTGAACGGGGTCGAGGACCAGGATGGTAATGATGGTTGCTGCTAGGCCCTGCGCCACTGCTGCCCAGATGAATCTGCCTGCCCACTTGCTTTGCAATGATTGCATCATCTTTCTCTTGTCCTAACCCATTAGGTAAGAATACTTAAGTTACTTTACGATTCTCGGAGGTGATTATCAAGCCTGAGAATGACTTCAGTGGAGTTTAAGTAAGCTGGGTACAGAGAGCGCCTAGCGAGGTCAATGGAATCTCGGTGGGGATTCGAGCAGATACTTGTCGCCTATGACGGCTCTGAGGACTCCAAGAAAGCCGTGAAGGCCGCGTGCTCGATTGCCAAGGGGATGGGTTCGAAGCTGATTCTCCTGCACGTCTACTCGGTGCCGGTCTACTCGTACGGCGGACCGGGTGGCCTCCCGCAGATTTCGATCCAGACGCTGGCTTCGTCGGCCAAGGACCGGGCCGTTGCCATCGTCGATGAAGGGGTGAAGCTCGCAGAGGGGGAGGGCGTCCAGGTCAAGGGGGAGGCCCTCGAGTCGGCTTCGGTGGTCGAGGCGGTCGTCGACCGCGCTACAAAGGACAAGGTGCAGCTTGTGGTACTGGGCACCAGGGGCATGACTGGATTCAAGAAGATGCTCCTGGGGAGCGTGTCGAGCGGTGTCGTGAACCACTCGCCCTGCCCCGTGCTGGTGGTGCGCTGAAGATGCTCTATGTCAAGGACGTGATGCAGACGAACGTGAGGACGATCGACCGGAAGAAGTCTCTTACCGCGGCGGCGAAGCTCATGATGAAATGGAAGACCGGTTCGCTCATCGTTCTGGACCGCGGCCTTCCATCGGGCATCGTCACGGAGGGAGACATCTCGCGGGCGGTGGCCAGAGGCGTCAGTCCCGGCAGAACGACGCTGGCGGCCAACAAGAAGAGACTAATCACGATAGGTTCGGGCAGCAGGATAGAGGAAGCCGCGAAGCTGATGGCCGCGGAGTGGGTCAAGAAGCTGCCGGTCGTCGACGACGGGAAGCTCGTGGGGATCATTACCGAGACGGACATCGTCAAGTCGAGTTTCGATTTGGTCACCGCACTAAAGGAGATGGTCAGGGCCAGGTACAGACCTCCTGACTT
>Ga0335081_10005911_pt1 | contig 19386 bp, 19 predicted proteins | sample Lox_Sample_35_FD_206713 | JGI IMG/M metagenome (GOLD analysis project Ga0335081, IMG submission 206713) | Soil microbial communities from Loxahatchee National Wildlife Refuge, Florida, United States - Lox_Sample_3.5 | ecosystem: Environmental > Terrestrial > Soil > Wetlands | place: USA... | reverse complement strand
CCGGGATGGTCTTGCGGGTGCTGTCGCAGCGGCACGCGTCATGATGGACGTGCCCGCGGCCGGGCGAGCATTCTGCATCGGGCCGGGGATAGGGGGTGGCGTCGATGGCGAACCGCAGCCGGGTCCACCGCGCGCACGCCTCCCGCACCTGCGCCGCCTGCTCCGCAGGCACCCCGGCCAGGGCATGGTCCAGCAGCCCGTGATCGATCCGGTCGTGCCCGGCGATCCAGGTCCGGGCCGGGCCGTCATCGATGAGCTGCGGCAGCGTGCCCGCGAGCAGCTGGGCGAAGGCCTCCTCGTCGATCTGCCCGGCAGCCAGCGCGTCATACAGGGCCCCGTGGCCGCGGCGGAACTGCGGGACCAGCGACAGCTGCACCAGCGAGGTCACCGCGTGATCAGCGCACAAGATCGCATCGGTCAGCTCGAACTGAGCGTCCGCCCGCGAGGTCAGGCAGGCATACAGCCTGGAGCGGAACTCCCGCAGCGCCAGGAACCGGTCCACCGCGCCGGCGACCTGGGCCAGATCCGGGGCTGCCGGCGCCAGCAGCGGGAGCCGCTGCCCGCCGGGCAGCGGCGTGAGAACATGGTGGTTCAACGGCTCCTCCCCTGGCCAGGTCTCTTGGCAGAAACCAGGCATAAGGGCAGGAGCCGTTGCCTGTCCAGCAATTCCGGGTAATTCACAATTGTGGATGAATTGTGCATACAAATTGCCGCGGGCGAGTTACGGAGACCGCGCCTGACCGCGGGCTGCAGCGGAAGAAATCAAGAATAAGAGGGCTCGGTCCCTCATCCGTATCAGCAGGTCAGGCAACCCGGGCAGCGGATCATGCCGCACAAACCATAACGGTCCCGGAGAATAGAAACCTCAAAGGTTAAAACGTAAGCTTAGAGCGGTCCTTCGAAGATCGGACACCAGTTCCAAAACGCTGACACGACTAGGGCATGCTGTCAACAATCATTGCGTATTTGTACGCCTAACTATGCAAGAGGCCCGGCGGGCGGGTGCACGGTCAGGCGCGGGCGCCGGCCGGGACGGGGGCGGCGGGGGCCGCCGGGCCGGCGGCGAGCCGGCGGCCGCGCAGCCAGATGACGGCCAGCCGGGTCAGCACGTCGGCCAGGGCCATCATGACCAGGGCCGCGACCCAGGCGGCCGGGCCGGTGATGTGGTGCGCGATGGAGAACCGGGCGATGGCCGGGCCGGCGCCGTTGCCGGCGGCGATGGCGAAGGCCAGCCGGGCGCCGACCCCGCCGATCCACATGCCGGCGGCCAGCACGCCGGCCCGGCCCAGCGGCTGTCCGCCGGCGCCCAGGCGCAGCTTCGTGGCCAGCCCGCCGATGGCGCCCATGACGGCGCCGGCCAGCACGCCCGCCGCCTCCAGCACCAGGTCGCCGCCGCCGGCCGGGATCGAGTGCAAGAACATGACCGCGGCGGCGGCCACCGCGAGCACCGGGACGGCCAGCGACCGCGCGTCGAGCGGGTGCTCGCGGATCTGGCGGATGACCAGGAGGATGAGGCTTGCGCTGACCAGGTACGTGGTGATGTTGCTCATGCCCTCAGCATGCTTCCGGGCACCCGTCCGCCGCGCCGGCCTGCGGGTGGGAGCCCGGGTTGACACTGAGCCTCAACCCCCGGGTTGACCGTGGCGGTGAGCACCCGCGCCTGGCCAGCTGCGGTCATATCTGGCCTGCCGAGAATCGAGCGTAACCCCGACACCGCCGCCCGGCGCGACGCTGTGAATGTCCGAATTCGCCTGCGCGGGTGACGTGGGCTTACACGCCTGAGTGCAGGGGGCTTCGGGTTTCCGACGTGTCGGTACGCAACAGTCGTCGAGTTCGAGGGGTTAGCCGCTAGCGCTCCGCTGTCCCGATATGGCCTGGCGTAAGGCTTGCAGCCTCGCTGGTCCGGCCGACATCCGACGATGATATTTCTTCATTCTCCGTGAAACTCTTTCGTCTGCAGTGATAGTTTGCGGCGCAGGGTGAAGACGGGGGGTGCGGGGTTGGCGCTGGCTCTGGTGCGCGACATGCGGGAGTTGCGGGCGCCGTCGAGCGCGGAGGAGATCGAGGCCTTCGAGACCGACGTGCTGGCGGGGTTCGTGCTGGCCCGGGCGTCGGCAGGGCTGGTCGACTCTACGATCCGTAACGACATCAATCACCTTGAGCTGGTCCGGGACTGGTTCGGGCGGCCGTTGCGGGAGATGCAGCCTCCGGATGCCGACGCCTACTTCGGCAAGGTGCTGCGGGACGCGAAACCGTCGACCCGGGCCGGCCGTGCCGCTGCGGTCACGGTGTTCTTCCAGTTCCTGGAGCTGCGGCACAAGGTTGAGCTGCACAATCTCACTGGCAGGGTCGTGGAGTGCCCGCTGGATGAGATCAACCGGCCGCGGATGTCGGTGGACCCGCAGCTGCGGATCCCGCCGGCGGCCGGGGAGATCGAGCAGCTGTTCGCCGGGTGGCGCGAGGAGCTGGCCACCTGCCGGAAGTTCGCCCCGGCCGCCCGGAACTACGCCGCCGCCCGGCTGGAGGCCGACGTCGGCCTGCGGGTCAACGAGGTCCGCATGCTCGACCTGGACGACGTGCGATGGGAGCTGGGCCGGTTCGGGAAGCTCAACGTCCGCCACGGCAAGGGATCGCGCCGAAAGGGGCCCAAGCCCCGGCTGGTGCCCCTGATCAACGGCGCCGACCGCAACCTGCGCTGGTTTATCGGGGACGTGTGGGGCCAGTTCGGCGACGACCACGAGAAGCACGGCGTCCCGCTGTTCCCGTCCGAGCGCAAGAACCGGGACGGCTCCTCCGCCCGGGCGACCGACGACGTGTTCCGCCGGTCGCTGGCCGACGCCGCCAGCCGGCACCTGCCAGCCTGGTCAGGGAAGCTGACCCCGCATGTCCTACGGCACTTCTGCGCCTCCGAGCTCTACCTGGGAGGAATGAACTTGTTCGCCATCCAGGAGCTGATGGGTCACGCCTGGACGGCCACGACTGCCCGGTATATCCACGTTCACGCCACCCACGTCGAGGACGCCTGGGTGACCGGGCATCGTCGCGTCGCCGACCGATGGAAGGGGCTTGCCCAGTGAAGTGGAACCTGCGCCTAGCCGCGGCCAACCGTGGCATCTGGAAGGCCAGCGAGCTGCAGCGCATGCTCGCCGAACGTGGCCTGGTCATCAGCGCTGGCAAGATGTCGGGCCTGTGGTCCGGCAACCCTAACGTCGTCAAGCTCCAGGACCTGGATGTCATCTGCGCCGTCCTCGGCTGCGGAGTCGAGGAGCTGCTCATCCCGGAGCCCGGCACCGTCGCAGCGCCTCAGCCGGCAGCAGAAGGCAAGGCGGCTGCGGACGGCACCGCCCGGCCGGCGGTGGTCCCGCGCGGCCAGTCCGGGAGGACGCTGCCACCGCGATGAACTGCCTTCACTGCCGGGCGCCGCTGCCCGCTGCCAGCCGCCGTGACCGCAGGTACTGCAACAACAACTGCCGGGCGTGGGCATCGTACTGGCGCGGCCGGAACGGCGATCCGCCCCCGCAGCCGTGGCGGCACGAGGCGCTGTCTGCGGAAGACCCGACCCTGGCTACGGCGGGCCGGCACGCCCAGCAGCTCGCCGAGGCCAGGGGCTGGAGCCGGACGACGCTGCGCGGCGTGCTTGACGGCCTCACCGCAGTACTCCGTGACCTCCCCTCCGGCACCAGGGTGCCGATGAGCGAGGTCCGCGACCGGCCGCACCGGGACGTGTCCAGGCCCCGGCTGGCGGAAGTGCTCGGGGGCCTCGGGCTGCTCCACGACGACTCGACGGCGGCAGTCCGGGCCCTGATCGAGCGCGTCACCGGCGAGCTGGCACCGGGATTCGCCGGGCCAGCCCGCCGGTGGCTGCTGGTGCTGCTCGACGGCGGCCCTCGCGCGAGGCCGCGGTCCCAGGCCACGATCTACGCCTACTCCGCAGCAGCGCGCCCGATCCTGCAAGGGTGGGGGCGCACCTACGACCACCTCCGGGAAGTCACCCCGGCCGACATCTACACTGCGCTCGAGCCGATGTCCGGCTACCCGCGCAGGAAAACGGCCGACGCACTGCGGTCGCTGTTCCGCTTCGCGAAACGCCACGGGCTGGTATTCACCGACCCGGCCGCTGGCGTCAGGACACCGCCGATCGATCCCGCGATGAGGCCGATGACGGACGGCGAGATCCGCGCTATCGAGGGCCTCGCCGTCCGCCCGGCACAACGGCTTGCCGTCGCCCTGGCCGCAGAGCACGCCGCGCGAACCAACACGATCAGGCACCTGAAACTTGACGACGTCGACCTGCCGAACCGGCGGATCACACTGGCCGGGCACGACCAGCGGCTAGGCGACCTGACCCACCGGACAATGCGGGCCTGGCTCGGCCACCGGCGCGCTACTTGGCCCCACAGCCCGAACCCGCACGTCCTCATCAGCAAGAGAACCGCCCTCGGCGCCGGGCCGGCCTGCCACGAGTTCGTGCGCTTCTCCCTGGGAGACAGCGGGTTCAGCATCGACCAGATCCGTGCTGACCGGATCCTGCACGAGGCGCTTGCCGCCGGGCCTGACCCGCTGCACCTTTCGCTGGTCTTCAACCTCGACCACTCCACCGCCTTGCGCTACGCGACCGTCGCCGAGCACCTCCTCAGCGACGAGCTCGAGCAACAACCCACGGGAGAACACCAGTGACCAGCCAGCTCAGCGCCGCGCTGCGCGCTGCAGCCGCGGGCATACACCCCGACGAGGCCGCAGCGGGCCTGATCATCAGCCACGGCACGTTCCTGCACCGCGACGAGTTCACGCGCCACGTCGAGACCGCCGCCTGCATCAGCGACGGCACCCCGATGGCGTGGATCGACTGGGACGCGGTCATCGCCGCGCTCGACGGCGGGCGCCTGCCCGCGTCCGGCGGGGAAAAGCGCATCGTGCGCCTCGCGGCCAGCCTCGCCGCCGGACACCTGGTCAGCCTCCGCGACGCCATCCCGGGCCTTGACCGCCAGAGCCTGGAACTGGTCACCACCGCGATCCGCCGCGCCGCCGGACAGTGCGGGTGAATCCAAGTCCGGATCGCGGACCCGACGTGATTCCGGCTCTGATGACCGCTACCACCGCGAGTTCGCCGTGAGAAACCTTCAGTCCGGCTGAACTTGCGGAGAACCTGGGACTCCTATAGCTACCGCGGGCCGCAAAGTAGTAGCAGCTGACCGTGTTGGCCCGGAACTCGAACTGCGGCACCCGCACGTGTTAACCGGCAGCGGCCGCCGCGGCGGTCTTCTCGTCATGCTCGCGGAGCATGCGCATCACGGTGGCCGGCGACGGGTGCTGGCCTTTCTTCTTGCCGGTGATGGAGATGACGAGGCGGGCGGCGATGTCGCGCAGGCTCAGCTCCTGCCCGCGCAGGTGCAGCGCAACGGCGAGCATCGCGTCGTCGGTGACGGCGGCGCCGCCGATGGCCTTGCCCCGGGCTCGGGCGACTCGTGGCCCTCCAGGGTGCGGTAGCGGATGTACTCGCGTTCGCTCCCCGACAGTGCGGCGAGCACGGTGAACACCACACCGGAGGGTCGTGCGAGTCCTGCAGCTCCCCAGTGAGGAACTCCAGCCCGATGCCGTCGGCTCGCAGCTGCTCGGCGAGTGCCGCGAGTTCGATGCCGCGGTCGAGGCGCTTGTGCTCGTGCACGACGATCGTGACCGCGGCCCCGGACGCGCGGATCTCCCGGGCCAGGGCGACCGCCTTGCCGAGCTCGGGCCGGGTGAGCACGCGGGTGGAGATCTTCTCGGCGAAGATCCGGATGACGCCCGCGGCCGTGAGCGCATCGGCCTGGGTGTCGAGCGACTGGCGGACGGTGGAGGCGCGAGCGTACCCGATCCGCACGTGCCCCGCCGGCGCGGAGCCGGCCGCCGGGGGCCGCGGCAGCTCGGCCCAGGCCGAGCCCGGCTTGCGGGGCGGCGGGACCTGGACGCTGAGGGCCTTGGCGAGGTGGGGCACGAGCCGGCCCGGTCCCGCTGTCGCAGGTCCGCCGGCGGGTGCGGCCCCGCAGCCACAGCTCCGCCACCAGGATCGCGGAGGTCCTGGCCGAGCTGGGGCTGCTGCACGACGACACCACCGCGGCGATCCGGGCCTGGGTCGACCGCTGCACCGGCGAGCTGCCCGCCGGGTTCGGCCGCGACGTGCGTGCCTGGCTGGTGGTGCTGCTCGACGGTGACGTCCGCACCCGCCCCCGGTCGCCTGCCACCGTGCGGGTTCACTTTGGCATCGTGCGGCCCTTCATCGGGTGCTGGGCAGCAACACGCGGCCACCTGCGGGAGGTCACCTCCGCCGACGTCGACACCGTGCACACCGGCGCTACAACGCCATCATGGCGCTGCGCTCGCTGTTCCGGTTCGCGAAACGACGCGGCCTGACGTTCGCCGACCCTACCCGGCACCTGCGCGGTGGCCGGGGCGCCGGGCGCACCGTGCTGCCGATGACTGCTGAGCAGATCCGGGCGGTCGGGCAGGCGGCCGTGAGTCCCGCCCAGCGGCTGGCCATCGCGCTAGCAGCCGTACACGCCGCCCGCCCCGAGGCCATCCGCGAGCTCACCCTGGACGACATCGACCTGCCCAGCCGGCGCATCACCATCGCCGGTCACCGGCAGCGCCTCGGCGAGCTCACCCGCAGCGCCCTGCTGGCCTGGCTCGAGTACCGGCGCGCCACCTGGCCGGACACGGCCAACCGGCACGTCCTTGTCTCGCGCGTCAGCGCGCTGGGCACCGGGCCGGTCTCGGCTGACTTCCTCGACAAGCACCAGCCGCGCGGCATCTCTCTCGAATGCATCCGGCGTGACCGCATCCTGCAGGAAGCCCTGGCCGCCGGCGCCGATCCTCTCCATCTGTCCCTGGTCTTCAACATCGATCACACCAACGCGATGGCTTACGCCAACGCCGCCCGCAACCTTCTCAGCAGCCCACCCGAACAGGCTCTCTTAGGTCCGGAACAGGCATGAAGGCGCCGAGCACCAAACCGGCGCGGATCGCGGCTGGCAAGATTGCCGTGGGAGCTCCGCCAGGGAGGAGGCGCCGATGGGTGAGCCGGACTGGCCCGGCGCCCGCAACCTGCGTGACCTGGGTGACCGGGCACTTCGCGATGGCGGGGTCACCGCTCCCGGACGGGTATTCCGGTCCGGGGCACCGGAGTACCTAACCAGCGAAGGCTGGAGCAAGGCGAAAGCGGCGGGGCTTCGGACCGTGATCGACCTGCGCAATGCTCCCGCCGAAACCGGACGCGCCCCGGACCACCCGGCTATCGGGCCGGAATCGCTGAGCGGGCTGGTTTTCGTCTCGGCCCCGACCGAAGATCCCGGCGACGCCGAGTTCCTGCGCGTGTGCGGTCCCTGGCTGGATCACCCCCGATCATGGGCCGGCAATGCGCGCCTCGCCTCAGCGCGGATCACCGCAGTCATGCGCGCCATCGCCAGCGCGGACAGCGCGGTACTCATACACTGCGCTGGCGGCCGCGACCGGACCGGCATGATCTGCGCGATGCTACTGGACCTCGCGGGAGCCACCGCCGACGCCATCGCCGACGACTACGCCGGCGGATGGCGCGGCGCCGGAGCCTACTCAGGCCACGGCTGGGCCTACGACCCCGGGCGACAGACCTGGCGCGAGCAGCACCAGGCGCCCGCCGATCCAGCGGAACTGCGGCGCCAGCTGGCAGAGCGCGAGCCTGCCCTGCGTGAGTGGGTCCGGGCGTTCGACACCAGCGGCTACCTGACATCGAACGGCCTCACCAACCGCGAGATCAGCACCCTCAAAGCCCTGCTCCGGCCATGACCGTGCAATCCCCGCTCGCCGCGAACTCACGTCGATAGCGGCCACAAGGACCTCGACGACCGCGAGTTCGTCGTGAAGAACCTTCAATCCGGCTGAACTCACGGAGGTCCGGGTGATAACCCGCGCTGTATCACCCTGTCCCCCGGGGGCTACCGGTGCCCGGCCGTGATCGCCGAACGTCAGGCCCTTGAAGCTGAGGCCGCTAACTACGCCCGGCTCTTGATGGCGGGCACGCTCGAGAACCCGGCGCAGACCGGCCTGACGGGGGGACCGGCCCAACCCCGCGGCTGCCCGCACCGCCAGAGGATCCGCAGACCACAGCTAACCTAGCGACGAACCTGACGTGGCATGATCAGGTAGCACTGGCTCATCCGCCACGGGTCCGGGAACAGCTCCCTCCGGCGCGACCTGAGTGGCAGTGCTGATGAGCACGACAGGGCACCGGGCAGCCCGCAGGCAGACCCGGATCACCGGGCCCGCACCCCGGAAGGGGGCCGGGTGGTGTGCGTCGCCGCCGAGCACCAGCATGTCGGCGCCTGCCGCATGGTCGAGCAGCACGCGCGCCGCGAGCCCTTCGGTGACCTCGGCGCGGATGCTGACGCCGGGATACAGGCCGGCTGCCTCGCTGACCGCCCGGCGCAGCACGTCACGCGCGGCGCCCCAGCTGCCGCCGGACTGTTTCGGCGACGGCACCGCGTAGCTGGCAACCTGGTGAACCGCGGACTCCAGGGCGAGCACCGCATGGACTTCGGCGGCGCGCAGGCTCGCTTCCATGCACGCCCATCGCAGCGCGGCCACGGACTCCGCAGAGCCATCGACGCCGACGACGATTCGCCGGAGACCGGAATCGCTTGCCATGACACCGGGCAGATCCCGGACTTCTCCCGCTCGAGGGCTGCCGATCGGGTGTGCAGGTTCTCGTTGGGACAGGAGTCCACGGGTTTCGGCGGTTCGCCGCAATTGGGCGGCACCAGCCTCCACATCGAATGGCGCGCACTCCTCGGCGAAGCCGTCCCCGGCCCGCACTGCGGGCAGCACCGCCAGGTCACCCTCCACCTCCCGCCAGACGCGGCCTAGCGCGATGCCGAATACACCCTCGCCACCCTGCAGCAAGTCCACCACCTCATCCGCGGAGGTGCACTCGTAGACGCTGACCCCGTCGCTCATCAGCGTCACCCGGGCCAGGTCCTCGGTGCCGCGGTCGCGCAGGTGCTGGACCGCGGCCCGGATCTGCTGCAGTGAGATCCCCGTGTCGAGCAGCCGCTTGATGACCTTCAGTACCAGGATGTCGCGGAAGCTGTACAGACGCTGGGATCCGGATCCGTGGGCGGTCCGCACGCTCGGCTCGACCAAGCTGGTGCGCGCCCAGTAATCGAGCTGGCGGTAGGTGATCCCGGCTGCCGCGCACGCGGTCGGCCCGCGGTAGCCGATCTCCGCTGACTCGGCGTCAGCCTGGTGAGAGACTTCCGAGATTCCGGGAACTTGGTCAGCCTCGAAGAGAGCACCCTGAGAGCCTTGCAGGCTTCCCGGGTCGTCAGCGACGAGCGCGTCGCCGCTGCCCTTGGCAGTTCCGGCTGGGTGGACTGCCTTAGCCGGTCGTGCTCCTGCCGTGCCGGATCGGCGAGCCGTCATGCCATCGTCAGTGGCCGCGGGCAAAGGCGTGGCCGGGCCGTCATCCGCGATGCCATCTAGGAGCTCACGGAACCGCCGTGCCACGTGCCCGGGAGTGATGCGCCGGTCGATGGCCTCCAGCTGTTCGATCAGTTCGCGTGGGCGCTCATCCTGCTGTGCCGTGTCGTTCTGAGGCTTGCCGTGGTCGTTCACCGGACCTCCTCCTTCCTCGGCTCCGGCGTGGTGACCGTCGATTCCGCTCCGTGCAGGGCGGCGCTCAGGCCCTGAAGTGGCCTAGGTGCAACTGGGACTATCTCCGGGTGCAGCTTGAGGCGATCCCTGCCGTTCTTCAGATGCTGGCGGATGTTCTCCTCGCTTTTGCCGAGCTGCGCGGCGATTTCACGGGTAGGCATCCCGTCCATGACTAGCCTGATCACGTTTCGCTGCAGCGGGGTCAAGCAAGCGAGCAGGCGTTCGATATACTGATCGTCTTCCCAATCTGCCAGCCGGTCATCGAGATGCGCCTCGATGACAAGATGCCCGCCTCGCAGCTCGCGCGGCAGCCGCTCCCGCTCCCGCTGGCGCTCCTTGAGGAAGAAGCGGACCGCCGCCCGCTGCACGTAGGCGACTGGGTGCTCTGGGCCCTTCGCGGTCCAAAAGCGTTTGGTGAAGTCCAGCATGGCCTTCTGGACCGCGTCTTCTGCTTCCTCGACCGTGGCGCCCATGAGCACCAAGAACTTGACCAGGCGCAGGTACTGAGCGGTGTAGAACGCCTCGAGCTGTTCAAGCGTCATCAGGGGCGCGGCGGCGGGCCCGCTCTTATTTATCCGCTCCACACGCACCCCCTCACATCACGTCGCCTTCGGCTCTCTAGATGGATAGGTCAGCGAGCACGACGAACCGTGAACCTTTTTCAACGGATTCTTTCCCCGCGGGCCCGGCGCCCAGACCGATCGGGCCCGCCGAGGACCGGTACCGGTCACCAGGACCGCAAGCGGGAAAGACCCCGGCGGCGCCTCCTGACTCAGCTGAGCTCGGTATAGCAACGGTCACGACGCGGCCGCCGCACATGCCGTACCGGGCACCATGGGCCTTCATCCATCATGCCGGGACCGGCAGCTGCCGCTCGGGCTGCTTGAGAAGCAGGCGCTCAGCTCCGCGTGTCGCATCGTGATGGCAAGGTTTAGCTCGGTCTCGATGCTGTCAAGCTGAAGCTGCACGCGCTTGAGTTTCGGCCCGATGTCGCCGGCGATCTCCCGGCGAAGGTAGTAGACGCATAGCGCACCACCCATGAGCACACCCAGGAGCAGAAAGATCAAACCCACAAGAAAGATCAACATGTGGACCATGCCTTCCTGTCACCAGATGTCTTCGCGCGGCGCGTCCAGGACGCCTCGATAACAAGGTCCCCAGCCCTGGCGACCCGTTAAAGTGCCAGGTCAGCAGAGAATCCGCCCCCTCGCAGGCGATCCGGCCGAGCCGCCCACCGCAGCAAGGACGAGGCCAGGGCCCGCGCTGCGTCCACGCCGAGCTGGGGCGTGGCCAGGGCGCCGATGCCGCCCGCGCTGACCGCGATGACCGACCGCGCTGCGGCCGCCGGGCCGTTCACGAAGGCGGCGGGACTGCTGGCGGACCTCGGGTTCAGGGAAGATCCGTGCAGCCGTTGGCGCCAGCGATGACCTTGGCCGGGCAGCCGGTCGTCGCGGTGTAGGGGAAACAACTGTTACCCCTACAGCGGCCCTAGTGCCGCGGCCGGTTTGCCCGGTTCCGTGTCTGAGGGTCAGACCGCCTTAAGAGGTGCGCCCGGGTCGGGCTTGGCGCCGTCACCGGGCTCCTGGCGCATCGGGCCGCCGTCGTCGGCAGACCGGGCGGCGGGGGGGCCGGGCGCGGGCTGGAGACGTGGTGGCGGCATACCGGGCGCCCGGCCGGCGCCGGGGTCTGCAGGGCTGTTCCCGAACGCGCTGCTGAGGTTCTTCAGGGCGGTGGTCACGTCGCTCGGGATAACCCACACCGAGCTGCCCTGGCTCTGGGCGAGCTGCGGCAGCGCCTGCACGAACTGGTAGGCCAGCAGTTCGGGGTCCGGCCTGCCGTCATGGATCGCCTTGAAGATCTTCTCGATGGCGGCGGCCTGCCCGTCGGCCCGCAGTATCGCCGCCTGCTTGTCGCCTTCGGCGACCAGGACGGCGGCGTGCTTGGCCCGTTGCGCGCGGTACTGCTTTTCCATCGCGTCCATGATGGACGATGCCGGGCGCAGGGCCTTGATCTCCACCCGGCTGACCCGGATGCCCCACCTGCCCGACGCCTCGTCCACCGCGCCGCGCAGCGCGTCGTTGATCTCGGCATGGGACGTCAGGGTCTGCTCCAGTTCCATGGTCCCGATCACGTTGCGCAGCATCGTGGCGCTGAGCTGCCCGATCGCCGTGGCGTAGTCGTCTATCTCGTAGTTGGCGGCGTGCGGATCGGTCACCTGGTAGAACAGCACCGCGTCGATGTGGACCACCAGGTGGTCCTTGGTGATGACCCGCTGGTCGGTGAGCGGCACCTCGGTTTCCCGCAGGTCGATCAGCGGCCTGACCTTATCCAGGCCCGGCGCGACGAAGTTCAGCCCGGGCTCCAGGGTCTTGCGGAACCGGCCGAGCCGCTCCACGTTCGCCTTATGCGCCTCCGGGATGATCTTGACGGCCTTGACTGCCAGCAGCCCCATCAGGGCCACCACGGCCAGGACGGCAATGATGTAAAGCGCTTCGGTCATGACTTACCCCCCGGGATAGACAAGGGCCGGGGGCGCCATCGGTCTCGATGACGTCCGCGATGGTGCCCCCGGAGATGACAGGTTCTGGCCGCGGGAGCACAAGGACCGCTCCCCGGCGCCGGAACGGACCCGCCCGGCGTGCTGAGGTCCTGCATCGCCACAGCGCTCCGGCCGGTCAAGGCGGGCAGGCCGGGCCGGGCCGGCCGCGGTCCGCGGTGGATGAAACCGTGAGAAGGGCATCGGCGTCGCCCCCACCCTTTTCGGCTGCGCTATCAGCGCAAGATTCAGTGCCGCCAGCCAAGTAGGGCCATAGCTCCCGATCAGCAAGGCCGTAGGTCACCGGTAAGCAGATGCCGGGCGCCCGTACAGCCACCGGCACCCCGGCCCGGACCGCGGAAGCGGGCACCGCCGTCCTGGGCGGGCCTGCTGGTCACCGGCCTTATCGCCGGCGCAGGCGCAAAACCGCTGCATGACCTTGTCTCCAGCATCGAGCCCGGCAAGAAGCAAGAGCACGCAGGCGCCGCCGCATGGTCATGCAGGCCGGCTAGCTCGAGGAACAGTTCCGGTCAAGGGCGCTGCGACCGGGGCTGGCCGCTCAGGCGCCCAGGCGCAAGTCACTGAGCCGCCCGTTACTTCGCGGCCCGGCGGAAAGAGGGTCGCCATGTCCACTGTCACGGATCGCGTCACGGATCTTTTCACACTGAACCGCGCAGAGAAGAGGCTGGTCAGCGCAGCCCAGCAGGATACTGTCGCAGACCTGCGCGCGAATGAGGACGGTGACCGGCCGGTGATCCGTGCCGAGTTGCTGCGCGAACTGTGCACTGGCGGCCGCCAGTGGAACGTCAAGGACCGTATCCGCATGATCGGCGGGCAGGTCGAGGGACGCCTTGACCTGTCGGGTGCCCACCTGGCCCACCCGCTTGAGTTCACCGACTGCGTGTTCGGGGAGATCGACCTGCGGAAAGCGCGGACGGAAAAATCACTCGCCTGGGTCGGTGAGCGGGGCGCCAGGATCGGCGCGCTGATCGCTGACGAGTTCGAAAGCGACGCCGGGGTGACGGTAGCCGGCGTCATCTCCCTGCACTGGGCGAATGTGCGGGGTGACCTGCGCCTGACCAACAGCCACCTGGTGCCCCCGGGCGGCCAGGCCGTCGCCGGGCGGGATGCGCGGGTCGGCGGGACCTTGTTCATGGACGGGCCGGACTTCCGCGCCGAAGGCGAGGTGTGCCTGCGCTCGGCGCACGTCCAGGGCGACGTCAACTGCCGTCACGCGCGCTTTGACAACCCGTCGGGCCGCAGCATCGACGGCGACCACCTGATGGTAGACGGCGAGGTCCTCCTGCAGGGGTATCACGATGACACCCCCGTGCCCGCCCATTATGGCAGGAAAGAGGACTTCCACTCCGACGGCGAGGTCAGCCTGCAGTGGGCGCAGGTTCACCGGCTGCGGGCCACCGGCGGCAAGTTCGCCAGCCCCTCCGGCGTCGCCCTGCACGCGGACGCCGTGCACGCCGCGGACGGCATCTACCTGGACCGGGGGTTCGAGGCGACCGCGGAAGTCCGGCTGGTCGGCGCGCACATCACCGGCGAGCTGTGCTGCCCCAAGGGCAACTTCAGCAACCCGGCTGGCATCGCGCTGAACGCGGAGCGGATCGAGGCCGACGATGTCTACCTCGACCGCGGCTTCACCGCCAAGGGGCAGGTCAGATTCACCGACGCTCAGGTCAGGCGCCAGCTCAATGCCACCGGCGGTGACTTCCATAACGAGCACGCGGGCGAGTATGCGCTTGACGCCGACGGTCTCGCCTGCGGCGAGGTCTTCCTGAACGAGGGCTTCCATGCCATCGGCGCGGTGAGCCTGACCGGCGCCGAGATCCATAGCGAACTGAACTGCACGGCCGGTTCCTTCGACAACCCGGACGGGTTCGCGCTGTTCGCGGACGGGCTGACCACTCCCGGCATGGTCTACCTCGACAACGCCTTCCGGGCGATAGGCGAAGTCCGCTTCGCCCGGGCCACGGTAGGCCGCCAGTTCGTGTGCACCGACGGCACCTTCGACAATCAGCACGGCACCGCGCTCGACCTCACCGGCGTGGTATGCCAGGGTGATGTGCTAGTGAACTCCACCGGGAGCGAGGGCAGGTTCTTCCGCACCACCGCCGTAACTGGCTGACCAGCGAAGACAACCGCCTAGATACACGACATCCATCCAGAAGGCGGCGCATTCCCGCACGTCAAACCCCAGATTCGCCGATCAGCGCGCTACACAGCTGCGGAACCCAGGTCCCGAGCTGGACAAGGCGCTGGCCTACCTCCGCGCGGGCGACGTGTTCGTCATCACCCGGCTGTCCCGCGCGATCCGGTCGCTGAAGCACCTGCTGGCGCTGGCCGGCGAGCTGCGCGGGCGCGGCGCCGGCCTGGTCGTGCTCAAGCAGCAGATCGACACCACCACGCCGCAGGGCCGGCTGGTGTTCCATCTCCTCGGCGCGATCGATGAGTTCCAGCGCGAGCTGATCGTCGAGGGCACCCGCGAGGGCCTGGCCGCCGCGCGGGCCCGCGGCCGGACCGGGGGCCGCAAGCCCAAGCTGAACGCCCGGCAGGCCGCCGCCGTCCGCCGCATGTACCAGGCGACCGGCCCGGATGGCAAGCGGCTGCATACCGTCGCCGAGATCGCCGGGGCCGTCGGGGTGCACCGCACCACCGTCTATGACTACCTCAGGAAAGAGGACTGACATGGCCGACCGCCTCCAGGGCGCGCCCCGGCACGCCGGGCAGGTCGTCCGCCGGGTGCTGCTGCGCCGCGACATCGCCGTCGACGCCGAGACCGCCCAGCTCGTCGCCGGCGCCGTCCAGGCCGCCCTCCGCGCCGGTGCGCCCGCCCGGCCGCCGCGCCGGCGCCGGCGTGTTTCCCCCGTCGGCTGCGCCCCCCTGTTCTGACCGGGCAGGCGCGGGCTTGCTGGCGCCGGCCGCAGGACGATGGAGCAGCTGGCGACGCCGGTGAGCTCTCCCGCCAGCCGGCGGTGGCCAGCAGCGGCCCGGTCAGCCTCCCCTCACCGGACAGTCTCGCGGGCTACCTATAGGAGACGACGTTGCCGCAGGTCAGCGGCCCCGGCACTCGTGTTTCTGGATGTCTTGCTGGGGGATCCCCTTACGGACACCCATCGCCGGCCTGGCTGCTTTCGGGCTTACTTGGCCTGCACCCGGTTGTCGACCGAAGAGAATTCGCGGCAGTTGGATACGCGAGGTTGCCGGTACCTTCGTTTTGCCGGTTGGCATCAGCCCTGAGCGCGGATCCAGACGAACCACGCCATACGGCACGGCATGTCGTCGCCATCGAGCAGCCACAGCATGTAGTAGCCGGGCGGGGCGACCGTCGCGTCCGGCGGTGCGGTGACGTCCAGCCGAGCCCCGGTCTGGGTGAACGGCACGCTGACATAGCGCTGGTCACCGTTGAACGCGTGGGTCACCGAACCGGATCGCAGCAACGCCACGCGGGAGATGGTGGTGTCCGGGGTTGCTGCCTGGAATTCCACGGCGAAGACCTCGCCGTAGGTCAGGGCGCTGGGTGACGCGGTGATCGACACACGGCCGGAGACCAGGTTATAGGCCGGTTCGAATAGCTCGATGGCCAGGTTGGGCGTGGCGGTGTGGTTCCACTGCGATCCCGCCGTCCACACACGGCCGTCCGGCATCAGCAGTGCCACCGAGTGATACCCGCGAGTCTCCGATGCGATCGGGCCGGTCTCCCAGGAGTCAGCCTGGCCGCCGCGCGGGGGATGGTAGATCTCGGCCGGCTGGACTCCGTCCGCTTGCGTGTAGACCACCTTCGTGACGCCGCCCGAGACCAGCACGTCGCCGGTCGGCAGCAGCGTCGCGTTCGCGTAGTTGCGGACGACGGGGTCACCCGTCGATTCCCTGAGCTGCCGGACCGCGGTCGGGCGCCATCCAGGCGGTGCGGAGTCGTCCTGACCGAGGTCAGCGATGAGCGGCTGGGGTGCGCCGCAAAGGAGGATCCGGGGATGGTAGCCGTCCTGGTGCAGCAGCGGCAGCATGACGGCCGTTGTCTCTTGGCTGTTGAGGTGGTCGACGTAACGCGAGTCGAGCGCCTGCGGGCCAGCGAAGGATCGCGTGATGGCGCGCGCGTCGACGTCGTAGAAGATGCTGTTGTCCTTTGGGTCGATGCCGTAGGGCGGGTTCGTGTCGGATTCGTTCGCCGACCACAGGTTCGGGTCAGGTCCGCCTTGCGGCGGGACGACGAGTCGGCTGTACAGCGGCTGGACGATGAACAACTCGCCCGTGCCAGGGACGACGAAGACCTGCGGATAGTACGGCGTGTAGTCGTGTGCTTGTGAGACGCCGAGCTCTTTGCCGACGAGTTGCCATGCGTTGGCCGCCGGATCGTAGATCTCCGGCTTGGTGTTGTTGTGACGGATGTCGAAGTCCGCCGGGTTCCCGCTGAACTCCCCGTTCAGCGGGTGCCCGCACATGGCGCACACGGCACCGCTCGGCAGCGTCACCAGCGTCGGATACCATCGCCCGCCCCCCGCCGGCTGGCCGCTGTCGGCCTGCTCGGGATCGCGATTCAGAAGCGGCCCGGGGACCCACGGAGCCTCGCCGCGCGGATCGAAGAGCCATGTCTGGCGAGCGCCCCCGAAGTGGGCGTGGTGAAGGTCGGCCTGCTGGCCGGGCGGCGGGAAGTGCTGCGTGCCGTCGGCGACGAGCAGGCGGCCATCCGCGGTGAAGGCGTGGCCGGCGCAGAACGTGTTCGTATCCGGAGAGCCAGGGTTGGTGATTTGCCCGGTGGCGCAGTCGTAAACGCGCGTGTGGTCGATCTGGGCCTTGCCCGCGATGAACTGCGGGTCGCGCTCGACGTCGGGCTCGTTCTCGATCGACTCCCAGATCGTCGGCTCGATCCACTGGCTGCCGGAGAAGTACAGGATCCGGCCGCCGCCGCCTGGCAGGAGCGCCGCATGTACGGCCAGGACCTGCGCCGTGCCACCCTGGCCATCCGGTCCTGACGGGGCCCCGTCGTAGATCCACCGCGCAGGGGCGGGGGCCGCCGTCGCCCGGAGCGGGACGCTCATCACGTCCGGGAGCCCGTGACGGCGCCTAGGGGCGAAAGCCCGGCCTGCCCGGGCCAAACGTCGCGTACCGGGCGGTGGCTGACCCGCTGACCGAGGGGGCATATGCCCGCTCAGCAGGAGCGTCTCAAGGTGACTGGCGTACCGGCGAGCTGCCCGGCGTTCTCAGTAGTCAGTTCGCTGGCCTGGGTTACCGCGCTCACTGCGTTCTCAGGAGTCCCACCGGTGTTCTGTTCCTGAGAGTGGCCGTTCTCAATGATCCGGGAAGGGACCGTGCGTCCTTCCTACCAGCTCGCCACTGCCTCAGGACCAGGACGGGCAGCGCAATTTCCTCATGGGCGGGTACTGCTCAGCGGCGACCGTGCCGCAATCGAGCCGCCTTTATCGACGGGAACGCGGACATCGCGCAGGCGATGTACCTCATCGAAAACTCACCGCCATGGAGGCCGCCGGTGAACGTGCTCACCGCGACGCCCGGGCCAGGCGCCGGCCGACCTCCTCGCTTACGGCGTTGCGCAGGCCGGCCGCGTCGGAGGTGCCGTGCGGCATCCTTGCCAGCCGGTAATAGTCTTCGGCGTCCACGCTCTCATCGAGTTCGTCCCAGGAACACACGCCGCGCGGGACCTGCCCGGTGTCCTGGTCTTCCTTGATCATGGTCATGATGACGTCGGCGTAGCGCTGCACGTCTTCCGGGTTGATCATGTCCGCCTCCTGATGAGCCCGGCCTTACTATCAACCGGACAGCTCACCGGCGACAGGGCAGTTTGTCCCTGCGCCCGCAGGACCTCCGTCAGGCGCCGTGGCCGAAGGCCCAGGTCAGCACGTGGATGGCGCCGCCGGGCTAGCGCTGGTGAGGGAGCCGTTGTTGCTCAAGCCCCTATAAGAACCGGCCTGCCTGTACTTGCTGAACACCCCAGGCTTCGCAACACGTTTTCCAGCACCCCTCCGGGCCGTGATCGAGGCGCCCGGCGAGCGGAAGTTGATCATGTCGGGAATCGATTAACGACACCACAAGGCGCACACCGCATGATATTCGTCGGCTCAGAACTGGACGCCGCGGGTGAGGGCCCCGTCTACCAGCAGGTTGGCGCCGGTGACGAAGCTGGCGGCCGGGCTGGCCAGGAATACCGCGGCCCGGGCGATCTCCTCGGGCCGCGCCATCCGCCCAGTGGGGTTCAGTCCCAGCGCCGTGGCGAACAGCTCGGGATTGCTGTGCTCAATGTTCTCCCAGACGCCACCAGGGAAGTAGGTGTTGCCCGGGGACAGGCTGTTGGCCCGGACGCCCTTGGCCGCGAGTTGGTAGGCGAGGCCCTGCGTGTAGTGGATGATCGCCGCTTTGATGGTGCCGTAGGGCCCCGAGGCGAAGTCCACCTCGCGGCCGGACACGCTGGAGATCGTCACGATCGAGGCCGCCTCGCTGCGTTCCAGGTACGGCAGCGCGGCGTTCACCAGGTGAACCGTGCCCATCAGGTCCACGTCGAAGCTCGCGCGCCAGTTGGCCTCCTCATCAGGTATGGCCAGCGCGCTCACATTAGCCACCACGATGTCCAGGCCGCCCAGTTCGGCGGCGGTGTCGCCGACCCACTGCCGCACGCCCGCCTCGTCGGAGACATCGACACAGCGCCCGGTCACCATGGCACCGCGGCCGGTCATGTCCTCGGCCGCCCGAGCCACGTCGGCCGCGGTACGGGCGCAGAACGCGACCGCGGCCCCCTCATCCGCGAGCGTCTCCACGATGGCCCGCCCGATGCCCCTGGTGCCGCCGGTCACCAGAGCGCGCAATCCCTTTAGTCCTAGGTCCACCTGCTACCTCCTCGCCGCTGCCGGACAATCGGATTATCCCGGATGAGGCATCCGCTGACATGCCGGGCCTGCCCGGACGCCTCGCCGGCTGTCCTCACGCCGCCTTACCGGCTGGCGGTCGCGGCCAGCCCGCGCAGCCGCCGGTGCATGCCCTCGTAGGCGTCCGCCGGGGGCAGCAGGCTCTTGCGCACCTTCGTGACCGAGCTGTAGTTGACGTCCACCACGTTGGCGAGCGGGCACTCGCTCACCTGGGTGAGCAACTGGTAGGCGTCAAGCCGGTCCAGGCCGTAGAGGTCGCTCAGCCAGCCGACCATGCCTGCCTGACTGATCCGCCAGGCG
>Ga0335081_10005910_pt1 | contig 19388 bp, 15 predicted proteins | sample Lox_Sample_35_FD_206713 | JGI IMG/M metagenome (GOLD analysis project Ga0335081, IMG submission 206713) | Soil microbial communities from Loxahatchee National Wildlife Refuge, Florida, United States - Lox_Sample_3.5 | ecosystem: Environmental > Terrestrial > Soil > Wetlands | place: USA... | reverse complement strand
TAAGCGCGGCGGAAGACGGGGGCCATCGCGCGGGATTCGTGACGATCGCCGGACGCACTAATGTCGGCAAGTCGACGCTGCTCAACCGTATCGTTGGACAGAAAGTCGCGATTGTGACGCCCAAGCCCCAGACCACCCGCCGTCGCATCGTCGGAATCCGTCACGACCCCGACGCCCAGATAATTCTGATCGATACGCCCGGACTCCATGAGCCGCATCGTCCGCTCAACCGCCGGATGGTCGACACCGCGCGGAGATGCATGGCGGAAGGGGAGGTGCTCGTCGGCGTGGTCGAGGCGGGAGATCGGCTCCGCGACGAGGCCCGCGCGTTTCTTACGGAGGTCGACAGGCTCGGCCGGCCGATCGTAGTGGCGATCAACAAGATCGATCGGGTCTCGCGCGAACGGTTGATCCTTCTGGTGCAGGCCGTGAACCAGGCGCTGCCGGGGGCCGAAATCGTACCGGTAAGCGCGCTCAGGGGCGACAACATCGACGAACTCGTGCGGGTGATCAAGAAGATGCTGCCGGAGAGCCCCCCGCTGATGCCCAAGGACGAGTATACTGATCAGACGGAGCGGATGATCACAGAGGAGGTAATCCGCGAGAAGATCTTCCTCGCGATGCGCCAGGAAATCCCGTTCTCGACCGCTGTCGTGGTGGAAAGCTTCGTTGAGGAGCCGGAGCGCAAGCTGGTCAAAATCGCTGCGCTCATAGTCGTCGAGCGCGAGGCGCATAAAGGAATGGTGATCGGCGCCGGTGGGCAGCGGCTCAAGGAAATCGGCACGAACGCACGGCTGGAACTCGAAGAGATGCTCGGACGGAAGATCTTCCTGGAGACGCGGGTTAAGGTCGAGAAGGGATGGACCGCGGACCCGCGCAAGCTCAAGGAGCTGGGATTTTAGCCGGGCCGCTCTTTGGCGAATATTGCTCCCGCACACAATCCATCGATGCACAGGAATTCCAAACATACCGCCGTGGCGGAAGTTCCGAAGGCCCGCACCCGCATTTCGGGAGGCGACCGGCTTGCCAGCGCGGGGCTGCCCGTGGTGGTGATTGTCGGACGGGCGAATGCGGGGAAATCGACGCTGTTCAACCGGATCGTCGGCCGCGGCCGCGCGATCGTCAGTCCGATCGCGGGCACTACGCGCGACCTCAATATCGCGCGCGCTGCGCACGACGATCGCGAGTTTACGCTAGTGGATAGCGGCGGGCTCGAGCTCTACGCGCGTGAACCAACCACCGAGCGTGCGATGGAGGAAGCGCTGCGAGCGGTCGCGTCGGCCGATATCGTAGTTTTCGTGCTGGACGGACGCGCGGGCATCTCGAGTGCCGACGAGGAAGCGCTCGCGCTTATTCGCGAGACCGGGCGCCCGATCGTGGTTGTGGTCAACAAGATAGACCATCCGGGACGCGAGGGGGCCGCAGCCGCCGAAGGGTATGCGCTGGGCGTACCGAACATAGCGTTCGTCTCGGCGACGCATGGGCACGGCGTAGGCGAGCTGCTCGATGTGATCGCGGCGGCGCTCCCGCCGCGCGAGACCGTAACCGAGACCAAGCCGGATTTGCGGCTTGCGCTGATCGGACGTCCCAATGCGGGCAAATCGTCGATCTTGAACCGGCTTTCGGGGTTCGAGCGGGCAATCGTAGACGAACGTCCCGGCACCACGCGCGACCCGGTGCACGTGCGGCTGCGCGCGGTTGATCGCGACGTGCTGTTGATCGACACCGCGGGAATCCGGCGCCCAACCAAGGTCGAGGGCGAACTGGAGCAATTTGCGGTTGGGCGCGCGATCGAAACGATCCGGCGGGCCGAGGTGCTGGCGCTGGTGATAGACGCGACCGAGGGCACCACCGATCAAGATGTGCGGCTGGCGCGGTTGGTCGAGCATGAGGGCCGGGCACTGATAATTGTGTGCAACAAATGGGACGCGGCGGCGAAACTGGGCCGGCGGGTGCGGGTGTTCGTCCGCGATGCGCGCGAGCGCTACCCGTTCCTGGATTTCGCGCCGATGCTGTTCACGTCGGCGCTGACCGGGGACGGGATCGGCGAGATTATTCCGGCAGCGGCACGGGCCGGGGCCGCGTGGCATTCGCAGTTCCAGACGGCGCTGCTCAACCGGGTCCTGGCGGAGGCAGTGGCGGCGATGGACCCCCCGCTGGTGGCGCGGCGGCGGCTCAAGCTGATGTACGTGACGCAGATCGGGAGTGCGCCGCCACGGCTGGCCTTCTTCACCAACGTCGAGCGCGATATCCCGGCGCATTATGTGCGATTCCTCGAAGGGCGGTTCCGCAAGGCGTTGGGAATCGAGGGCGTCGGCACGCCGCTTCGCATGGAGTTCCGGCGCACCGGCCGTTCGTGGGCGGAGGAACGGGGCAGGAAGCGCGGCGCGGCGCCGCCGGCCCCGGCCAAGGCCTACGCCGATTAGGAAGTCCGACCCGATCGTCCGTCGGGAGCCAGCAATCGCGGATTGTGGAGAGGAAACGGGCGGCAGGCTTCGGCCGCAATCGCGGCTCGGCTATAGTACGTTGGCAAGGCAAACTCCGTGATCCTGATTCTCGATTTTGGCAGCCAGTACACCCAGTTGATCGCGCGGCGGGTGCGCGAGGCGCGGGTATATTGCGAGATCCATCCCTATAACCTCGCACCAGAAAAGATTCGGGCGATGCGTCCGCACGGGGTTATCCTGTCGGGCGGTCCGGCCAGCCTGTACGAGACCGGCGCGCCGGATATCGCCGACGAGGTGCTCGGGAGCGGATGCCCGGTGCTGGGGATCTGTTACGGAATGTACGTAATCGCACAGCATCTGGGGGCCGAAAGCGTGGGCGCGCGCGCGCGCGAATACGGGCCGGCGACGATCGTGATCGACGAGCCCGACGCGCTGTTCGACGGGATTGGGGGCGCTGAGCAGCTGGTGTGGATGAGCCACGGCGACCGGGTCGAATCGATTCCGGCAGCGCTGTGCGCGATCGCCCATAGCGCGAACTCTCCGTTCGCGGCGGTGCGCACGCGCGATGGCCGCATACGCGGCATCCAGTTCCATCCGGAGGTCGTGCACACGCCGTGCGGAACACAGGTGTTGCGCAATTTCGTGCTCAAGATTTGCGGCGAGCCCGGCGACTGGACAATGGCGGGATTCGTCGAGACCAAACTCGGCGAGATTCGCGATCGGGTGGGCCCGAACGATCGCGCGCTGATGGGGCTGTCGGGCGGAGTCGATTCGTCGGTGGCGGCGGCGCTGATCAATCGGGCGATTGGACGGCGGCTGGTCTGCGTGTTCGTCGACAACGGCCTGTTGCGCGCGGGCGAGCGCGAGCGAATGGAGCAGACGTTCGCGCGCGACCTCGGAATCGAGCTTAAGGTGGCCGACGCCTCGGCGCTGTTCATCGAGCGCCTGGCCGGTGTGATCGACCCCGAGCAGAAGAGGCGCATTATCGGACACACGTTTATCGAGGTGTTCGAGCGCGAGGCGGCCGCGATCGGCGGCGTGCGCTTCCTCGGCCAGGGGACGCTTTATCCGGACGTAATCGAGTCGGTTTCGTTCAAGGGGCCGTCGGCCACGATCAAGACCCATCACAACGTGGGCGGGCTGCCGGAGCGGATGCGGCTCGAGCTGATCGAGCCGTTGCGCGAGCTGTTCAAGGACGAGGTGCGCGAGGTCGGGCGTCAGCTTGGGCTCGATTCGGGGATCGTCGATCGCGAGCCCTTCCCCGGACCCGGACTGGCCGTGCGGATCGTGGGCGAGGTCACGCGTGAGCGGCTGGAACTGCTGCGGCGGGCCGACCGGATCGTGATGGAGGAAGTCGCGCTGGCGGGACTAGGCCGGCGCTTGTGGCAGGCGTTCGCCGTGCTGCTCCCGCTGAAAACGGTCGGCGTGATGGGCGACGGGCGCAGCTACGAGAGCGTAATCGCGATCCGAGCGGTCGAGTCGCAGGATGGCATGACGGCAGATTGGGCGCGGCTCGACCCCGTGTTTCTCGCGCGCCTGTCAAGCCGGATCACCAACGAAACGCGGGGCGTCAATCGCGTGGTCTACGATATAACGTCAAAGCCGCCGGCAACGATTGAGTGGGAGTGAGAGGTGACGGTTCGCACGCGCTACGCGCCAAGTCCGACCGGCGCATTGCATATCGGCAACGTTCGCTCGGGACTGTTCGCTTACCTGTTCGCGCGACACGACCAGGGCGTCTTCATCCTCCGGATCGACGACACCGACCGCGAGCGGTCGACCCGCGAGTCGCTCGAGGAGATTCTCGAGAGCCTGCGCTGGCTCGGCGTCGAATGGGACGAAGGACCGCCCGACCCTGCCTACTTTCAGTCCAACCGCTTTGAACGCTACCGCGCGGGCGCGTTGCAACTGTTGCGGGATGGCAAGGCCTATCCCTGCTATTGCACGGCGGCGGAACTCGACGCGATGCGTAAGCAGGCGGAACGCGAGCGGCGCAAGCCCGGCTACGATGGCAGATGCCGCGAGCGCACCCCGGCAGCGGAACTTGCCGATGTCGCTCTGCCCGACAAGACCGGGGGACGCGACTACACGATCCGTTTTCGATCGCCGCGCGCGGGCCAGACCGTGGTCGACGATCTAATCAAAGGCCGTGCGGTGTTCGACAATAGCGAGCTGGACGACCTGATAATCTTCCGATCCGACGGCGTACCGACTTACAATTTCGCGACCGTGCTGGACGACGCAGATTTCAAAATCACGCACGTCGTCCGCGGCGACGACCATCTGCCGAACACGCCCCGGCAGATGCAGATCTTTTACGCGCTCGGGCTCGAGCCGCCCGCCTATGCGCATCTGCCGATGGTGATGGGACCCGACGGGCAAAAGCTCTCCAAACGCCATGGCGCGACCTCGGTGTTCGCCTACCGCGACCTCGGCTATTTCCCAGAGGCCCTGCTCAATTACCTCGTGCGGCTCGGATGGTCGCATGGCGACCAGGAAATTTTTTCGAAGCAGGAAATGTTCGAATACTTCGAATTCGCCAATTGCGGGAAGTCGGCCGGGATCTTCAACGCCGAGAAGCTGCTGTGGCTTAACTTTCATTACCTGAAGCATCGCAGCCTGGATCAGCTCGCGCGCGAGGTAAAACCCTTTATCGAAAAGCACGGATGGAAGATACCTGCCGATGAGGCGTGGCTACAGAGGATGATCGCAACGTTGCGCGAGCGCGCCAAGACGCTGGTCGAACTGGTCGACTTCGCGAGCTTTTATCTCAACGAGGCGATCGAAATCGATGCGAAAGCAGCAGCGAAGTTTCTGAAGCCCGAAATCGCGGAGCCGCTCGCGACGCTGGCGGGGGAGATCGGGGCGATCGACGGCGACTTCAGCGAGAGCGCGATCCAGAGCGGCTTCGAACGCGTCCTCGCGCGCTACAACCTCAAGCTGGGTCAGCTCGCGCAGCCCGTGCGGGTAGCGCTGACGGGAGGCACCGTCAGCCCCGGAATTTACGAGGTGATCGCGGTACTGGGGTGCGAGCGGACGGTGGCGCGCCTGCGATCGGCGATAGAACGCGCACATGCCGCCGAATGAGCGAAGCGTGCGCGCCCCGGAAGCACGGGTGCTTCAACTGTTGATCGGGTGGAGAACAAGGAATGAGCCGGCGCAAGCAGATTGAACTTAGCTCTCAGGAAAAAGACAAATTTCTGGCCGAACCGCATACCGCCGCGTTTGCGACCGTCGACAAGGATGGATTCCCGCACGTCGTGGCGATGGCCTATCTCTACAAGGACGGCGCGATTTATATGACCTCGTACGGCAAGGCGCAGAAGGTGGTCAACGCGCGCCGGAATCCGCGGGTGGGCGTGATGGTTGAGGCGGGACGTAAATATTCCGAGCTGCGCGGCGTGATGATTCGCGGGAATTGCGAGGTGGTCGAGGATCCCGAGACGGTGCGGATGGTGATGCGGGGAGTCGCGGAGAAGGAGGGTCGCACGGCTGCGGTGCCGAGCGGGGCGGCCTCGAGCGCGCCCAAGCGGGTGGTGCTGAAGGTGGCGCCGGCCAAGGTCGCGAGCTGGGACCATTCGAAGCTCGGCGGCAAGTACTGACAATTCGGAGCCGGATGCACTAGGATCGCCCACGAGACTCGTTGAGATCGGACACGGAGGCGACGACATGGATCTCAAACTGGCGGGCAAGACGGCGCTGGTTTTAGGCGGCAGCAAGGGACTCGGGCGCGGCGTTGCGGATGCGCTCGCGGGAGAGGGTGTTGCGGTCGTAGTGGTTTCGCGCGGCAAGGAAGCGGTCGACAAGGCGGCCGCCGAGATCAACGCGAGCGGCGGGCGGGCGATCGGTTTGGTGGGCGACACTTCGGATTGGTCGTCGATCGAGCGGGTTGCCAAAAGCGCGCGGCAGCAGCTCGGTCCGATCGATATCCTGCTCAACAACACCGGCGGGCCGCCGCCAACACGCGTAATCGGCACCGCGCCGGAGCTGTGGGAGACGCAGTTCCGTTCGATGGTGCTGGTATTCTTCCGGCTGACCGAGATGCTGCTGCCGGAGATGCGCGAGCGCAAATGGGGCCGTATTATCAATGTCGAATCCGAATCGGTGGTCCAGCCGATTCCGCAGATCGCGATCTCGAATACGTTGCGCGGCGCAATGATCGGGTGGGCCAAGACGCTTGCCGGCGAGGTGGCGCGTGACGGAGTTACGGTCAACACGCTGCTGCCCGGCGCATTTGCAACCGACCGGGTGATGAGCGTCCAACGCTCCCAGGGAGTAACTCCCGAACAAGCGGCGGAGCGGATCGCGAGGAATATTCCGGTGGGGCGGATGGGAACGCCCGCCGAATTCGGGGCGATGGCGGCGTTTATCGCGAGTCCGCTTGCGGGCTATATCACCGGCTCGATGATAAGGCTGGACGGCGGATCGATCCGATCGATTTGAGTTTCACCACCGATCGATTTAGTTTCGTAGCCCGACGCGGGTAACCCGGGCAGGCTGACGGCAAATGGACTTCAACTACGGACTCGAAGACGAGGCGTTCAGGGCGGAATTCCGAGCCTGGCTCGAGAAGAACCGCCAGTACGCAATGCCGATGCAAGAGCCGCTGGCCGACGAAGCGGAGGGAGATTGGGACGCGCGCGTCCGCTGGCATCGCAAGCTCCATGGAGGCGGATGGGTGGCGGTCAGTTGGCCGAAGGAATACGGCGGCCGCGGCGCGAGCCTGCTGCAGAACATCATCTACTACGAAGAGCTCGAACGAGTCGGGGCGAGCGCGGCGGGCGGTTTCGGGATCTCGCTGCTGGGCCCGACCCTGATGCATTGGGGCACCGAAGAGCAGAAACGCCGCTTTATCCCGAAAATCCTGAGCGCCGAGGAGTTCTGGTGCCAGGGCTATTCGGAACCCAATTCGGGCTCTGACCTGGCGTCGCTGCAAACGCGTGCGGTCGAAGAGGGCGACTACTTCGTGGTCAACGGCTCGAAGATCTGGACCTCGCTGGCGCATCACGCGGACTGGATCTTCCTGCTCGTGCGCACCGATCCCGAGGCGCCCAAGCACAAAGGGATCAGCTATCTGCTGGTCGACATGAAAACCCCCGGAATCACGGTTCGTCCGTTGGTGCAGATAACGGGGGCGCGCGGCTTCAACCAGGTTTTCTTCGAGGACGTGCGGGTGCCGAAGAAGAATATCGTGGGCGAGAAGAACAAAGGGTGGCAGGTCGCGATTACGACTCTGATGTTCGAGCGCGCGGGCGGCAACGAGCGCGGTCTGATGAAGCAGGTGCATGAACTGGCGGCGCTGGCGAAACGGACGCGGCGCAATGGGCGCAGTGCGTGGGACGATCGGAGTGTGCGTCAGAAGATTGCGCGGTTCGCGATGGAGGCCGAAGCGATTAAGTACACCGGCTTTCGGCAGCTCACGCGCCAATTGAAAGGAATGCCGCCCGGACCGGAAGGCTCGATGAACAAGCTGTGTGGGACGGAACTGGCGCTGGGGATTGCGATGTTCGCGATGGAACTGCTGGGACCGTACAGTCAGCTTGAGGCGGAGGCCGAATACGCGGTCGACAAGGGCCAATGGTTGCAGCGGATGCTTGCCGCGCGCGGCCCGACGATCTACGCCGGGACCAACCAGATTCAGCACAATATCATCGGGGAACGGGTCTTGGGCTTGCCCAAAGGATAGGCCGTAGACCGCCGCGCGAGGATCCGGTGGAAGCGAAGGAAGTCAAGATGTATTCGGACTACAAGAGTCCCTTCGCCTACCTGGCGTTCGATCGCGCGTTCGCGCTGGAGCAGCGTTACCGGGTTCGCGTGCGCTGGATCCCCTTTCAGCTCCGAATCAAAGGCAAGGGTGAGCGGAGTACCTATTCCGAATACAAGGCCCGTTACTCGTACCTCGACGCGCGTCGGTGGGCGAAGCCGCGCGGGATCCTTATCCGGGGTCCGCTCAAGGTCTACGATACGAGACCAGCGCTTATTGGCGGACTGTTTGCCGAAAGGCAGGGACGGCTGCTCGATTACAGCCGCAAGGCATACGAGCTTTTCTTTCGCCGCGAGTTCGAGGCCGATCGGCCCGAGGCGATCGCCGATCTGCTCGCAACTCTCGGATTATCGGCGCAGGGATTTCGGGAGTATCTCGAGGGCGACGGCGCCCGCGACTACGATCGGGCGCAGGAAGAGGCGGCGACCGACAACGTCTTCGGGGTCCCGCTGTTTTTTTTCGAACGCGAACCTTTTTGGGGTCACGATCGGCTCCCCGTACTGGAGGAGCGGCTGACCGAGGCAGGCCTGGCGATTGAGCCGTCCGCCCCGCGCTAAACTGGTCTGGCACCGCGTACGCCTTGCGGCAGTAAAGTCTGTACAATCCCAAGTACGCGTTGTAATCATCTGGTCATGAGCACCAGCAGCGATTTCGAAACGAGGCCCGGCCTTACCCGAGTCGAGGTCTCGTTGAGTTACCTGACCGATTCGAGCGAAAAGCCCGTCATCTATCAGTATGAACCGAGGCCGGGCGTGCCGGCGGGTTCGATCAAGTCGAGCCGCTTTCCGGCGTCCGTTTTCGACGGGCGCCCCGTCCTCGGGGAGCTATCGCTCGATCGACAGGGTTTTGTTCTAATCCACCACGAAACCGCGGTGAAAAACTTTTACGACGTTGACGAAGTGCGCGCGGTCTATTATCCGGAGGTTGAACGGCTGGTAAGGCAAGCGACCGGCGCTGCGCGAGTCGAAGTCTTCGACCACAACGTGCGTTGTTTGCCGATGGCGAAGCGCAAGGAAAACGGCGCGCGCGAACCGGTGAAGTTCGCGCACAACGACTACACCATCAAGTCCGGGCCTCAGCGCGTGCGCGATCTCCTGCCCGCCGAGGCCGATGAGTTGCTCAAGCATCGGTTCGCCGTGATTAATGTGTGGCGGCCGATCCGCGGGCCAGTGGAAGATTCTCCGCTCGCGGTATGCGACGCTCGCAGTATCGCCCGGCGCGATTGGGTGGAGAGCGATCTGGCGTACCCCGACCGCACGGGCGAGGTCTACTCGATCACTTTCAACCCTAAACATCGTTGGTTCTATTTTCCACATATGCAGCGCGATGAGGCGTTGCTGCTGAAGTGTTACGATTCAATTGAGGACGGGCGCGCGCGATTCACTGCCCATACCGCTTTTGACGATCCCACCAGTCCGCCAGGAGCGCCAGCGCGCGAGAGCATTGAAACGCGCACGCTGGTCTTTTTCGACGACTAAGTGAGTAGACAATTTTTGGAGAAAAGTATGCACGTAGGTTACGGAGCAGCATTTCAGAATCCCGACAACCGCCTCTCGGACGCGGAGGTCTGGCGAAACGAGGTCCGGTTGGCCGAAATGGCGGAGCCCCTCGGTTTCGATTCGGTCTGGTCGGTCGAGCATCACTTTGACGACTACACCATGGTCCCCGACGTCCTGCAGTTCCTTAGCTACATGGCGGGACGGACCAAGCACGCTAAGCTGGGCTCGATGGTGGTGGTGCTGCCGTGGCACGACCCGATCCGCGTTGCCGAGCAGGTCTCGATGCTCGACCATCTGTCTAACGGCCGCTTCATCCTGGGCCTCGGCCGTGGCCTCGCACGCATCGAATACGAGGGCTTCCGCCTCGATCAAAACGAGGGGCGCGCCCTGTTCGTCGAGTACGCGGAATTGATTATGAACGCGCTCGAAAAGGGCTACATGGAAGGCGGACGGCATACCAACCAGCCGCGCCGTGAGATTCGGCCTCTCCCCGCACGGTCGTTCAAGGGGCGGACCTACGCCGCGGCGGTGTCTCCCGAATCGATGCCCATCATGGCGAAGCTCGGCGCGGGTGTGCTTGTTATTCCCCAGAAGCCGTGGGACGCCGTCAAGAAAGATTTCGAGGTCTACCATAAGGTTTGGCGCGAGACGAATGGGACCGAGCCACCGAAGCCGCTGAGCGGTGGATTCATCTTCGTGGACGAGGACAGGAGCCGCGCGGAAGAGCTGGGGATGAAGTATATCTCCGACTACTACTACACCGCGATGAAGCACTACGAGATGGCCTCGGAGAATTTCGGCCGGCATAATAGCTATGAGTTCTACAGCGGGGTCAACAAGTTCATCGCGCGCCACGGGATGGATAGCGCAGCGAAGAGCTTCGCGCAGTTGATGCCCTACGGTACGCCGGCGCAGGTCCTGGAGAAACTCGCGTTCATGAAGGAAACGATCGACATGAACGGTATCATGGGTAACTTCAGCTTTGCCGGCATGCCTTTCGATGAAGCGGAGCGGAACGTTAAGTGTTTCGCCAAGCACGTTTTGCCCGAGCTCAAGGAGTGGAAGACTCAGCCGCTGGCCGAGCCCGCCGAGTTGAGTTTTGCAACCTCGGGCGCCAAGGCAGCCTGAAGCCCATGGCACTCGGCAGTTGGTTGAGGGGTGGTCTCGCGGCCGCCCCTCATGTTTTTCGCTCCTCTCGGCGCCCGGCCCGCAAAGAGGGATACATCGATGAAAGTGATATTCGAAAAAAAGGGGGCTGTAGCTTACGTCACGATCAACCGGCCCGAGCGTCTGAACGCTTGCGATTTCGAGACCTACGGTCGGCTCGCGGAGATTTGGCGCGAGTTTCGTGACGACGACTCGCTCCGAGTCGCGATCCTGACCGGAGCGGGCGAGCGCGCCTTCTGCGCGGGCAGCGATGTCAAGTCCAATTACGTCGAGCAGCAGGGGCAAGAACCACCCGACTCGCCGTTTCCGGTAATGCTCGACCTCTACAAGCCGATCATCGCCGCGGTCAACGGCCATGCGAATGGAGGCGGCCTCGAGCAGGCGCTCGCCTGCGATATCCGGGTGGCTGCGGAGCATGCGCAGTTCGGTTTGGGGGAGGTCCGCCTGGGATGGCTGCCCGGCGCCGGCGGCACACAAAGGTTGCCGCGCCTGATTCCGCTCGGCCGCGCGCTCGAGATGCTTTACACCGGCAATCGCATAAACGCCGAGGAGGCGCTGCGGTTGGGGTTGGTCGATCACGTTGTGCCGATGAGCCGCCTGATGAGCAAATGCGAAGAAATCGCCGCCGAGATCTGCAAGAGCGCGCCGCTCGGGGTTCAGCGGATAAAGCAGGCCGTCCTGCGCGGCCTTGACCTTCCTCTGGCCGAGGGGCTCAAGCTCGAGCGCGAACTCTACCTTTGGCTCCAGACGACCGAAGACGCTCGCGAAGGCGCCCGCGCCTTCGCCGAAAAACGTGCTCCGGATTGGAAGGGCAAGTAGCGAGGCTCGTCTTGTTTTCGCTCGTTCTTCGCCTCCTCGCGTTAGTTGTCGATTTGGATTACGTTGCTTCCTTACTGGACTCATTCCGGTAATCCATTGTCGATGACGCCACGTTGAACGACGACCTGCAGGATCCTTCGCCTACGGCAGTCTCCGGGCCCGCCCCCTGCGAATCAACGCAACCCGATAACAGTTGGCGGACCGCGATCTCCAAGCATCTGTCCGCGTTGACGGCGATTGCCATCATAGCGCCCTTCGCGGGTTGGGTGTGTCTGAGCTTTGTCTGCCGGATCCGCTCGCGACTGGTGTGGGACTATGGACCGGGCTGGCTCGCGATGTCGGTGCAGAGGATGCTTCGCGGGCTTCCGCTGTATAGCGACTTCCTTCATAATCTCGGCCCCAAGCTGATTTACAATCCGTTAAGCCTGCTTGTTGCCGCCATACTGGCTCCTATATTCGGGCAGGATCCGTTCGCACCGCTGGAAGCCGGCCGAGTTTTCGTGGTATGCGGCACGGTCTCCACGTGCATTCTGATTTTCCTGCTCGCGCGGCGCGAGGGGGGAGGCCGGGCCGCTTCGCTTATTCTTGCGATGTGCTTCCTGCTTTCACCGCTATTACAATCTGTAGGTTTTGAGTTCCGGGTTGATGTCCCCGCGCTGGCATTCGAACTTGCAGGTCTTTACCTGTTTGAAATTGAGATTCCCTGGGCGTCCGTGGTGCTTTTCGTCCTTGCGTTCTTCACCAAGCAGAGTTTTGTCGCAGGCATCGGCGGAGTTCTACTATACTTACTGCTCAATCTGCGGTGGCGGCCAATGCTGCTGATCGGATTCGGTTGGCTAATCTCGGTGTCGATCTTGATGGCTACGGCGCAGGCGGTCTGGCCCTACTATCTGCTGAATGTCTATTCCGCGACGGCACCAATTCTCGCTTTTCGCGCTTCGCTGAGTCTCGACGCCAGCGCTCTGCTGCGCCATTTTGCCGTCTTCGCATTAGCCGCGGCTTTTCTGATTCGGAAAGGACCGAAAGCGAGTGCCGCAGCATGCTTTCTGCTCGTCGCAGCTGCAACCGACGCCGCATCGGCGATGCGATGGGGTTCCAACACATATTACTTTTTGCCGACCCTTTCCGCCGCCACCATTGTCGCGGCGCCGGAGCTGAACGATTTGCTCGATTTGCTCGCCCCTCTGTCGGTGCCGCTCAAGGCGCTAGGTGGTTTGGCGATTGCGTGGGTGGTCAGCGCTCAGATCGTTTTCGCCCGTCCCGACCTCGCCTTGTTCTGGCGTATCGCGTTGCCACATCGCTTGGGCTGCTCTCAGCCGTCGACGGGACCATGGGATGTCCGCGCACTCGAGCGGCTTCGGCGGGCGAACGGGCGAATATTTACTGATGTTCCGGAACTCGCCCTCTCGGTTCCTGCCGCTCACATTGAGGGGACCGACCTTATGGTTCTGCGCTCCATGCATGATCGAAAGCTCTTTGATGATGCCGCCTTTCTCGCCATGATCAGAAATCATCATTATGCGATGTTTGCGCTTGACGGAGAGAAACTGGATCGAAATTATCGCGGGGAGCCGTTCTTCTGGCCCGAACTGCGGCAGGCGATCGAAGCGAACTACGAAGCCGTCCCGAATATCGGACCGCCCTTCCTGATGGTCCCGAAGGAGGCCGCAAGTTCGACCACGAAAAAGGCAGTCGAGCGACAATAGTTACGGTCCACGGCGGCGCAAGCCGCTTATAGGCACTTCGCGGCCGCGGCCAATTGCGCGTGCCTTTACCGAGAAACGTTTTTTCGAGGCTTGCAAGGGCATAGCGGGAATCCGGCGCGACGCGGAGGCTCGGGCCTCATCGCATTAGTTTTCGATTTGGATTACGTTGGCTTTTCACTGGACTACGATAGTATTCACTGTCGACGGTGCCATCTTGAACAACGACGAGCAGGATTCTTTGGCGAGAGGCGTCTTTGCCCCGGGCGCGGGCAAATCAACCCGACACGACGATAGTTGGAGGATAACAATAGCCCGGAATCTGTGCTCGTTGACCGCGATTTCCATCATTGCGCCCTTCGCGGGCTGGGTGTCCCTGAGTTTTGTCTGCCGAATCCACTCCGAACGGGTTTGGGACTACGGACCCGGCTGGCTCGCGATGGCGGTACAAAGGATGCTTCGAGGGCAGCCGCTGTACACCGGCTTATTCGATAGTTTCAGCCCGAAGATTGTGTACAATCCGTTAAGCATCCTGGTTGCTGCGATACTAACTCCTCTATTTGGGCAGAACCCGTTCGCCCCGCTCGAGGGGGGCCGATTGTTCGTCGTGAGCGGCACTGCGCTCACGTGCATTCTAATTGTCCTGCTGGCGCGGCGCGAAGGGGGAAGCTCGACCGCTTCTCTTATTCTTGCGATGTGCTTCCTGCTTTCACCGTTATTGGAGCCACTGGGCTTTGATTTCAGGGTCGACGTCCCTGCGCTGGCTCTCGAACTTGCGGGTCTGTACCTGTTTGAGGAGCAACTTCCGTGGGCGGCCGTGGTGCTTTTCATTCTCGCGTTTTTCACCAAGCAGAGTTACGTCGCTGGCATCGGCGCCGTCCTGCTGTATCTGCTGCTCAATCAGCGGTGGCGATCAATGCTGCTGATAGGATTCGGATGGTTAATCTCGGTGTCGATGCTGATCGTTATGATGCAGACGGTCTGGCCCTACTATATGACGAATGTCTATTACGCCACAGCTCCAATTTTCGCCTTTCGTGCTTCGCTGAGTCTCGACGCCAGCGCTCTGCTGCGGCATTTCGCCATCTTCGCACTAGCGGCCGGTTTTCTGATTCGCAAGGGACCGAAGGTAAGCCCCGCGGCATGCTTTCTGCTCGTCGCAGCGGCATCTGATGCGGCTTTTGCGATGCGATGGGGTTCCAACACATATTACTTTTTGCCGACGGTTGCTGCCGGCGCGATTGTCGCGGCGCCGGAGCTCACCGATTTGCTCGATTTGCTCGCCAGCTTGTCGCTGCCGCTGCAGGTGCTGAGTGGCTTGGCCATTGCCTGGGTCGTCAGCGCCCAGGTCGCTTTTGCACGCGACGATCTCGGCCAGTTGTGGCGCACGGCGTTGCCGCACCGACCGGGCTGTTCTCGGCCGGCGACGGGATCATGGGACGCACGCGCGCTCGAGCGGCTTCGACTCGCAAAGGGAACAGTGTTTACTGATACTCCGGAACTGATGTTCGTCGTCCCCTCCGCCCGGATTGGAGGGACCGACTTGGCGGTTCTGCGTAGTATGCGGGAGCGCGGGCTTTTCGACGATAGCCAATTCTTAGGTGCAATCAGAAATCACGAGTTTGCGATGTTTGCCTTCGACGGAGCGAAGCTGGATAAAGAGTATCGCGGGATAGCCTTCTTCTGGCCCGACTTACGCAAGACGATCGAAGCGAACTATCAAGCCGTCCCGAATATCGGTCCGCCCTTCCTGATGGTGCCGAAAGAGGCAGCAGCCACCTTGCCGTCTGTTGCGAAAGCAAGAAGGTCACAATCGTTCCGCAGCGCGCCGGCGACGCTCACTCAGCCGGGCTTCATTGGCGGGTGATCTTGTCGATCTCCGCAAGTTCATCCTGGTTCAGCTTGGAGCCGGCCGCCTTGACGTTCTCGCTCACTTGCTCCGGGCGCGTTGCGCCGGAGATGACACTCGAGGTTTCCGGCCGCGCGACCAGCCAGCCGACCGCGACTTCGACCATGCTGTGGCCATGACTCGCGGCGAATTGCTCGAGGCGTTCCAGCGTCGTGAAGTTCGCATCATTCAGGACGCGGTCGGCGAGCGGCTTCATCGCGCCGAAACGGGTGTCCTTGGGCGGCTGCACGCCCTTGCGGTATTTACCCGTGAGAAATCCGCTCGCGAGCGGAAAAAAAGGCAGGATGCCGACGCCATAGTGGCGGCACGCAGGAATTAGTTCGCGCTCGATGCCGCGGTCGAGCAGGTTGTATTGATTCTGCGCGGAGACGTACGACGCGAGGCCGTTGGCGCGAGAGATTCCGATGGAATCGGCCAACTGCCATCCCGCGTAGTTGCTGCATCCGATGTAGCGGACCTTGCCCGAGCGCACCAGCGAGTCGAGCGCCTCGAGCGTCTCCTGCTCGGGCGTCGAAGAATCGGGAGTGTGAATCTGATAAAGGTCGAGGTAGTCCGTGCCCAGACGTTTGAGACTCGCCTCGCACGCCGCGATCGCCCACCGGCGCGAGCCGCCGCGCAGATAGGGTCCTTCTCCCATCACCATCCCGAACTTGCTGGCGACCACGACCTCGTGCCGGCGGGCGCCGAGCGCCTTGCCCAGCATCTCCTCCGAGGCGCCGCGGCCGCCATAGATGTCGGCCGTATCGAAGAAGGTTATGCCTTCATCGAGTGCGCGATGCACAACCGCCCTGGTCTGTTCGGCATCAATGCGCATCCCGAAGTTGTTGCAGCCCAGTCCGGCAAGCGAGACCTGGAGACCAGACCCTCCAAGACGACGATACTCCATCATTCACCTCCGCGTGGTTCAGGGCGATCCTTCTCCGCAAGTGGCCCATCTTAAACACCGGGTAGAATCGAAAGGCAAGGCCGCGATTGACACTCCTGACGGATTCTTGGGAAAAAGGACTTCGTTGAGTGCGAGGTGAATAGTGTGACGAACTGGACTTTGGAAACCGTAAAGGCGGGGGGCACCGAACTCGCGATAATCAAAGGGGGTTCCGGCAAACCGCTGCTGATTTTCCACGACGAGCTTGGCTTCCCCGGCTGGATGACGTGGAATGAGACCTTGGGGCATGAACGTACGCTGCTGATACCTCTGCAGCCCGGCTTTGGCAAGACCCCGCGCATCGATTGGATCATGAACTATCGAGACCTTGGCGGCTTCTACTCGCAGGTGCTGCGCGAGATGCGGCTGGATCCGGTTGATGTTATCGGCTTCTCGGCCGGCGGTTTTATCGCGGCCGAGATGGTCGCGGCGGACCCGAAAATTTTCTCGCACATGGCGCTGGTCGCCCCGATGGGTATCAAGCCCGCCCAAGGCGAAATCATGGACATGTTCGCCCTTACCATTCGCCACCATCTGCGTGCGACCGTCGCGGATCCAGAGGACACGCCCGAATTTGCAAAAATCTACGGCGGCCAGATGACCCCGGAGCAATTCGAAGCGTTCGAGGATGCCCGTTCGGAGACGGCGCGCATCGGGTGGGAACCCTACCTGCACGACCCGAGTCTTCCCTACCTGCTGCGAGGAGTGAAAACCCCGACGCTGCTGGTATGGGGCACGCGTGACCAAGTGGTGCCGCGCGCCTGCATCGAGGCCTACAAGAACGTGATTACTGGCGCGGTGGTCGCGCAGATAGAAGGCGCCGGGCATCGGCCGGAAATCGAGAATTCGGTCGAGTTTGAGCGGATCGTCAGGAATTTTCTGGCGGCGTAAACTGTTTGGCGGGAGGATAGCGTCACATGAAAATTGGCTATTTCACCGAGCGGCCGTATCGATGGCTTCCCGAGGAAGAAATCCTGAAGAACCACGCTTTCTTTGCGGTGTCGAACCGCTTTTACGACCGCGACAAGGCGGCCGACGACTACAACTACTATTTGGACGAGAATTGCTACGCTGAGGAACTGGGTTTCGATCTCGTCGCCCTTAACGAACATCACGGCAACCCATTCTGCATGGGCAGCGTGATGAACGTCGAAGCCGCGATCCTGGCGAAAATGACCAAGCGCGTCAAAATCGTCCTCATCGGTAATCCGCTCCCGGTTATCAAGCATCCCCTGCGGATGGCGGAAGAGCTCGCCGAGATCGACCTGATCTCACGCGGGCGGCTCATCACGGGATGGGTGCGCGGTGCCGGCAGCGAGCAGTTCTTCAATAACGCCAACCCGGCGTACAACCGCGAGATGTTCAACGAGGCTCACGACTTCATCGTGCAGGCCTGGACGCGGCCCGGACCGTGGCGCTACGAGGGCAAGCACTTCCATTACCGTCATGTGAATCCGTGGGCGCTGCCCTACCAGAAGCCGCATCCTCCCATGTGGATCCCCGGAGTTATCAGCCCCGAGACGGTGAAATGGTGCGCGGAGCATCGCTACCCGTATATCGGACTCGGCACGATGCTCGGACCCACCTGCGATCTGTGGGACTACTATGCCGACGAAGCCGCCAAACAGGGCTACCAGGCATCTTCCGAAAACTTCGGCTATCTGATTCCGACCGTCGTTGCGGAAAGCGAAGACAAGGCCAACGCGATCGCGGAGAACTTCGTTTACGGGGGCGGGCAGAATGCGTTCTCAGCGCCCGAGTACACGATGCCGCCGGGATACAACTCGAAGGCCGCCATCCGCGCGCTGGCCAAGCAGCCCACGGGCAGCTGGCTCGGCGTGAGCGGCGAGAAGATGGCTCAGCAGATGCGTGGCGGTGAAGCCGAGTCGGTCGATTTCAAGGAAGTCCACCGCAAGCTGGTGGCAGGTCTCGATAAGGTCAAGCGCAATTACCAGGTAATCGCCGGTACTCCGAAGACCGTAGTCCCGAAGATAAAGGCGATCCTGAATATCCTGCGGCCCGGCGTCTTTATCATGTTCAGCGTGCAGGGTCCGGTGAGCAACGAGGATCGGATGGCGAGCATGCGGCTGTTCGCGCAGGAAGTGATGCCCGCGCTGCATGAACATGCCAAAGCGATCGATCTGCGCGACCCGTTCCAGCGCACGCCCGGGTCGGTCGCCCTGACCGGAGGAGTGTCGCGCGGGCCGGTGTCCGATCGCTCTCCGCTGAAGGAGCTCGGCTTGCGGTAGCGGACCGCATTCCACAGTCAAATGCAAGGCGGCCTGGCGGTGCGCGCTTAGTGCGCCGGCAGGCCGCTCACTTCTTTACCCTGTTAGAACATCAACTCTTCGGACTCCAGTCCGAGGAGCAGGCGGCCCGCCGGCCGGTACGTCTTGAGATGCACGATGTAATGCTGGCACGCGGTCAGGATGTCGCGCATGTCCCGATCAAGCGGGCTTGACCGGAAGATCGAGCTGGTTGCCGCGGTATCGAACAGTGTCGATACGATGTCCTTCGCCACCTGATGCGAATAGGTGATCATCATACGATAGGTGGCCCGCTGGCGCGGCGATGGCCGATCGCCCTTGCACAAGGCCGCCCACAGCTCCTCGATTGTGCTGTAAACATACGCTCGCGCGGCTCCCAGCGACGCTTCGGCCCACGCCACGGTCTCCTGCACCCCCGTATCTTCCCGCAGCGGACGCCCGCTCGTCGGCATCAGCTTGCGCGATCCCAGCTCCATTACAAAATCGAGAGCGCTGCGGGCGATACCCAGCGGAACTCCTGCGTGAGAAACTAGGAACAGCGGTGGGAAGAGGTAGAGCGGCCCGCGGCAATATGGCGGTTCGGTCATGCTCACACTCTCCTCGAGCGGCACGAACACGTTGTCGACCGTGTAGTCGTTGCTGCCGGTTCCGCGCATCCCGGTTGTATGCCATACGTCGGCAAACTTGACCTTGGACGCAGGAACCAGCATCACCCGGAACTCCGGATGGCTCCCGCGCAGCTTCGGTTGCCCGCCTTCGTGCACGATACAGCCGCAGACCATCGTCGTCGCGTGGGCGCATCCGCTGGCGAAATGCCAGGTGCCGCTCACGCGAAAGCCGCCTTCCACCACCTCGCCGCGATGGGGCGGGCGGATTTGGCCGGCGATT
>Ga0335081_10005909_pt1 | contig 19389 bp, 14 predicted proteins | sample Lox_Sample_35_FD_206713 | JGI IMG/M metagenome (GOLD analysis project Ga0335081, IMG submission 206713) | Soil microbial communities from Loxahatchee National Wildlife Refuge, Florida, United States - Lox_Sample_3.5 | ecosystem: Environmental > Terrestrial > Soil > Wetlands | place: USA... | reverse complement strand
TCCAGCGCTGCCGGATTATCGACAAATATCCGGAGGAAGAGTTTTGGATACCGGCCGATAAGTATCGCCATGGAGCGCGCGACGCGCAGTTTTTTCCGGATGAGCTGTTCACATTCGCGCTGATACCATGAAAGGGCCGCGGCATCGTCTCTCCTGGTCCGGACGAGATCAGACACGGCCTTTGCCGCCAGTTTTCCTGACAGGATGGCATAGGAGATCCCTTCGCCGTGGAACGGGTCTGCAAAGCCTGCGGCATCGCCGACAAGCAATATCCTGCCTGACTGTATCGCCCTTTTTATACCGCCAAGAGGAATGAGATGACCGCGAACATCCCTGAGCGGGATGCCGAGGTCACGAGAAAATTTGGACAATACATCCTGAGGACGGAACGATTTCGAAGCAATACCCATGATCCCTACGGAACGGTATCCGCGATGCGGAAAGACCCAACCGTATCCCATGGGGGCCATGCCGAAATGCATTTCCAGATGACCACTGAGGTTCTCTTCTCCATGCTGGTCGTCCACAGGAGCATTGCTGACCAGGGCAACGGCGACCTCTTCCTGTGTGAAACGCGGTCTTACGGCTTGAGCGACAACGCTTTGAACGCCATCTGCTCCGATGACGTACCGGGCCTGATACACGGATGTGTCCGTTCTCACTTCCACGGAGTCCGGACGCATGGTCATGGCAGTGCATTTTTCATCAGGAAAGAAATGTGCACCCGCTTCGATCGCTTTTTCTAGAAGGAAGGCATCAAATTTGTCTCGGCTGACAAGTACGGCGATCCGGTACTGTTTCGTCACTTCGATCGAATAGTCTTGATAGTGGATCCGTGCCCCAAAACATTCCTGTTCCCTAATATCTGGTGGCAGCGTAAAGTCAAGGCAGGACAACGCCTGCTCCGAGACAGCGCCCCCGCACGGTTTTGGACGGGGGAACCTGCTCTTGTCGATAAGCGCTGCCTTCAAGCCAGCTGCTGCACAAACGCGCGCAGAGCTTGTACCCGCCGGCCCAGCCCCGACGATGATCACATCATACATGCGTCCCCTCCCATGTCCGATCTGTCCTCATGATGGTCAATTGACCATATCGAGCTTTCACGTACGATATATAGATGATCATGCGTTCCAGTACTCTGAAAATTTTAGCACTCCTAAAAAGAAGAGTCAAGAATGCGGAGAAGCGGTGCGGAGAAACGTTACAGCGATGAAATGGCCCTGGCTGCGGCCGGAGAAGCTGGTATGTCATGATTGGAACGAAAAACGTATGTGGTGGTTTTGATAATAGGAACTCCACGGAGCATGATTCTGTTTAGCCGATGTGGTAATAGGTCAGGGCCTTCTGGATGCCCCACGCCATGCCGATGCAAGCCGGGAGGGTGAGCACCCAGGCCATGACGATCTTCCCGGCAATGCCCCACCGCACGGCCGAAAGCCGTCTTGTCGCGCCGACACCGAGGATTGCTGAGGAAACGACATGCGTCGTGCTGACGGGCAGGCCAAAGTGGCTCGATGCAATAATGATGGCCGCCGAAGACGTTTCCGCCGCGAAGCCATGGATCGGTTCGAGCTTCAGCATCTTGACACCCAAGGTCTTGATGATCTTCCACCCGCCGAAAAGGGTGCCGAATCCCATGGCCAGAGCACAGATGAGGATGACCCACTTTGGCACATCCATGGATTTAATAACGCCGCCACTCACGAGGGCCATGGTTATGATGCCCATGGATTTCTGCGCGTCATTGGATCCGTGGCCGAAGGCCATGAAAGCCGATGAGAAAATCTGCAGCCTGCCAAAGTACTTGCTGATCGCGCCTGGCCCAAGCTGACCGAAGAGCTTGAGGATAAGCTTCATGAACAAATATCCGCAGATAATACCCAAAACAGGTGAGATAAGGAGTGACGTGAGGATCTTGATGGTACCGCCTATATTCAGGATGCTGGAGCCTCCGTGCGCCATGGCGGCTCCCGCAATCCCGCCGAAGATCGCATGCGACGAGCTGACGGGGAGCCCCATGAGAATGGTGATGATGTTCCAGAGGATGGCAGAGAGCAGCCCAGAGATAATGACGACATCCGTGACGGCCGTTGGGTCCACGATTCCCGTACCGATCGTTTTTGCCACCGCGGTGGAGATGAAGGCTCCGAAGATGTTCATGCCTGCGGCGAGGATCACGGCCGTCATGGGCGACATGACCTTGGTCGACACCACGGTGGCGATGGCGTTGGCGCAGTCATGCCATCCGTTCGCAACATCGAAAAATACCGCGAGAATAATGATCAGGATCAGGATGTCATGCATTTTTGAGGACGATGCTTTCGAGAATGTTGGCGATGTCTTCTGCCCGGTCCGAGGCGTCTTCGAAGAGCTCGTAAATGTCTTTCCACTTGATGATGTAGACGGGGTCGTTATGATCGTTGACGAGCTTGCCGAGGGCGTCGCGGTACTTGCGATCGATCCTGTTCTCGAGCCGGTTGATCTCAATGCAGTGCTCTTGCACGCGGAAATACTGCTTCGAGCGGAGCTCCCCGAGCGCCTTCTTCAGGATATCGGTCGTCATCTGAAGGTCTTCAGCAATGGAAATGACCTCCGGCGTCGGCTTTTCGATCTTGTACACGACCATCCTGTCTACGGCGGCCCACATCAGGTCGATGACATCATCGATCCGGGACGCAAGTGCGTGGATATCTTCACGGTCGATGGGGGTGAGGAAGGTCTTGTTTAGGTCCTTCATGATGTCGTGGGTGAGCATGTCGCCTTCCTGCTCGAACTCGTAGATGACTTTCGCCTTTTTTTCGAAGGTCTCGAAGTTATTCAAGGCGTCGATCAGGACGTTCGCCGCCCTCGAGACGTTCTCGAGGGCACGGTCGAACATCTCAAAGAAATCTATTTTTTTAGGGAAGAGTACCATGGCTGTCCGTGGAAGGGTCCACTCCTTCTGGTCAGGATATTTAAACCAGCTCCGTGATCCCGGGGCCGGCAAGAGTCGATCACCAGAATATCATAAACGGTCTATACCCGCAACACCAAAAATTATTATGGCATGATTGGCGAACCTAGTGATTTCTGCAAGGGAGGAAGGCGACCGTAAATGCCTGACGGCGGTCGATAAGCTCTATTCATTACCGGTCGTGACGCATATATACTGGAAGGAAGTGGAATATCAACGCGTTAGCGCTTGGCGGCTTTGAGGAGCTTCTCGAGCTTCTCCGCGCCTACGCACTCCTTGGCAAAGGCGCACCACTCGATGCAGGACGTGCCGATCGGGCGTGTGTTCAGATGCCCGCACTTCTTGCACTGGGTCTCGGGCTCGTCACTCCAGATCTCGATCTTCTCGCCGCATTTCTGGCACCTGATGTCCTCAGGCTTGGGTTGGCGGATCTCTATGCTTCCTGGGCATCCTTCTTTAAACATGGAACTATGTTACACCTCTGCCGAGGAAATATCTATGATGCAAATCATACGAAATTATAAGCATGGCGCCTGGGATAAAGAGCATAGCATCTACTTGATCCACACGCCGCGCTTCCTGCTCTATGCTCATTTACTCTTTTATCACGTCTGCTATCTCTATCTTAAAATTGTACGGAAATATCTGGCGGTCGATTCCCATGGGAATAAAGAGATAAAATATTTTCCCCTTGAGGTCGGCCGCTGTTTCGCTGTCAAGTGGGAATAGCTGCAGATTCTCATACGCCTTCGTCTGCTGCGAATACACCACGCTACTGGTCGGCATCACCGCTTCCTGCACCGAACCATGGGGAGGAACCCCTTGGGAGGGCAGGGGATTGTTTCTGTCCTGGTAGCGGATGCCTGAGTGCATGAGCCGATGCTGACGGTTTTTGACATCGGTATATTCCGCGCGGTCCCAGAGTATGTTGAGCTCGGAGGAAGTGAGATTTGCCAGGTTCAGGTGGAATTGCCGGTCCTCGACAATGAGCGAGAAGGACACGACCTTGTCTTGGAACTTGATATCATCCGATGGGACAGGGCTGAGCAGCCGGCACTTCAGACGATACCGGACAGCCTTTTCCAGTTTTATGCTAAGATTATCGCCATCCTTGATGTCCCGGAGCGCCAGGATCACGGGTTTGTATGTGTCCCTGGTTATCTCCAGTAGGGCCTTTTTCGAAAGGACGGTGTCGTTCGGCAATCCCGCAGTAATTTTCGCCGGCGACCGGTACCGCAATTCTTTCAGGTCGCTTCCCGAAACGACCCTGATGTCGGCATCGGGTGGATCGACAACAAGCGTGAACTTTTTTGTACTCTCCGATATACATCCGAATAGCAACATCACAGCATATGCAAAAATCAAATGCCGTTTCATATAAATCCCTTATGCCGCATGGAAGAGATTGTAATGACAGGAACTGCCCGAATTATTGCAAGTGTACCTCGAACTCCAATTCCTTGTCCCCGAGGAGGAAGCGTTTCCGTTCCACCTTAACTTTGAGTGGCTCTTCTTTTTTCTTGTAGAAAAGAAAAAGCTTGATATCCTCTATGGTCGAGATGGGAATGCCGTCAAGCGAGACAAGGGTGTCGCCGACCTTGATCCCAGCCTTTTCCGACACGCTGTCATTGGGAAAGCCGGTAATGGTAATTTTGCCGTCCTTTTCGCTGAGCAATGCCATGATCTTGGGGGCGGTGACACCATCGAGAGGTTGCGGGAAGACGAGGTAATGGGCGATGTCCTTCACGAGCGCTCCGTCATTCAGGATGATCGTATAAGCGTACCCGTTCCTCCGGAACGCCCGCTTGGGGATGCCAAAGCCGTAGGAGATGTGCCCCCCGCCTGCGAGTACAACCATGCGGTGGTCCGGGTTCTTTCGCAGGTATTCATCGATGGACATTGCCATGGTTTCGTCCCAGAGCACTTGGGACTCGTAGAAATAGTCAAAGTCTCTCTCCCCCAAGCTTTTATGCTGTTCGAAGACTTCTTTGAGCTGGTCACGGTAATCGCTGTCCGAAAAATCCATTTGTTGAGGAATCTCTTTTTTCTCCTCCGCCGAAAGGGAGTCTATGCCACCTTTCGAGACCTTGTCGGTGATCTCGCGCCGGAGATTTAGTGCAACCACTGGGATCTTCTTAGCCCGTGCGAAATCGAGGATTGGTTTGTACAAGTTGTAATCAAAGCCCCAGCGCTTGAAATACTCCGTGTTCTTCAGGAACTCGCGCTCGTCAATGGCTCCCTTGATGTAGTCATCGAGCGTCTTCTGGAAGGGCCGCTGGAACATCTCCATGCCCACAGCAAGTTTCTCGTTCTTCATATAGAGCCCCTTAACGATATCGAGCTCAACAGTATGATGACTGAACCGGTCATGGTATTCACCTACGTATATGATCTTTTTTCCCGCAGCACCATCGATTATGTCCGAGAGCGTCCTGATTGTGGAGAGATCAATTGCCGCTGCCTGCTCTCTCAACTCCATCTCCATCCCTTTTTGGGAATCATCGATTTTCTTTAAAATGTTCTGGCCCTCGTTAAAGGCAAGAACGCTGTATCTGCCGTAATGAGAAATCTTGGGGAAAGCGGCCTCTGCCTCGGCAACGGAGTGTGAGTTGATGATTACCGCCACTTTTCTTTCACTCCAGGGGTTCTTCTTTACCGTCAGACTGAATCCCGCTTTCACGCTTTCGACCTTGCCAAAAAGTCTTTCAACGAGCGGGTTATCATCGCCGAGGATCACGAGGGACGAGTCTGTGATCTCGGAGTCCTTGAGATCGGCAGCCTCTTTTTCTTCAGCCCCCCCTTCTTTTAGGGCGGCGATGACTGTCTTATACGCTTCTTTGTTCGCAACAGGCAGCGCGATCAACGGCTTCTTGTCTCCAAGGAGGGAAGCGACGACCGGCGGCGTTTCCTGTTCCGTGAGTCTCCGGGCGATGTCATATGCTCCATCGATTATCATGGTCCGTGGCTCATCGTCTACGAGCAGGTTGAAACTCTTCTTCTCTCCGTCGAGCGAGAGCTTCTCCTTTTTTATATCTCCCCGCATTGAGATCGCGGCTGGCAGATCGAGCGAAAAAGCCTTCCCCTTCTGAAGCACGTCGAAGCTGACCTCGAAAGTGTCGCCGTTGCGCTTGACCGATGCCTTCGTTACGCTCAGATCCTGAAGTCCTTTTTCATCTACCCAATGCTTGAAAAAGAGAGCTAAGTCCTTGCCCGATTGTTTTTCGAACGCTGCCTTGATATTATCCCATGATGCCTGTTGAGATTGATTCCGGCTGATGAATTCCCTGAGAGCGCTGTAAAACTGCTCCTCGCCGACCAGGTTCTTTAGCATATGGAAAATCATGGCGCCCTTGCCGTACCCGACGGCACGGGCAGCACGGTCCGTCTTGTTCGTGAACTCACGGAGGGAGATCTCGTTTTCTGGATTCACATAGGCATCATAAGCTATGAGCTGCTCCTTGCGGTATTCCCATCCTTTACCGGCCTGCTCTTCGTAGAGATGGTCCGCGAGATAAGTAGTCAGCCCCTCGGACCAGTTGCCCTTATCAAGAGCAACATACACGGAGTTGCCGAACCACTGATGCAGGATTTCATGTCCGAGAGACGTTTCCGGAATGAACGGAAGTCGAACCACGTCCTGCCCGAGAAGGGTGAAGGTCGGGAGGGAATATCCCGCAGGCAAAAAGCTCTCCACAATAGAGAATCTTTCATAGGGGTACTTCACGAGGAGCTGCTCATATAGCTCGATATATTTTTTCGCATACTGGATATAGGTCTTGGCCAGTCCCCGGTCCTCGGGGAAAAAGTAGGCATACAGCTTGACGCCGCTCACCCGGTCCTGAGTTACCTCGAACCGATCCGAAGCTATGAGACTTATGCCGGGAAGCTGACGGTAGAAGTAAAACGTAAATTCTGTGATGCTGCCCTTGGCGGTCTTGTCAATCCGCTCTGCCTCTGAGACGGCGTCATACCCATTGGGGAGGCTCGCTTTCAACCGGTAGCGTGTGAGGGACTCGGTACGGGGATACCAGGTGCCGGTGAGGGATATGCCCCTCGCATCGATCATGTTTTGCTCCGCGACGTTATTCATCTTACTGCTGTATTCGCTACCCTTGAACACCCCTTCATATTTGATTGCGAGGGTCCCACTCTCCGTTGGTTTTATTCGCAACATCCCATTGCTGGGTTCAATAGCGATTGTCCGATCGTTCAGGGTCACTTCTATAATCGCAAGCTTTCCCGTAGAGAACAGGATCTCCCGGCCGTCCCGAGCCGGCATGATTGCAAGGCCGGTAATCCGTGACGCTGGGATATCGAACGACACGGAAAGATTGTATTCCGGGACAGCTGGAGCGGAAGGCTCGTTCGGTAGAGCTACACAAGGGAACAATGATATAAAAAGAACATACAGGAAAAATCGGCTCATAGCGCTCTCTTTCTGAAAACAAGAATGTTATTATCATATCAAAAAAAACGAATTATTTCCATAGGTTGTTGCTATTTTTGAAAAGAATCATCAATTTTCACACAAAAGTGAAAATTCGTATTTTATGACAAAATGTCTTGAATTTGCTTTAATAGATAACTATAATGTGTAACTTGCTTTCCCAAGTGGTCAGGAGGTATTGAGGATATGGCGGTAAAAAAAGGCGTTAAAAAGAAGAAAGCTGCCAAGCCCAAGGCAAAAAGGGTGATGAAAAAGGCCACAAAAAAAACCATAAGGAAACCTCGTATCACAACGAAGAAGAAAGTAGCCAAAAAGGCTGTAAAAAAGGTGGCAAGAAAGAAAAAGGCCGCGATGAAGAAAGTTGCATCTGCACCGTCTTCGATGGCCAAAGTGGCCAAGCCGCCGGTACGGGTATCCGCAGCCACGCAGAAACGTCATGAGCTTTTGAAAAAGCTTCTACTCAAAAAGCGCAACGAGGTAGTAGAAGGTCTTGAGGCGAAGATGGGGCGGAGGCTGGTACCTGAGGCAGGGCAGAAGATCGACTCGGCCATGGACAGCGCTGACCTGTCTTCCCAAGACATGGACCAGGGCATCGATTACTCGCTCTTGGAAATGAAGTATGAACAGTATAAGGACATCGCTGATGCCTTCCGCAAGCTCCAGAACAATACGTACGGGCTGTGCGAAGAGTGCGGGGAGGAGATCGACATCAAACGGCTGCAAGTTAATCCTCTGGCACGATACTGTATCACCTGCAAAACCCGCAAGGAAGAGATAGAAAGGATTCAAAAAGAAGAAACTCGATTTAAGGAATAAGCAATATCCAGGACCCGCGCAGGTTATTTGATCAGGAAATCTTCTTCCGTATTACTTCGGAAGAGCGTGCGGATACAGTTTTTCTTGACAAAAAAGCCTTAATACAGTATCTTTATCCTCTAAATTTTCTCGGGGCGGTGTAGCTCAGCTGGTAGAGCAGGGGAATCATAATCCCTGTGTCCGGGGTTCGAGTCCCTGCACCGCCACCATTTTTCTTCCCCACTGAATCATTTTCTCCCATTTCCATGTTGCTTGTGAAAGTTAAACTGACCATCGAAAGATTCGGCATGCTGAAGCCGGGAGAGAGGGTCCTTGTCGCTGTTTCGGGCGGCCCTGATTCGGTCTGCCTTCTTTCCGCGCTCCGTGCTCTTTCGGCAGAGCTCGGTGTAAGCCTCCATATTGCGCACCTCGACCACATGTTCCGAGGCAGGGAGTCGGCGGATGAGTCCCTGTTCGTAGCGCGCCTCGCGGAAAAGCTGGGTACTCCCGTGACCATCGAACAGCTTGACGTGCCTTCCTTCTGCCGAGAACGCGGGATGTCTTCCCAAGCCGGGGCACGTGAGGTGAGATACGGTTTCTTGCATCGGGTCGCGGAAACGATCGGCGCTTCCCGCATCGCCACGGGCCATACTGCTGATGACCAGGCAGAGACCTTTCTTATGAGGCTTCTACGAGGCGCAGGGGTCGCTGGCCTTTCGGCAATCCCGCCGGTGCGGGATAACATCATCCGCCCCTTGATCGAGGTTACGAGGAAGGATGTGCTGGAGTATCTTCAATCGAACGGGCTCGAGTATGTGTCCGACCTGTCGAACATAAAACCGGTGTACACAAGGAACCGGATTCGGATGGAGGTTTTGCCTGTTCTCAAACGGTTTAATCCCCGGCTCGTGGAAACGCTCGCATCTACGGCGGCCCTGCTCAGAGACGAAGATGAAGCCGCAGAGGCTTGTTTATCAACGATGGCTGCCGGGGTGATCGTGCAGGAAGAGAACCATGTTGCTCTAAACAGAGAGGAATTTAATGCCCTGCCGCAGGCATACAAGCGCAGGATGATTAGAAAGGCTGTGACTCTGGCAGTCGCTGACTCAGGAGGGCTGTCTTCGGTCCAGGTGGGCGAGGTGATCGCTTTCATGGCTGCGGCCCAGACAGGCAGGGCCATGCGCATGCCGTACGGCCTTATAATAGAGCGCGAGTATGAGAAATTTGTCATACGCTTCGGATCGGCCGTTGAAGGATTTTCACATACGCTTAAGATCCCCGGCGTCACCTTGATTCCCGAACTCGGTATGGAGGTTGAGGCAGGGGTTTTCGATTACATCCCGGTTGAGACGAACGTCAAAAATTACCGCTGGCAGGCTCTGTTCGATTATGATAAAATAGGGCCGTTGTTAATGATAAGAAACAGGCGATCAGGGGACTGGTTCTGTCCCGCTGGTATGGGAGGGAAGAGCAAGAAGCTTCAGGACTACTTCGTGGACGCGAAGATCCCGAGACAGGAGAGAGATTCTGTCCCTATCCTCCTTTCGGGAAATGACGTCCTCTGGGTCGTGGGGCGCCGGACGGACAACCGGTTCCTGCCGGGGAAGGGGACGAAGAGAGTGCTGGTGGTTCAAGTGCGACGTGAAGAATGATTGGGGGGCACGGGACAGTGAGAGAATGAGGCGGCCACTTGAGGGTCTGAGGCAACGGTCAAGGTTATCTGAAGTAATGATGCATTAACCCTTGTCTCTAACAACCTTCACCTCACGAAGATAATCCAACCCGTGCCCCAATTTATTTCCCATGGAGGATGTTCAATGGTAGGTATTGATTTCGGGAAGCCGCTCTTTACCCGGGAGGAGATTCAGCGGAAGATCCAAGAACTCGGCACCAGGATATCATCGGATTACGCGGAGAAGGACCTGCTAGTCGTCGGAGTACTCAAGGGAGCTATCTTTTTCATGTCCGACCTTCTCAGGGCGCTTAAAATCTCCGTTCGTATGAATTTTATTCACTGCACCAGCTCCAAAGGAAGTCATCCCGTACAGATCATCGCTGACATAAAGGAAGACATCAGAGGTAAAGACGTTCTGCTCGTTGAGGACATCATGGACTCGGGAGTGACCATCGATTACTTGAAGAAAATGCTCCTTGAACGAGGCCCCGCTTCGCTCAAGGTCTGTGTACTGCTGGACAAGACTGAACGGCGGAAGGTCCAGATCGAGGCGGACTACGCAGGGTTCCGTATCCCGAACAAGTACGTCGTCGGCTATGGCCTGGACTACAAGGACCGCTACCGGAACTTGCCATACATCGCCGTGCTGCCTTTAGAAGAGCGTCAGGCCCCGTAATAGCGATAATTTAAGTCTCGTGACGGCATTACAGGATATCCGCACGTTCTTCTGGTGGTTAACGGTAACAAACAAGTCACTTCATATTCGGCTGTTTCGGGGCAGGCGTGATCGCGTCTCTCGTGCAGCCAGGATAAAACTATTGTTTCTCTGCGTATAATGTGTTATTATTAAAAAATATTTGACAGGCAAAGGCCTGACAGTATTCAGGAGGTTTCATTCAGTGAGTGCATTCTATAAAAATCTGGCACTGATTCTTTTATTCGTCGTAGTATCGGTGCTTATCTTCAATCTTTTCAATCCGGTCAATCCTTCAGCAGTGCAGATCCCCTTCAGCGACGTCATGGACAAGATCCAGAACGGCGAAGTGAACGACGTCACGATCAAGGGGAACGAGATGTTCGGCAATTATAAAACGGGGAAGTCCTTCAAGACCAACCTGCCTGAGTACCCCGACCTTGTCAAGGACCTCCGGGCGAGGGGCGTAAAGATCAACGCGGAGCCCGTGAAGGAATCAGCGTGGTATAACTTCCTCGTGGTCTGGGCGCCGCTCATCTTGATGGCTGTTTGGTTCATGTTCATTATGCGCAATATGCAGATGGGCGGGAACAAGGCCATGTCCTTCGGTAAGAGCAAGGCCAAACTGCTGAACGAGAGCACCAAGAAGGTGACCTTCAACGAGGTGGCCGGCATGGATGAGGCCAAGGTGGAGGTCCAGGAAATCATCGAGATCCTCAAAGACCCGCAGAAATTCCAGAAGCTCGGCGGCAAGATACCGAAGGGCGTACTCCTGGTCGGCCCTCCGGGCACGGGAAAGACGCTCCTCGCGCGCGCCATCGCAGGCGAGGCGGGCGTGCCGTTTCTTTCAATCAGCGGCTCTGATTTCGTCGAGATGTTCGTTGGCGTGGGCGCCTCGCGAGTCCGCGACCTCTTCGAGCAGGGCAAAAAGAATGCGCCCTGTATCATCTTCATCGACGAGATCGACGCCGTAGGCAGGCATCGCGGCGCGGGCCTGGGAGGCGGCCATGACGAGCGCGAGCAGACCCTGAACCAGCTCCTCGTCGAAATGGACGGGTTCGAGAGCAACGAGGGTGTGATCCTCGTCGCCGCGACTAACCGGCCAGACGTGCTCGACCCAGCGCTCCTGAGACCGGGCAGGTTCGACCGGCAGGTGGTGATCCCGCGTCCTGACCTGAACGGCAGAGTCGGCGTGCTCAAGGTGCATACGCAGAAGATCAAGCTTGCGCCGAACGTGGACCTGGAAGCCATCGCGCGCGGCACGCCGGGACTCTCGGGAGCGGAACTGGCAAACCTCGTGAACGAAGCCGCGCTCCTCGCCGGCAGAATGGGGAAAACACAGGTCGAGAACGATGACTTTGACCGCGCGAAAGACAAAATCCTCATGGGCCTTGAACGGAAGTCCATGATCATCAGCGACGATGAAAAGAAGAATACGGCCTATCACGAGGCCGGGCATACCATGGTAGCGAGGCTCATTCCCGGCACCGACCCTGTGCACAAGGTGTCGATCATCCCGCGCGGCATGGCGCTCGGCGTCACGCTCCAGCTCCCTACTGCTGATCGCTATTCTTATGACCGTGAGCATTTGCTGAACAACATCGCGATCCTGCTCGGTGGCAGGGCGGCCGAGGAGATCGCGCTCAAGCATATGACCACGGGCGCCGGCAACGACCTTGAACGCGCCACGGCCCTCGCGCGAAAGATGGTGTGCGAGTGGGGCATGAGCGATGCGATGGGACCGCTCTCCTACGGCAAGAAGGAGGAGCAGATCTTCCTCGGCCGCGAGATCGCCCAGCACCGCGACTACAGTGAGCATACAGCCGTCGAGATCGACAATGAAGTAAAACGCATCGTGATGGATAATTACCACCGCGCCAAAACGCTCATTCAGGAGCGTGAGGATGTGCTGCACGGCCTTGCCAGGGCCCTGCTCGAAAAAGAGACCCTCGACGCCGCTGACATTGACGCCATCGTCAACGGTCAGCCTACAGCGGCGTAAGGAGGGAGTATGGAGCCTCTCATCCGGATCTCCGGCCGTGGGGCGCTCATCATGACCCTTAACGGCCTGACATCCGGGCAGGTGGCTGTCCTGCAAGAACTCATACGATCATCTGACAGCGGGGCGGACCTTGATTCCACCCCGCCTTCTGTCTTAAAGAAGCACAGAACGTCCTCTCGTAACACCTCTCTCGAGCTGGCCCTTACCGGCACTTTCGATCAACTAAAGCATGTTATTCGCTCATTTCCGACGTACTGCATACCTGAAAATCTGGCCAAAAAAATCGACTCTCTGCTTGACAACTATATGCGCTCAGATTATAAGATTAACTGCAGGGGAAATATCCTCGACCTCGGCAGTCGCACGCACATCATGGGCATCTTGAACATGACGCCAGATTCTTTTTCCGATGGCGGCCTGTATAACAACGCGGCGAAGGCTTTTGTACGCGCACGCGATATGGCCGCAGCAGGCGCGGACATCATTGATATCGGTGGAGAGTCTACCCGTCCCGGAGCGGAGCCTTTGTCTGAAGAAGAAGAGCTCCGCAGGATCATCCCGGTCATCGAACACCTCGCGGCCGAGCTCGCTGTGCCCATATCGGTCGACACGTATAAGGCGACTGTAGCGAAAAAAGCGCTCGACGCGGGCGCCTCGATCGTGAACGACATCAGCGGACTCCGCTTCTCGCCGGACATGGCGAAGGTAGTGGCAGAGTACGGCGCAGCTGTGGTCATCATGCATATCAAGGGCACACCGCGCGACATGCAGCTGAATCCGGTCTATGACGACGTGGTTGTCGATGTCACGTCCTATCTCGAAGAAGGGATCGCGATTGCCGTCAAGGCGGGTGTGGACCGAGAGAAGATCCTTATCGATCCCGGGATTGGGTTCGGCAAGACGCTCGAGCACAACCTCACGCTCCTGAGTAGGCTCGACGAACTCCGCAGCCTTGGCAGGCCGATCGTTCTCGGTACGTCGAGGAAAAAATTCATCGGTACTATCCTTGGTATACCAGTGCCTGGACAGCGCGTTGACGGCACGGCTCCAACGCTGGCACTCGGGATCGAACGCGGCGCACGCGTAGTACGGGTCCATGATGTGGGGCGCATGGCACAGGTCGTGCGGATGACGGATGCAGTGTTAAAAGGCAATTCGAATCTCGACAAACGAAATCCTGAATAAAAAGGGGTTCCAGCATCTTGATTTGGTTTGGCTTTTTCAAAGTACTGTGTATTGAAAATTTCGATATTAGGATTTCGGGTTTTCCCTATGCTGAACAACTTCACCGAAATAAGAGAGGCGCTCGCGCACTACCGCTGGTTTCAAGACACGGTTGACATTGCGCTCGTCTATTACATCATCTATCGCCTCCTCCTTATCATCAAGGGTACGCGCGCGTTCCAGATGCTGGTGGGTCTCGGTCTCATCGTGCTCGTGCTTATTGCATCTCGGGCGCTCGAATTCTATACCCTTGATTGGCTGATCCACAGTTTCTGGTCTCAGATCGTACTCGCCCTTGTGGTCCTCTTTCAACCCGAGATCCGACGGGCGCTGGCGCAGGTCGGTGAACGTCGTCTGTTCAAGTCGTTGTCATCGGTCGAAGAATCCAAGTTCATCGAAGAAGCGGTCAAGGCCGCAGTTTCCATGGCCAACAAGAGGATTGGCGCACTCATCGTACTTGAGCGCGATACGGATCTTTCGACAATCGTGGAGATGGGAACGGAGCTCGACGCCAAGGTCACGAAGGAAATACTCGTGAGCATCTTTCTCCCGTATTCACCGATCCACGATGGGGCCGCGATAATCCGAAGCGGGAGGATCATCGCAGCAGGTTGCTTTTTACCATTGACCCTGTCGTCAAACCTCTCGAAATCTCTCGGTACCCGTCACCGCGCTGCGGTGGGCCTGACCGAGGAGAGTGATGCCGTCGTGGTGGTGGTATCCGAAGAGACAGGTGAGATATCGGTGGTGACGGGGGGGGCAATCGCGCACAACGCGGATGCGCCGGCTCTCCGGAAGACGCTCTCGGACATATTCGTGAGGAAGAAGGACAGGAAGACATAAATGGATTATCGCAAGCTGCTGTTCGACAACTGGGGCATTAAGCTGGTATCGCTCGGGCTTTCGCTCACACTCTGGTTCTATGTCACCTCAAAAGGCAAGACGGAAATGACGCTCACTGTGCCTCTTGAACTTCGGAATGTCCCCCAAGGCATGACGGTAGTGGGTGATGTGGCCGGAAGCCTTGAAGTGCGCGTGCAGGGACAGGAGCGGGTGCTTAGGGACATTTCGATCGGAAAAAAGGTAACGGGTATCCTCGATCTGTCGATGACCAAGGTCGGCGAGAACACCGTTAGCATCTCTCCTGACGACATCAGACGTCCTGAGGGGGTCACGGTAACGTATATGTCTCTGTCGGAGATCAAGGTAAAACTTGAACCGCTCGTACGAAAGGTCCTCAGGCTACAACCTGTCCTGCACGGCTCTCCCGCCGCGGGCTACCGCCTGGCAGGAATTACAGTGACACCGCCGAAGATCACGGTCGAGGGGCCGGCGAGCATGATGTCTTCCCTGGTCATACTCCAGACCATGCCCATCGATGTACAGGGCACTCATGAGAGCTTGACAGTTGAACCCAAGATCGATTACCAGGGGCAATCGGTAAAGATACTCGACAAGAGCATCGTCGTGCGGGTGAACGTTGAAAGGGTAAGCAAATGAGAAAACTGTTTGGGACGGATGGCGTACGAGGGGTGGCGAACCAGGACCCCATGACCTCAGAAATGGCGCTGCGCATCGGGCGGGCCGCAGCGCATGTATTCCGCGATTCTTCCCGCCGTCATAGGGTTGTGATCGGCAAGGACACAAGGCTCTCGGGGTACATGATAGAAAGCGCACTCACGTCGGGGCTCTGCTCCATGGGGGTGGACGTCCTCCTCGTAGGCCCAGTGCCCACGCCGGGTATTGCATTTCTTACGAGGAGCCTCAGGGCCGATGCGGGCGTCGTGATTTCGGCGTCGCACAATCCCTATGAGGACAACGGCATCAAGTTTTTCGGGCGCGACGGGTTTAAGCTTCCGGACGAGGTCGAAAAGAAAATGGAAGACCTGATTTTCTCAGGCGCGATCGATGCCATCCGCCCCACGGCTGCGGAGATTGGAAAAGCTTTCAGGATCGATGACGCGATCGGCCGTTACAACGAGTTCGTAAAATCGTCCATCCCGCGAGGTATGGACCTTTCCGGTCTGCGCATCGTGGTGGATTCGGCAAATGGCGCCGCCTACAAAATCGGTCCGCGCATTCTCATCGAGCTGGGCGCGGACGTCATCTCGCTTTATGACCAGCCGAACGGGATGAACATCAACCAGGGTTGCGGATCGCTTTACCCCGAGGTCGTCTCCCGGGCAGTGATGGCGAATAGTGCGCAGATCGGCATCGCCTTTGATGGGGACGCGGACCGCATCATGCTGTGCGACGAAAAGGGGGCAGTTGTTGATGGTGACGCGGTCATGGCTGTCTGCGCTCTCCAGATGATGAAAGAGGGAAGGCTCAGACAGAAAACGCTCGTTGCCACAGTCATGAGCAATCTCGGCCTCGAGATCGCCTTGCAGAAGGCCGGGGGCAAGCTTGTCCGGGCTTCGGTAGGAGACCGCTACGTCATGGAGAAAATGCTCGAAGGGGGTTACAACCTGGGTGGCGAGCAATCAGGCCATGTCATTTTTCTCGACCACAACACAACCGGAGACGGGCTCATCTCGGCGCTCCAGGTCCTCGCGATCATGAAGCAAACCGGCAAACCGCTCTCGGAGCTGGCCGCCTGTATGACAACCTATCCCCAGACGCTTGTGAACGTGAAAGTGAAGGAGCGGCGCGATCTGATGTCGATCCCGGAGATCGCCCAACGAATGGTTGAGGTGGAGAAAAAACTCGGCGGTAGGGGGCGGCTCCTCGTTCGCTATTCCGGCACAGAACCGAAGGTTCGCGTCATGATCGAAGGAGAAGATGAGAGGGGGATTAAGACGCTTGCCGAGGATCTTGCCGGGATCATCAAGGAGAAGCTCGGGTAATACTTTATCGCGGACACCCGATGCACCATACAGAGTAACGAAGCAGAATGCATGAGCTGCGTTTCTTTCGCATTCTTCAGCAAATGGCCCCATGGAGTTTCAGATCATCCACGCTCCACGCTCTCCATGCAGGAACCTATTATTTCCTTTTTCCCCGCATACATTGATGGCCTTCTGTTCGGACAGGAGTTTTTCCAGTGAGCGCGTGTCATGGGGAGAAGGAGAGCGGCAGAACTAGATCAGACTCAGGGCAACGGCGTTTTGATCGGATACACCTTGAGGAAGTTCAGGAACTCCTTGGCCGTATGGGTGCAGTAATTCCGCTTGGGCGAGATGATGCTGAAGTTCCGGTGGAATTTCACGTCTTTGAACGTCGTGGCTTTGAGCACGCCGTGCTTGATCGCCTGACGCGCGGCCCAGGCTGACACAATGGATACGCCTACCCCCTCTTCTACGGCGCTCTTGATGGACTCGGTACTACCGAGTACGAGCGTAATCCTGAGACTGTCGAGTTTGATCCCGTGTTCCTCAAGATGCTTCAGGATGATCTGGCGGGTGCCGGAGCCCTCTTCTCGCAGGACAAGTGGTTCTTTGGTCAAGTCCATGCCCGGGATGTTGCGACGCTCAGCCCAGGGGTGGGCGGGGGACATGATAATCACGAGCTCGTCCGAGAGGAAGGTGTCGACGGTAAAACGCTGTTTGCTCACGTCGCCCTCCACGAGCGCGATGTCGATCTCGCCTGCGTTTAGCTTTTCAGTGATGGTCTTGGTGTTTCCGACGACGAGTGAAATGTTTACCTGCGGAACTTTTTTCTTGAATGCCGAAATGATCGAAGGGAGAAGGTAGTTGCCGATGGTCGAACTGGCGCCGATGGAGAGGGAGCCCTTGATAGCCCCGGTTATCTCGCTGATGTTCTTCTGCGCCTCGGCATAGAGCGCGAGGATCTCCTTCGCTCGCCTGTAGAGGATCTCGCCCGCCGGGGTCAGGTTGATGGTATTCCCGGACCGGTCGAACAGGCGCGTCTCGTAAAGCTCCTCCATAGCCTGCACCTGAAGGCTCACAGCAGGTTGAGTAAGGTGGATGAGTTCAGAGGCCTTGGAAAAGCTTTTTGTTTCCGCAACGGCGCAGAAAACTCTCAGTTTATGATCTTCCATAAATGATTAGACGTTACTTATGGCATGTGCTGGGAATGTTGCGAACTCTTGAATGTCTATTACATTATAACATTTATAAATCAATCTATAAGTATTGTCAAGAGCTTTATCCACTGTGAGGGCCACTGAGAGGTGCTCCAAACCACGAAAAATGCAGTAGAGAGTGATAAGAGAAGAATTTATTGCAGGGTTTTCAGATATGCAAGGGCCTCTTCTCTGTTTTTGAGCGCGCCCTCGGCCTGCCGCTCCTTGATCCCCTCCAGAATCTCCCGGAACTGCGGTCCGGGCTCGAGCCCATGATCAATGAGGTCCTGACCGGTTACGAGCGGCCTTGCTTCGACCTTCAGGAACTTAGAGTAGTAATAATCCAACACCATCGCCATGGGTTTCTCAGTGTCCGTGAACTTCTCTTTCAACATGATTTCGGACGTAGCGCGAGCATCAGCCTGAGCCAAGATGAGGCTTTCGGACACGGCATCACCGAGGTCGCGGCAGTAGCGGTACATGGCATTCTTGCTCGGCCCGCCGGGAGCGGAGAGATTGAAGAGCCGCATGTGCTGCTTGATGACTGTAGTGACCGTCTTTTCCGTGTCCCGCGATAGCCTGAAACGTCGACACACCAGCGCGGCCTTTTCCGCGCCGAGGTTATCATGCCCATGAAACCGGATATGACCGTCAGCATTGGTGAATGTTTCCGGTTTCGCCATATCATGCAGAAGGCAGGCAAAACGGAGAGCAGCCTTGCGTGAAATAAGTTGTTCGAGCGACTCGTCCAGATGTGCCAGCACCGTGGCGGCATGCTCAGGAGAGATCTTCGGGAGGTCATCCAGCACGCTGTCAAGGTATCCCGCTGTCTTGATGGAATGGGTCAGGACATCATGGACATGATACCTGCCCGGTGCAAATCCTCGGAGTGGTTCGAGCTCCGGCAGGAGCGGGGAGAGGAGGCCGAGGGAATCCATGAGTTGGAGATGATTTTCAGCATTCCGCTCTGCAAGGATCAGGAAAAACTCGTCCCGGAGGCGCTCGGGAGAGGGTTTGGTAATGAGCCTAGAACGATTTCGAATATGCTCAGCAGTCATGCTCTCGATAGCAAACCCGAGTGTTGCTTCAAATCGCACGGCGCGTAAAAGCCGGAGCGGGTCCTCATCCAGCACCTCGGGCTTCACCACGCGGATCAGCCTATCTTTAACATCCTGTTTTCCATTAAACAGGTCGATCAACTCATCGAGAGAACTACTTCTCATGAATCCCCGCAGGTCAAGCGCCATCGCGTTTACGGTAAAATCACGCCTCGTGAGATCAGCCGTAAGGTCAGGCCCTTCGAAATTGGTGAAGTCGAACTGGATAATTTCCCCCTCAGTGCGCTTTACTACGCGGGTGATTTTTCGCTCTTCATCGAGGAAGAAGAAACTCCCGTTGATCGTGGTAGAAAATGCGGGCGCAACATTCTCCGATCCGGAAGGCATCACAAGATCGATATCTTTAATGTCCTGCTTGCCGATCAACAGGTCACGGACTGAGCCGCCAACGATGTAGATTTTTTGAGAGGTAAGAGGGATGAGTTGTGTCAAGTATGTGACAGCCGGAATATGCATA
>Ga0335081_10005908_pt1 | contig 19391 bp, 17 predicted proteins | sample Lox_Sample_35_FD_206713 | JGI IMG/M metagenome (GOLD analysis project Ga0335081, IMG submission 206713) | Soil microbial communities from Loxahatchee National Wildlife Refuge, Florida, United States - Lox_Sample_3.5 | ecosystem: Environmental > Terrestrial > Soil > Wetlands | place: USA... | reverse complement strand
CCCGCCCCCAATGGAGGCTGCATGAAGAAGCTCATCAACGCCCCTGACGACGTCGTGCTGCAGGCGCTGCAGGGGATGGAGGCCGCCCACCGCGACCGCCTGCGGATCAGCTACGAGCCGCGGGTCGTGGTCCGACTCGACGCTCCCGTGCACGGGAAGGTCGGGCTCGTGTCCGGCGGCGGCTCGGGCCACGAGCCGATGCACGGCGGCTTCGTCGGGGTCGGCATGCTCGACGCCGCGTGCCCAGGCGAGGTCTTCACGTCTCCGACCCCCGATCAGATGCAGGCGGCGACGCAGGCCGTCGACGGCGGCGCCGGCGTCCTGCACATCGTCAAGAACTACACCGGCGACGTGATGAACTTCGACATGGCGGCGGACCTGACGCGCGCTGACGGCGTCGCGGTCGAGGCGGTAGTGACCAACGACGACGTCGCGGTCGAGGACTCGCTGTACACGGCAGGGCGTCGAGGCGTGGGGATCACGGTGATCCTCGAGAAGATCTGCGGCGGCGCGTCCGAGGATCGCCGCTCGCTGCAAGAGGTCGCCGAGCTCGGCCGCCGCGTCAACGCCAACGGCCGCTCGATGGGGATGGCGCTGACACCCTGCATCACCCCCGCTTCGGGCTCGCCGAGCTTCGAGCTCGCCGAGGACGAGGTCGAGATCGGAATCGGGATCCACGGCGAGCCCGGTCGCTTCCGCGAGAAGATCGGACCAGCGGCGCAGATCACGCAGCGACTGCTGACGCCGATCATCGAGGATCTGCCGTTCTCGTCCGGCGACCGTGTGCTCGCATTCCTCAACGGCATGGGCGGCACCCCCCTGATCGAGCTCTACGTCGTGTACAACGAGGTCGCCAAGCTGTGCTCAGAGCACGGGCTGACGATCGAGCGCAACCTGATCGGAAACTACATCACCTCGCTGGAGATGCAGGGCTGCTCGATCACGCTGCTGGCGCTCGACGACGAGATGGTGCGCTACTGGGACGCGCCAGTCAACACGCCGGGCCTTCGCTGGGGCGCCTGAGGGTGCCCCTCACCCGCGACACAGTCGTCGACTGGATGACCCGGTTCGCCGCCTCGATGCAGCAGCATCGTGATGAGCTCGTGCGACTCGACACCGCGATCGGCGACGGCGATCACGGGACCAACATGGATCGGGGGATGCGCAAGGCGATCGAGAAGCTCTCGGCGCAGGAGCAGGAGAACGCTGCGACGGTGCTCAAGACGGTGGCGATGGCGCTGGTCTCGAGTGTCGGCGGCGCCGCCGGGCCCCTGTACGGAACGCTGATGCTGCAGATGAGCGCCGCGCTGGGGGGTAAGCAGGAGATCGGCCTGGACGACTACGCAGCCGCCTGGCGCAAGGGCGTCGAGGGTGTCAAAGCGCGCGGCAAGGCGCAGCTCGGCGACAAGACGATGGTCGACGCGCTGACGCCCGCCGTCGAGGCGCTCGAGCGAGCATCGGACCTCGATCAGGGCCTGCGCGAGGCGGCGAGCGCCGCGCAGCGCGGCATGCGCGACACGATCCCGATGGTCGCCCGCAAGGGACGGGCGAGCTACTTGGGGGAGCGCAGCCGGGACCACCAGGACCCGGGCGCGACCTCGACTTATTACCTCTGCCAGACCGCGGCAGAGGCGCTGGCAAGCTGAAAGGAGAGAGATCGGATGCCGGACTACGTCGCAGCACTGGACCAGGGCACTACCAGCACGCGCTGCATGCTGTTCGACCATGGCGGCAACGTCGTCGCGGCGGAGCAGCTCGAGCACAAGCAGATCTACCCTGAGCCCGGCTGGGTCGAGCACGACGCCGAGGAGATCTGGGAGCGCTCGCGTCAGGTGATGGACGGCGCTCTGCGCAAGGCCGGCGGGGACGCGAGCAGGGTCGCAACGCTCGGGATCACCAACCAGCGCGAGACGACCGTCGTCTGGGACCGCAACACGGGCGAGCCGATCCACAACGCGATCGTCTGGCAGGACACGCGCACCGACAAGATCTGCGCGCAGCTCGAGCAGGAGGGCGGCCAGGACCGCTTCCGCCTCAAGAACGGCCTGCCGATCGCGACCTACTTCTCGGGCCCGAAGGTGCGCTGGATCCTCGACAACGTGAAGGGCGCCCAGGCGAAGGCTGACGCCGGCGAGCTGGCGTTCGGCAACATCGACACGTGGTGCATCTGGAACCTCACCGGCGGCAGCTTGCACGTCACCGACGTGTCCAACGCGAGCCGCACGATGCTGATGAATCTCGGCACGCTGGACTGGGACGACGAGCTGTTGGACGCGATCGGCGTGCCGAGCTCGATGCTGCCCGAGATCCGGCCCTCGAGCGCGTCCTACGGCGAGATCGAGAGCGGCGTGTTCTCCGGCCTGCCGGTCGCCGGCGACCTCGGCGACCAGCAGGCAGCAACGTTCGGGCAGACCTGCTTCGACCCCGGCGAGGCGAAGAACACGTACGGCACGGGCAACTTCCTGCTGCTCAACACCGGCAACCAGGCGGTCCAGTCCAAGAACGGCCTGATCACGACCGTCGGCTACAAGATCGGCGACGAGCCCGCCGTCTATTGCCTCGAGGGGTCGATCGCGATCACCGGCGCGCTCGTGCAGTGGCTGCGCGACAACCTCAAGATGATCCGCACCGCGCCCGAGGTCGAGGACCTCGCCAAGACCGTGCAGGACAACGGCGGCTGCTACATCGTGCCCGCCTTCTCGGGCCTGTTCGCCCCATACTGGAAAAGCAGCGCGCGCGGCGTCTTCGCGGGCCTGACGCGATACGTCAACGCAGGCCACATCGCCCGCGCAACGCTCGAGGCAACGGCCTTCCAGAGCCGCGAGGTGTCCGATGCGATGAACGCCGACTCCGGCGTGACGCTCGCGTCGCTGAAGGTCGACGGCGGCATGGTCGCCAACGACACACTGATGCAGTTCCAAGCCGACATCCTCGGCGTGCCGGTGATCAGGCCGAGGGTCGCCGAGACGACGGCGCTCGGGGCGGCCTACGCGGCCGGCCTCGCGACCGGCTTCTGGAGTCGGGTCGAGGACCTGCGCGAGAACTGGGTCGAGGACAAGCGCTGGGAGCCGCAGATGGACTCCTCCGCCCGCGACACGGCATACCACTTCTGGAAGAAGGCGGTGCAGCGGACCTTCGATTGGGCCGAGTAGCCCGGGCGAGACTCCCGGGGGCGCCGGTCCGTGGCACGCCGGCGCCCCGGCGGGAACCACACCCGGGTGTAAGCTGACACTCGAGGAGAGAACTCACGCTGGAGACGCTCAGCACGGACCTGTTGGTGATCGGCGGCGGCGCCACCGGGGCAGGCGTCGCATGGGACGCCGCGCTGCGCGGGCTCGACGTCGTGCTGATCGAGCGCGGAGACCTGGCAACAGGCACGAGCGGGCGGTTTCACGGCCTGCTGCACTCGGGCGGGCGCTATGTCGTCAAGGACCCGGACGCAGCCGACGAGTGCGCGCGCGAGAACGGCATCGTGCGCAACGTGGCGGCCGACTGCATCGAGGACACCGGCGGCCTGTTCGTCACGACGCCGTTCGACGACCCCGGCTACGCCGACCGCTTTGCAAACGGATGCCGGGCGTCCGGCGTGCCGTGCGACGAGATCGCGCCGGCCCAGGCGCTGCGCGAAGAGCCACGGATGAACCCTGCGATCTCGCGCGCGTTTCGCGTCCCCGACGCCAGCATCGACGTCTGGAAGCTGGTCTGGGCGCTGTCGCGCGGAGCGCAGGAGCGCGGCGCACGGGTGCTGCCCTACCACGAGGCGATCGCGGTGCACCGCGACGGCGACGAGGTCCGTGGCGCGCGCGCCCTCAACTCGCGCAGCGGCCAGGAGCTCGACATCGAAGCGCGGATCACGGTCAGCGCCTGCGGCGCCTGGGCGGGCCGGATCGCCACGCTCGCTCGGATCGAGGGCGTCCACGTGATGCCGGGTCGCGGAATCATGATCGCGATGAATCACCGGTTGGTGAACACGGTCGTCAACCGCTGTCAGATGCCGACCGACGGTGACATCATCGTGCCGATCCGAACCGTCAGCGTGATCGGGACCACCGACGTCGGCACCGAGGATCCAGACGATCAAACGGTCCTCCAGGACGAGGTCGACGCGATGCTCGAGGACGGCGAGCGTCTCGTCCCGGGTTTCAAGCAGGCGCGCGCGCTGCGCGTCTGGACCGGGGTGCGGCCGCTGTTCGAGGACCGCAAGAACGGCGCCGCCGGCGGCGACACGCGCGACGTGACGCGCGCGCACGCACTGCTCGACCACCACCGGCGCGACGGCGTGCGCGGCTTCTTGACGATCACCGGTGGCAAGCTCACGACCTACCGGCTGATGGCGCAGGATGCGGTCGACGCAGCCTGCCGCCAGCTCGGCGAGACACGGCCCTGCACGACCGCGACCGAACACCTGCCCGGCTCCGCGGATGGCGAGTACCACCGAGTCGGCGAGCGCCTCGGCCGACGTGAGCGGCGACTTCACGACGACCAGCTGATCTGCGAATGCGAGCTCGTCCCGCGCCACCGGCTCGAGGACGCGATCCGCCGTCGCGGCAGCACCGATCTCGACGACATCCGTCGTCTGCTGAGGCTCGGAATGGGTCCCTGCCAGGGCGGCTTCTGCATCTATCGTGCGGCCGGGATCCTCCACGGGCTCGATGGGATCGATACCGCGCAGGCCAATGCGGCGCTGCTCGACTACGTGCACGAGCGGTGGAAGGGGGTCTGGCCGATCCTCTACGGCGATCAGCTTCGCCAGGCGAGGTTCGACGAGTGGATCTTCCAGGGTGTGCTCGACGTCGCGCACCTGCCATGAGCGCGTCCCTTCACTACGACGTCGTCGTGCTTGGTGTCGGCGTCGCCGGCCTGACCGCCGCGACCCGCCTGGCCGAGGGGGGCGCGCGCGTGTGCGTGCTGGCCAAGGGCGTCGGCTCGACGCACCTGGCGCCAGGCACGGTCGACGTGCTCGGCTACGCACCGGAGCGCGTGACAAAGCCCGCGGCGGCGCTCCCCGACTTCGTTGCCATGCACCCCGATCACCCCTACGCGCTGGTCGGCGCCGACGCGATCGCGCCCGCGCTGCAGTGGTTTGCCGCTCGCGTCGAGCGGGGACCGCAGCCTGCTTACGGGTACCGGGGCGACCTGCAGCGCAACCATCTGCTGCCGACGGCGCTGGGCGCGATCCGCCCTTCGGCACTGGTGCCCAAGACGATGGCCGGCGGCGAGCTGAGTGCCGCCACGCCGGCGTGCGTGGTCGGCATCCGCGTGCTGCGGGATTTTCACGCGTCGTTGTGCGCGGGCAACTTGCGGCGCGCCGGGATCCCCTGCCGGGCGATCGAGGTCGATGTCGACGTGGGACGGGTTGAGGCCAACGCCCTCGGCCTCGCGCGGCGCTTCGACGACGCGTCGTTCCGCGCCGCCTTCGCCGCCCGTCTGGCGCTGCTGCTGAGACCTGGAGAACGCGTCGGCCTGCCCGCGGTCCTTGGGCTTCGAGATCCGCACGGCGCCTGGTTGGACCTCCAGCACCGGCTTGGACGCCCGGTGTTCGAGATCCCGACGCTGCCGCCGTCGGTGGGCGGGATTCGCGTATACGACGCGCTGCGCGCGGCGCTGCGCGCAGCCGGCGGGCGCCTCGTGCTCGGCGCCGAGGTGGTCGGCGTAGGGCGCGAGGGCGAGCACATCCGCGCCGTGCGCGCCCACACGAGCGGTCACGACACGATCTACGAGGCGAGCTGGGTCGTGCTCGCGACCGGGGGCCTGCACTCCGGCGCGATTGAGCTGCGCTCGGATTGGAGCGCGCACGAGACGATCCTCGGCCTGCCGCTGCACGGCGTCCCCACGGCCGGGCAGCCGCGCTTCGGCGGCGACTACTTCGGCCCCCAGCCGATCTCCCGCATCGGCGTCGCCGTCGACGCGTCGCTGCTCGCACGCGAGACCGACAATGTGTTCGTCGCGGGCGCCGCGCTGCCGGGCGCCGAGCCGTGGCGCGAAGGCTCGGGTGAGGGGATCGCGCTCGCCAGCGGGTATTTCGTCGCACAGGCTGTGCTGGAGCGAGAGGGGGCGATCGCGGCCGCGTGAGCGACGATCTGCTCCACGAGGCGCTGCGCAGCTCGCTGGACCACTGCGTCAAGTGCACGATCTGCGAGACAGCGTGTCCGGTCTCAAATGTGACGCCGCTGTTCCCCGGGCCCAAGTACGCCGGCCCGCAAGCCGAGCGCTACCGGGCATTGGGTCAGCCTTCGGAGGATTCATCGGTCGACTACTGCTCGGGCTGCGGCCTGTGCACGATGTCCTGCCCGCAGGGCGTCAAGATCGCCGAGCTCAACGCCCATGCGCGCTACGCCGTCAAGCAGCGCAAGGGCGTGCCTGTGCGCGATCGGATCATCACGCGCCCGACGGCCCTCGGGCGGCTTGGCACCCCGGTGGCACCGCTGGCCAACGCGTCGCTGCGCGCACGGCCGGTGCGAGTGCTGGCCGAGCATCTGCTCGGGGTACACCGCGAGGCGCCGATGCCGAAGTTCGCCGGACGGAGGTTCCGCTCGTGGGCGCACGCGCATCGAAGCCCGGCCGCCGGCAGCAGGGTGATCTACTTCCACGGTTGCGGCACCGAGTTCTACGAGCCTGACGTCGGCGAGAAGGTCGTGGCTGTGCTCGAGCACAACGGCCACCGGGTCGAGATCCCCGATCAGGACTGCTGCGGGCTGCCGCTGCAGTCGAGCGGCCTGTTCGACGACGCTCGCAAGTACGTGCTGCGGCTGGCGCGCGCGCTCGCGCCGCACGCGCGCGACGGCACCCTGATCGTCGGCAATGCCACCAGCTGCACGCTGATGCTCAAGCGCGAGGCGCGCGAGATCCTCGGCCTCGAGGACGATCCCGACCTCGCGCTCGTCAGCCGCCAGACGTTCGACATCTGCGAGCTGCTGCTGCAACAGCACGATCGCGGCGCGCTCGCGCTCGACTTTCAGCCGGTGCAGGAGATCGTCGCCTACCACGCCCCGTGCCAGCAGCAGGGCCATTGGATCGGCAAACCCGCGCTCGAGCTGCTCGCGCTGGTGCCGGGGCTCGAAGTGCGCGAGATGGACGCTCGCTGCTGCGGGATCGCCGGCACCTATGGGCTCAAGCGCGAGAAGTACAAGATCGCGATGGACGTCGGCGCCGACCTGTTCGCGCAGGTCGAGGCGTCCGGCGCCCGCCTGGTCGTCTGCGACAGCGAGACCTGCCGCTGGCAGATCGAGCACGCCACGCAGCGCCCATCCGTGCATCCGATCGAGCTGCTGCACCGCGCCTACCGGCTGTAGCGGTGGTCGGAATCGTCGTCGTCTCGCACAGCTCGCCGCTCGCCGAGGGCGTCGTGGCGCTCGCGAGGGAGATGGGCGGCTCGCAGGTCGCGCTCGAGGCCGCCGGCGGACTGGAGGACGGCTCGATCGGAACCGACGCCGAGCGTGTGCGCGCGGCGATCGAGCGGGCGCTCGTCTCGGCTGATGGCGTGCTCGTGCTGATGGACCTAGGCAGCGCGCTGATGAGCGCCGAGCTGGCGGCGGAGCTGTTGAGCGACGAGCAGCGAGCGCGGCTCCAGCTCAGCGATGCGCCGCTCGTCGAGGGCGCAGTCGCCGCGGCCGCCGCCGCGCGTGGTGGTGCGTCGCTGCGCGAGGTCCGCGACGAGGCGCGACGGTCGCTCGAGATGAAGCTGTCGCACCTTGCCGTCGTGGCGGCGGCGCCCGCCGCTTGCGCTGCAACCGCGGGAGACGCGGGCGCAGCCCACGCGGAGGTGGCGCCGGGTGGCGCCGGTGCCGTGGCGCCGGGTGGCGCCGGTGCCGCGGCGCCGACGGCCCTCGCGCCTGACGCGCTGCAGGCGCGGATCCCGGTCCTCAACGAGATCGGCTTGCACGCTCGACCCGCCGCGCTGGTCGTTGCTCTTGCGGGCCGCTTCGAGACCGTCGATCTGCGGCTCGCCAAGGTCGGCGGCGCCGGCCCGGTCAGCGCACGCAGCCTCAGCGGGCTGATGACGCTGGTCGCCCGCAAGGGCGACCAGCTGCTCGCCACCGCATCGGGGCCCCACGCGCGCGAGGCGCTGGCGGAGCTCGAGCGACTCGCCCACGAGGGGTTCGGGGACCGAGCGGCCCCCTCCGGGGCGCTCGCCGTGGCGCCCGGCGGGCATCGCCCAGGTGCAGCTGCGCGCGGGCCGGGCGCCGCGCTCGGTCTGCAAGCCGCGCCCTCGCCGGCCACAGCGCCCAGCCTGCAGACTGCGACGTCACCACCGCCGCCGGGCACGGCGCTACGGGGGATTCCGGCCGCGGCGGGGATCGCCGTCGGGCCAGCCCGACGGCTGCATCAGCGGCTCGATGCTCCCGCCGCCGCCCGCTCCCGAGGCCCCGAGGTGGAACGGCGACGGCTCGAATCGGCGCGCGAGATTGCCCGCGCCGCGATCGAGCGCGACCGCGACGCGGTAGCCAGACGCGGCGCCACGAGCGAAGCCGCGATCTTCACCACCCACCTCGCGCTGCTCGACGATGACGAGCTGATCTCCGCGGCGCAGGCGCAGATCGACGCCGGCGCGGCGGCCGAGACGGCCTGGTACGACGCCAGTGCGCAGACCGCCGCTGCCTGGCGGGCGCTCGACGACGAGCTCCTGGCGGAGCGTGCGGCCGACGTCGAGGACGGGGGCCGCAGGGTGCTGGCCGCCCTCGCCGGGCCAGGCGCGGGCACGCAGCTGCGCGTGGAGGGGGTGGTGGTCGTCGACGAGCTGACGCCGGCCGCGGCGGCCGCGCTCGATCCGGCGCTGGTGCGCGGCATCGCCACGGCCCGCGGCACGGCGACCGCCCACGCTGCGATTCTCGCCCGTGCGATCGGGATTCCCGCCGTGGTCGGCCTCGGCCCGCGTGCGCTGGCGATCGCGCAGGACACGCCGCTGCTGCTCGACGGCGACGAGGGCACCGTGGTCGTAGCTCCCGACAGCGAGGCGCTCTCGCGCGCCCATGCGGCGCGCGACCTCGCCAAGCGGCGCCGGCGAGAGGCTCGGCAACACGCGCTCGAGCCGGCGGCGATGCGCGACGGGACCAGGATCGAGGTCGCGGCGAACCTCGGCGGCGCCGCCGGCGCGCGCGCGGCCGTCGAGCTCGGCGCCGACGCAGTGGGACTCTTGCGAACCGAGTTCCTGTTCCTGGACCGACCGCAGATTCCGTCCGAGGACGAGCAAGCCGAGACGATCGAGGCGATCGCGAGGGACCTCGGCGGCCGGCCACTGATCGTCCGCACGCTCGACGCCGGCGCAGACAAGCCGCTGCCCGCGTTGGCGATGCCCCCTGAGCGCAACCCGTTCCTCGGTCGCCGCGGCCTGCGACTCTCGCTCCAGCACCCCGACCTGTTCGCCGTCCAGCTGCGGGCCGTGCTGCGAGTCGCCGCCGCGCACCCGGTCAAGTTGATGTTCCCGATGGTGTCGACCGTGGACGAGCTCGACGCGGCGCTGGCCGCCGTCGCCCAGGCGCGCCGCGCGACCGGCGTTCAGGCGCCGCTCGAGGTGGGCATCATGGTCGAGGTGCCCGCCGCGGCCCTGCAGGCACGCCAACTCGCCCATTGCGCTGACTTCTTCTCGATCGGTACCAACGACCTGGCCCAGTACACGATGGCCGCCGAGCGCGGCAACGAGCTGGTCGGCGATCTGCTCCGCGGCGCCCAGCCCGCGGTCCTGCGCCTGATCGATGCAACCGTCGCCGGCGCCAGGGCGCGCGGACGCTGGGTCGGCGTCTGCGGAGAGCTCGCCGGGGATCCCGTAAGCGCGGTGCTCCTGGTCGGCCTCGGAGTCCGGGAGCTGAGCATGGCGCCGCCGCTGATCCCCGACGTCAAGGCGGCGCTGCGCTCCATTGCGCTGACTGTCGCGCAGCAGGCCGCGCGGCGCGCACTGGCGGCGCGCGACTCTGCCCAGGCGCGCCAGTGTGCGGCCGACCTTTTGTGACGCACAGCCGGCCTCCTGAGGCAAACACGCTGGTAGCATCGGCGCCACTGTGGAGGCTGGCGCGCTGAGAACTGGGAGGCGACCAGGCGCGCTTGCCAGCGCACTGATCCTCGCCGGGACGAGCGTCAGGATCGTGGCGATGCCGGTCGTGATGGGCCTGGTGCTCGGCCGCTCGTGGACGGCCGCGGCAATCGTGTTCCTAGCTGCAGCGAGCACCGACTGGTTCGATGGCCGGCTCGCCCGCCGGTGGAACGTGAGCTCGCGCCTGGGCTCGTTTCTGGACACGACCGCCGACAAGCTCCTGATCACCGGCGCGCTGCTCGCGTTGGTCGCGGTCGGCCGCGCGTCGCCGTGGATCTCGATCGCGATCATCGGCCGCGAGCTCTGCCTGCTCGGCTTGCGCGCGGCGGTGGCGGCTCAGGGGATGCACCTAGAGCCGTCGATGCTCGGCAAGTGGAAAGCGGCGCTGCAGTTCACCGCGGTGGCCCTCGTGATGCTGCGGCCGGACGTGATCATCGCCGGCGCGTACCTCGATCAGTGGCTGCTCGCGCTCGCGGCACTGGTGACGGTCTGGTCGGGGATCGACTATTTCGTACGCTTCGCCGCAGCCCTTCGCGCTGCATGAGCCGCGTGTTCGTCACCGGCGCCACCGGCTTCGTCGGCCGGGCGCTCGTGGAGCGCCTCGTCGCGCGCGGCGATGAGGTCGTCGCGCTCGCGCGCTCGCCGCAATCGGAGGAGATCGCCAGATCGCTTGGCGCGGCCGTCGTCCGCGGCGACATCCTCGACGAGGACGCGATGTCAACAGCGATGGCCGGCTGCGCCGTCGCCTTCAACGTCGCCGGGGTGAACGCGCTGTGCCTTGACGACACCACGCCGATGGTGCAGGCGAACGTCGATGGCCCGGCGGCCGCCGTTCGCGCGGCGGCGCGAGCGGGCGTGCCGCGGGTCGTGCACACGTCGTCGGCGGCGACGATCGGCGAGCCGCCCGGCGTGCTGGGAACCGAGCGCACGCAGCATCGCGGCTGGTATCTGTCCGAGTATGAGCGGACGAAGACCGAAGGCGAGCACGCCGTCTTCGCCGCCGGCCGCGAGACCGGCGTCGAGGTCGTGTGCGTCAACCCCTCGTCGGTTCAGGGTCCCGGGCGCACGAGCGGCACCGCTCGCTTCCTGCTCGCGTTCCTCGACGATCGTCTGAAGCTGTTCGTCGCGACCACGATCTGCCTCGTCGACATCGCGGACTGCTCCGAGGGGCACCTGCTCGCCGCCGAGCGCGGCGCGCCGGGCGAGCGCTATGTGCTCAACGGCATGAACCTGTCGGTGAGCGACGCCCTCGCGCTCGGGAGCGAAGTCGCCGGCGTGGAGCGCACGACGCGTATGATCCCGCGCCAGGCGGCGCTTCCCGCCACATACGCGATCGAGTACGCGTTCCGGCTCGTGCGCCGCCGGCCGCCGATCTGCCGCGAGTTGGTCAGAACGCTGCTGCACGGCCACCACTACGACGGCTCTCGCGCGACGCGCGAGCTCGGACTGCACTACACGAGCCCGCGCGACACCTTGGCCCGCACGGTGCAATGGGCCAGGGCCGCCGGCATCCTGCGCCAGCCGTGAGCAGCGCTGACCCTGATCAGGAAGCATCGCATGCGCAGATTTGGGACTGTGACCGGGTCGGGCGGCGGCGCCTCTGCCGCCGCCCTCTTTGAGCCGGGAGTGTGTGTCCTGTCTGCTAGCGGTCCGGGGCCGGCGGCCGCACGTCCCGCACGACCTCACCGACGCCGTGAATCCCGGGCTCCGGCCCCATGCGTGCTCTCAGGAAGTCGCGGATGCCGAGGTCATAGACGACCGCCGCGATCGCACCACCCAGCAGCGGCCCGACGATCGGTACCCAGAAGTAGTTCTTGATCACGCCGCCGAAAACCAGGTAGTTGCCGGGCATCGCCTCCTTGCCCCAACCGGCGATCCACGCGAAGATCCGCGGACCGAAGTCTCGCGCCGGGTTGATCGCGTAGCCGGCGTTGGCGCCGAACGAGACGCCGATCGCCATCACGATGAACCCCACGATCCAAGGGGTCATGTTCGAGCCGACCGGCAGGTTGAACTCATCGGTCACCGCAAACACGAACAACGCGAGGAAGAACGTGCCCACGATCTGATCGACCAGCGGTCCCAAGACGTTGGAGAAGTAGGGCGCCGGCCACGTGGCGAAGATGCCGAAGGTGGACTTTGACGCGTAGCTGCCCTTGACGATATGCGCCATCTCGTTGGAGTGATTGATCGAGTTGTTGTAGAGCAGGAACACGAGCGCGGCGCCGACGAAACAGCCGAGGAACTGGAATAGCCAGTACGGGAGCACCCTTTTCCAAGGGAAGTTCCCGCGAACTGCCTGGCCGAGAGTGATCGCCGGGTTGATGTGCCCGCCGGTGAGACCGCCGACCGTGTAGACGGCGAAGGCGACCGCGAGACACCACCCCCAGGTCACGAGCAACCAGTCGCCCGACGAATTCAGAGCGCCCTGTGTGCTGCGCCCAGAATTGACCAGAGCCCCCAGCATCGCCACCACCCCGTCGCCGAAGCTGATCAGGATGAAGCATCCGAAGAACTCGGCCCACAGGTCTCCGGCAAAGCCCTTGCGCCATCGGAGCGGCAAGGTTGCTCGGACCGATCTTGGTTCAGCTACTGTCGCCACACACCCTCCTCCAACACGTTGGGTACAAGGAAATGTTCACCCGCGCCCGGCGCTCGTCGACATCACCGCGCCGGGGTCCAGCGATCTAGCACGCATCGCGCTTGCTCCCGCACGCTTGCGTCGTGTGTTTCGGTGTTCGCAGAGGCGCAACCGATGACCCGCTCAGCTCGTGCCGGCGCCGTCGCGGTGGCGCTCCGAGGAGTAATCTCACACGAAGTCCAGCGGTGCCCACACGAAGTCCAGCGGTGCCGCGACCCGCCGCAGCCGCACGACCCGACCCTGCGCACCAGAACGACGTTGCTGCCACGTCCGATCGCGCTCGATCCCTCACCCTCGAATCCTCTCCACTAGCCCGGCGCAGCGTCGGTCCACCGCACAACAGACTGGGTCGAGACTACCAGACCCCGTTCGGCAGTGTCAAACCGCGTTTGGCACGCCGTCCCGCACGCCGTCGTAGTGATCGTTGGGTCGGCCGCCCCCCGATCGCCTTCTGCGCGCGAGGTGGCGTTCGCAGGCCATGGCGGCTGTCGTAGGCGGTCATTCCCGGTCGGCGCGCCTTCCAATCAGCGCGCCGATCGCGGCCGACCGAGCGGTCTGAACCGACGCCACCGGCAGCAATCGGTAAGCGTGGGGCGACCCGACGCGCTACGCGGCCTCGAGCTGAGCCTCGTGCGAAGGGCCGCAACGGGCGACGCAATCGGCGAGACGCATTGCGGCGGCCTGCTCCCAGCGCCCGCTGTCAACCAGCGCGCGGCACAGGCGCTCGATGTCCGCGAGCGCCTCTTGGACTGCGACGTCGGCTCGCGGATCGTCGCCGAAGATCAGGTTGTCTGCGGCGTACCGGATCCGTTCCTGCTCGCCCGCGAGCAACTTGGTCGGACCCACGTCGCGCAGAGTATTGATCACTTGACGGTAGGCGTGAGCACGTTCTGATGTCATTGAAGCTGGACTCCCGCTGGTGGATGCTGGACCAGATGATGCCCGACACCGGCCCGCCGCACCCTATCCATCCGGCCAAAGATCTGCGAGGTGTCCTGTACCTCTGCCGAACGTGGTCCACGACCTCCCCCGGAGACGGCCGCTGCTTGCGTGGCGGGCCGTCGGCCGCCGAGGCTCGGCGACCGAGGTGTGCCGGCGAGCTCGCCGGGCGGCCTGGTCTCCTCGCCGCACGGGCGCCCGCGCGACTCATAAAGCCTTGACGGCACCGGCGTGGAGCGCGATAGGCTATGGGCCAGCGCAATAATTAGTGCTCGGATTTGACGAGTGGCTGGGCGTGTCTGGCGGCGCCGGCTCGCCGCGATAATGCCGGGCGTATTTGAACGGCGGGCCGGTGGCGCCAGGCGCGTCCGGACGCCGTCAAAACGAGCAGTGAGTGTTGCGCGGGCCCTAGGGATGAGTCGGCGTTCACGGAGAGGTGCCGGAGCGGTTGAACGGGCGCGACTGGAAATCGCGTAACGGGGGTCGACCTCGTTCGGGGGTTCGAATCCCCCCCTCTCCGCCTGAATTCATTGGCGTTTGGGCCACCGCGTGACCCCTGTCGTGACCCCTGCGGGGCCCTGAGTCTTGCAGCGTGCCCCAACGCGAAGCGCCTCACATCGCCCGCAGGTAGGCGTCGAGCCGTGCCGCGTCCTCCGCGTCCCGGTCCGGCGGCACGTGCAGGTATCGCTGGGATTGGCGGATGTCAGAGTGCCCGGCGGCCTCGCGCAACCGGCCGACGTCCCACACTCGCCCCCAATGCGTCAGGCAATGGTGGCGCGCATCATGCAACCCAGGCACGTCCATCCCCTCCGCGGCCCACTCGGCGATCATGCCGGCCTCGAGCCACGCCGCTTTGGTGCGCCGGTGCAGCGTCTGGGGAGCGAACGCCTGATCGGCCGTGCGCCCGAACACGAGATCGTCGCCGCGGCGTGAGATGTCCTGCTGCTGCAGCTCGCGCAGCTCGCGTCGGATGAGCATCGACATCGGCACCTTGCGAAACCCTGCCTTGCTCTTAGGAGCGATCGGCCCCGCCTTGCGGTCCCACGAGCGCTCGACGCGAATTACGCCGCGGTCGAAGTCGATGTCATGCCATCTGAGCGCCTGGATCTCGCCGCAGCGCAGCCCGGCGTAGAACGCGACCGTCCAAGGCCCGCGTTCCCGCCGAGATAGGACTGCGAGCGCACGTGCGACCCGCTGCGGCGAATCAACCCAGTCCCGCGACCCGTCAGCTGCCTTCAACTCCAGGCCGGCGCACGGGTTCACGGCGATAAGGCGCTCCTTGACCGCCCGAGCGAAGATCTTGCGGACCGGGTCGAAGCTATTGCGGACGCTCGACGCCGTCAGCCCCGAGGCGGTCAACTGGTTGGCAGCATCCTGCAGGGCCTGCACGTCGACGTCCGTCAGCCGCATCGAGCCGACCATCGGGTACACGCGCCTGATGTGCTTGGCGTACGCCCGGACGGTCGAGGGCTTGTATGGGTTCAGGTCCCGGGTGAGGTTGATGCCAGAGCGGGCGCCGTCGAGCCAGCGGTCGGCGTAAGCCTCGAACGTAACCCCGGTCGGCGAGACGATCGTGCGCCTGGCGGACCCCGAGCCGGGTCTCGTCGCGCCACGCGACCGCCTCCGAGAGCTTGTGATGGCTCTTGCGAAGCTTCCGACCATCCCGCGCTTTGACGACGGCCTGGTACGACGGGGTGCAGTCACACTGGCCGCCGTCCTTCGTCGCGCATCCGCGACCGTGCCTAAGCCTGATGCCCTGCGGGAGCGCCATCACGCACCCCCGTCCGGGGTAGGGTCAAAGTTGCTCATGGAGTCCTCCTCCTTGGGCCACGGCGCCGGGTGTTGCGATCACCGCGGCGCCACCATTTCCGTTGATTCCATCGTAGCTGTGGTGGTCCGCCAGGAATCGCTGAAGCCCGGTGACGGGATACACCACGACCGTTCCGCAATTGACCGAAGGGACGTAGGGCCGGACATGCGCGTCGAATGTCTCGGGACTGACACCGAGACTTGCCGCGGCCTCGGCACGCCGCAGCGCGAGTGCCGGCACAGCGACGTCGATCCGCGGCCGACTCATCTCAGTCCTGGAGGTGGCCGCGAGCGATCGCCAGCGCGCGGTGGGCGTATGCGGCCCAGAGCATCGTTAACTGCAGACTGGTCTCGATTAGCTCGCGCTGTGCGCCGCCGATGTCAAGGTGCTCGAGCACCTGCAGCGTGAGGACGCCCAACGAGCCCAGGTCTGCCGTCGTCCAAGGCCGCCATCAGCGCAGCCTCGCTCGCATCCCAACCATTACCTCGTGCCATCGCGCCACCTCCCGACCGTTCGAGTACTCAGACCCGACAAGCGGGCTACCTCCCTCAGCCCCACGCCGGCGCGGAGCGCCTTCAGAACCGCGCGGCGCAGCCTCCCCTCAGCGCGATAGAGCGCCAAGTTCGCACGCGCCAGTTCGGCCCGCGCCTCGGCCTTCGCGCCCGATCCGTCCTGCGCCACCGTCCATCGCGCACCACCCTCGGCCGCTCCTCTGCCGATCACCCTTCCTGGGGCGCCCCGGATCGCGATGAGGTGTGGCGTCGCGCCACACTTTTTCGTGGCGCGACGCCACACCCTGACGTGGCGCTTCGCGCCCCACTTTTCTGGGGCCGGAAGCGCCACCCTGAAGCGATCGAAGATCTCGCAGGTCACCCATTGCCCGAGGCCTCGCATCCGAGCGCGACGTCGAACTCAGCCGGCGACTTGGGTTCTCGCCACGTCACGCTGACTGCAGCGTCGACGTCGTGGAGCGCCTCACGGATGGCGCCGGCGACACAGCCCGCCAAGAGCTCGCTTTCGCCCTCGATCAGCGGGCGATCGAACGCAAGGGACGTGCTGATGACGATGTAGCTACTGCGTGGGAGCGTCATTGCCTGGCCGTCCACAGGCCGGCGGCGATCTTGCGTACCAGGCCCCGCGCCTGCAGCCGCCGGAGAGCCTCACTGCCGTCTGTGCTGGTGAAGCCGCAGCGGCCGCGCCGACATCGCTCGCAAGGCGGATTGCGGTTTGCGTGAACGATCCGGCCGGCGTCGGTCGACGTTATGACATCGTGCTCGGCGAGCATCCGCAGGATGTCGAACTGCGCCGCGCTCAGTGGCGCGCGCCCCGAGGCCCGATGCTCGACGAGCTCCTCGCCGCCGTCAATCGTGAGCTGGACGCTGCCCTCGGCCTCGGTCATTGCGCCGCCTCTCTCCGGCACAGGCAGGTAGCGGTGGGGTGCGCCTCTACGCATCGCGGTCGCTCCTGCGTAGCCGCGGGTTGATCTCGTAGCGCGGGCCCCGCGGGCGTCCCCCCTTCGGATTTGGCCGTTCATCGTCCAGCGCGGCGCGCAGCGCGCCCGCGCTGACGAGCTGCTCGCACAGCCGCGCCGCGCCGTCTGACTTCCCGTGCCCGCCAAGGGGGCCGACGTGGATGTCTCGCTGACTGACTTCCGTTACGCCTTCGCGCAGGCGATCGGCCAGCCATGCGTTCGCGCGGCGCGCGAGCGGGTCCGGCGTCGTGACCGCAAGCAGCGCGTGCTGGAGGAAGTACTCGCCGATCTCCAACGCCCAGCGCATCGCCTGCTCGGAAACCTTTTCCTCCGGCGAACCCTCGACGAGGTGGAGAGTCGAGGCGAGGCGCGCGACCCGTCCGTGGTGCCGGGACATCCAGTCGCGGAAGAACTCGAGGTCGGCGCCGTCGCGCAGCCGCGGCTCGACCGCCACCTCAAGGGTCGTCAGGAGCCCTTTGGAATTGTGGGAAAGAGAGAGGGACGGACTCTCAACTCCTACCTCCTTACCTGCGAAACCGACAAAAGGCCCACCGGATTCCGGTTTCTTGGGTTCTGTCGGTTTTGTCGCACAAGAGGCTCTAATACGGCGCACGACCTTCTCCCACGCCTCATGGAGGTAGCGGGGCGTTTTCGGCGGGGGCGGGTCGATCTGCCGGTCGCCGACGTAGCTCGCCGGGGACGCATCGATGAGCACGAACCGGCCGACGAGTCCCTGAGTGCGCGCCTTCTCGTTGCCGACGACCGTCGCGAGCACGTCCTCCTGGGCGAATAGCGTGATGCCGAGCCTTGGTCGCGGGATGATCAGCGGGGGCTTTCCGCGGCGGTCGACGGTGATGAAGTCGCCGGTGTATGCCTCGCAGACCGCGTTCAGGTTCGGGTTGCCCTTGTCGGAGTAATGCCCGAACAAGTTCTGGACGACCGCGGACTCGGCCGCGAACACGCCGATGCCCTCCGGGTTGGCGTGCATGAGGTCGACGAGCGCCTCGGGCGTGGCGTCGTTGGTGAACAGGCGCGGGTCGGTCGCGACGTCGGACGGCTGCATCTCGGCGAGCAGCTCGTCCAGCTCAGCCTGCGAGGCGAGGCGGTCCTCCCCTTCCTCGCGGGCGACCTTGCGCTCAAGATCGCTCTTGCGGGTGTTGAGCACCTGGCGGCGCGATTCCGCTGCAACCTGCTGCGTCCGCGCTTCCTCGCGCAACTCTTCCTGTATCGCATACAGGGGGGCCGCCACCTTCTTCAGGACGCTGGACTTGCGGTCGCCGGAAGGGCTACCAACGAGGATGTAGAGGGCGAGTGTCTCCTCGTCCCAGTTCCCGCAATCGACACTGGCGTTCATCGCCGCGGTGCAGAGCACGCCGAGCGCGGCGAGTGCAGCCAGGTCCGGCGCTGTCTGGAATTGGGTGCTCAGCGCCTTCACGAACGCGGCGACCTCGTCCGGCAGTGCGTGAAGCGGGAACGCCGGCGGGGTCGGATTGAGCATCAGGGGCCAACCCTCGTCGGCCCCCGTCTCGATCGGCTTGGCCTGGTCGAACATGTCGAGGATGGCCTGGCGGGCGCCCTCGTAGTCGAGCTTGGCCAGGAGATCGTTGGCGTCCATGCCCATCGCGGACGGAAGCTGGCGGACCTCCTGGACTCCCTCGTCGCGCAACCGCTCCGCGATCCGCTGGGCGTTCTGCTCGGAGGCCTTGTCGTGGCGATCTATCCACAGGAAGACCACGGGATCGCAGCCAACTCGCGCGCCATCTTCTGCGTCAGGGTCGACTGACCGGGGAGGCCGATCACCGCATCCTCAGGCAGCAGCGTGTGCACGGCGACGGTATTGGCCTCGCTTTCGATGAGGAGGATCGAGTCGCGCGGCTCCCACTTCTCCGTCGAGAGCAGCAGGTAAGGGTCGTAGAGCTGGAGGCCGGTGCCGACCTGGTCTCGCGCCGGCTGGCGGTACTTGCCGCCCCCGAACCGCTCGAGATCGGCCGGGTCGATGAAACGCATCCGCTCGAACCAGACGCGCCCGTTCGGGTGCCTGGACGGGATCAGCCACACGAGCGCGTCGGCAGCTTCAGCCGGCAGCCCATAGCGTCGATAGCGAGGCCCGAGAGGTTCTACCCGCCAGCCGACCTCCAGGATGGCCCACTCTGGGAAGCCCCGTTCGAGCAAGTAGGGTGCCGCCGGCGTGATGCTGGGGCGGCCGTTGCGCGCATCCCGCGTCGTCGTCGTCATCGAGCAAGCGAAACGAGCAGGCGCCCGGGAGCGGTGCCGACGATCACCGACATTGGTCAACTCGGGCTCGCGGGTCTACGATTACCTGAGTCTTCATCTTTCCTCCGCTTTGAGTAGGGATTGGTGGGACTTGGGTCTTCGGCGTCCGCTCCCGCTGCAACGGGAGCGGACGTGTCAGCAAGCGGCGGATCTCGGGGGAGCTCGAGGTTCGCGTCGAGGGAGCTGGGTGGTAGAGCCCGGACTTCCAGCTGGCAACTGGAGGACGCGC
>Ga0335081_10005907_pt1 | contig 19395 bp, 10 predicted proteins | sample Lox_Sample_35_FD_206713 | JGI IMG/M metagenome (GOLD analysis project Ga0335081, IMG submission 206713) | Soil microbial communities from Loxahatchee National Wildlife Refuge, Florida, United States - Lox_Sample_3.5 | ecosystem: Environmental > Terrestrial > Soil > Wetlands | place: USA... | reverse complement strand
CCCGCTCCCGGTCGGCGAGCAGCGCCGCGTACAGGTCCCGCGCCCCGGGCGCGTCACCCGCGTCCCCGGTCCACGAGGCGACATCGGCCCGGGTGGCCAGCGTGTCCGGGTGATCCGGGCCCAGGAGCCGTTCCCGGTCCGCCAGCAGCGCCGCGTACAGGTCCCGCGCCCCGGCCGGATCCCCCGCGTCCCCGGTCCACGAGGCAAGCCAGTCGCGGGCGGTCAGCACATCTGGGTCGTCAGGGCCCAGGAGTTGGTGCCGTGCTTCTGAGACTCGCTTCTGGAGATCCCGTGCGGCTGCGTAGCCGCCTCTGGCGGAGAGGTACATCGCGATCAATTCCATGCCCGGACTCTCGTCGGCCAGGACTGACTGAGCATGGGGCAGCAGGGCGTCGTATAGCGGCCACACGCCCGGCGAGTCTGTCTCTGCGGGCATGGCGGTTTCGATCAGCGTGGCGGCGGCGTGCCGCCACGCCGTGGCAAGCGCAGCGGGCATCTGGTCGAGCGTGACAGCCTGGACAAGGCGGTGCACCAGCACTAGCCCGTCCCCAGCCGGAGTGATGAGGGAGTAGCGGCGCAGCGCGGCGATGGTGTCAGCCAGCGCGACTGGATCATCGGCCCACCGCCCCAGTATCGCGGCAACCTCAAGGTCCATGCCATCGGCAGCTTCCCAGGACGCCAGCAGCAGGGCGAATGGGACTGGTTCGGGCGCGAGGCAGGCGAGCAGCCGCAGCAGCTCGACTGCGGACGGGGCTTCGACCTCCAGGCGTGCGAACGCCACAGTCCATGTGGTGGCGACGGTCTTGCTGTACCCGGACGGCTCTCCGCGGATGAGCAGGTCGGCGCGTCGCTGCCGGAAGAGGCTCACATATCCATTAAGGGTCCCGGTGGTGGCGTAAATGTAGGCCGCGGCCTGTTCCAGCGCCAGCGGCAGCCTCCCCAGTTCGTCGGCCAGCTCTGCCGCCGCATCGGCGTCCGGGTCGCCAGTACGCACGGTAAGGAATCGGGCAGCATCCTGCGCCTCCAGCACGGGGATCTCGATGCCCATGCCGGGCGGCCACAGCCCGCTCTGGCTCGTGATAAGGACCTGGCCGTTCCCGGCTGGCGGCAGGAACCGCTCCACCGCTGCCATGTCGGGGGCGTTGTCGAACAACAGCAGCCATGGCAATGGGTGGTCTGCGAGAACCGCATGGACCGACGCCACCGGATCACGCGGGTCCATCGACGCACCAGCCGCGCCGAGCAGTCCGCCCAGCCTGCCGTATTCCGCCTCCAGCGCGACCGGATCCTCGGCTGGGAACTGCCACACGATCCCGGCCGCCGCCTGGTGCCGGTGTGCGTACTCCACTGCCAGGCTGGTCTTACCCGCCCCGCCCATCCCGTACAAGGCCACAATCCGCGGTCCGTCCTGGCCATTCGCCCCGACGCGGGCATGCAGCGCGGCCAGCAGGCTTTCCCGGCCTGCCAGCATCACCGGGCGGGGCGCGAGCAACACAGGGCGGCCCGTCAGAATCGGGCGGGGAGGCGCGAGGCTTAGGTTCTCGATGATCCCGGCGGCTATGCCCCCAGTCTGGGCCCAGGCGCTGACGTCACGCGCGGAAGTCAGGCCTTGATCCGGCCTGTCCGCTCCGGGCCCGGCTGGCCGCCCGCCGGGCCCGGCAAGAGAGGGTGCGGCGGCGCCACATCCCCGTGCACGACCCCCGCCGCGAACCCTCCGTCAGCTGCGGTGATGCGGATATCCCTGCCTGCCGCCAAGGAGTGGCCAGACGCAGACACACCCGGCACCTGCGCCCGGATTTCCTCGACCAGCGAGCGCAGCTCGGCCTCGGCCTCGGGGTAGTCGTCTAGCAGATCAGCGAATCGTCCCGCCCACCGCCTGGCCAGATCTTCTCGCACCTGCTGCAGCTCAGGAGGGGCCAGCAATTCTAGTTGCCCGCGCGTAGCGTCGAGCCGTCTAACCGTGTCCGAGTCCGGCTTGCCGCGACCAAACAGCCGCGCAACCTTGCCGCGCACATCCTCCCACGCGTCAGTGACCGCAGCCGTCACCAGCGTGTTACCAGCCAGCGCCACCAGAGCAGCGACGTCCATTCCGATGTCCCCTTCGCCAGGAAATCTAACAATCGCATGCCCAGGCCACCAGGCGCCATCACAGCCCAGACACCCTCGATGCCCCTCGCTCTCGTAGCAGGTCTCACCAGTCATCGTTATCGGCAGCCTTGAGGTCCCGGCGCACCGGGCCGGCTGACTTTCTGGCGATGAACTGACCGGCCGGGCACCGAGTCAGGGCGCTCGATCATCGCCAGCGGAACGCCGGACATGGCCAAAGGATTTCGCAGATGGGACCGCAGTCAACTATCGCGATCAGGATTGCCAGAGCGGTTTTTCAAGACCGCGCACCTGACACGCCTGACTATCGCTAATGCGCTCTGGCGTATGGGACCTTGACTCATATCCGGCATGATCAAGCTGCCGAGCTGTCAGTGATCCTCGTTCACACCACCACCGCGATCATGTCGCCGCGGGCATGGACCCGGCAGCCGCGATCCGAGGTCGGCGCACGCCGCAGCCTGGATCACCGCGGCGGTCGCGAACTCGCCCAGACCTATCATGTGCGGTGCCACGCCTTCCAGCGCTGGCATCGCATACGCGTTCGGATGACCATCCGGGCACGTCACCGGGCCAACATTGCCATCGGCTCCAGTCACCACCGGAGTGCACGCCTCCGGCTGGCGCACTGATCCAGCGCCGCGCGGGGGGCGACGGTGACCGGCACGATCCCCAACCCGGCCCGAGGTGAAGCCGACCCCCGCAGCGTGCCAGGACCCATCAAAGGCAACGTCGCTGTCCTGAGACCCAGCGGCAGCGTTTCTCAAGCCGCTCACTCGGTCAGGCTCACCTAGGCTTTCTGCTCGGACGACCTGCCGTTCAGCATGCATTCAGCATGACCGCCGCGTAGCCAGTGCCGGAACGACTGCGCAATTGGCGGACCTGGCGCATTGGCATTCCGTGCGAGCCGATCAGCGCGGATGACGATCATGCCGGTCACACTCCTGCCACGTTGACGGCCACGCTCGTCAACTTGCGGCCACCACGGGCATCCGCGGCGCCCCTCCCGAGCACCGTCACCCGATCACCGCCGATTTATCCTAAATAGTATGACTCGAAATGGACGGACGTCTCGCGTGACTGCGCGCCTCATGGGCGATGTCAGTGCCAGCGCGTAACGTCAATATCAGAAGTAGGGCCGTCCGAAAGCTGGTGGAAAGCGAGATAACGTGGCCACCAAGACTGGCATCCAGTGGACCGAGGTGACCTGGAACCCTACGACCGGGTGCGACCGCATCTCGCCGGGCTGCGACCACTGCTACGCGCTGACGCTGGCTAAGCGCCTTAAGGCTATGGGGGTTGACAAGTACCAGGCGGACGGTGATCCGCGTACCTCAGGCCCTGGATTCGGCGTGACCATCCACCGGGGTTCTCTGAACGAGCCATTGACCTGGCGCGTTCCGCGCACTGTCTTCGTCAATAGTATGAGTGACCTGTTTCACGCTCGTGTGCCTGTCGGTTTCGTGCGTGAGGTTTTCGAGGTCATCGCGGCGACGCCTCAGCACACTTATCAGGTCCTGACCAAAAGGTCAACTCGGCTCCGGAGGGTCGCTGCGACGCTGCGGTGGCCAGAAAACTTGTGGATGGGTGTCTCGGTGGAGAATGCCCAGGCTATGCACCGAGTAAACGACCTTCGGCAGGTTGATGCGGCAGTCCGTTTCCTGTCCTGCGAGCCCTTGCTCGGCCCACTCGATGACATTGACCTGAGCGGCATCGGATGGGTCATCGCTGGCGGTGAGTCCGGGCCGCAGTGCCGGCCGATGAACCTTGAGTGGGCTCGTGGCATACGCGACGCGGCACAAGCCGCAGGTGTGCCGTTCTTCTTCAAGCAATGGGGCGGCCGGACGCCGAAGGCCCTGGGGCGTGAGCTAGATGGGATTGTTTGGGACGAGATGCCCGCACTCGTCAGACGGGCGGGGTAGCGACCAGGTCCGTGATCCGTCCTCCCGTGCCCTGATTCGATGTGAGCCCGCGCCGGTATAGCTCCTTGATGGCAGCTCTTATCACCGTCTCACGGACGCGACCATAGTAGTCGCCGAACACCTCCTCTGGAAGATCTCCGACTCGGAACGATCCGCGCTGTGCCATCAGTCGGGCGATGTTATTGGCGATCTGCCCTGTGGCTTCGGCCTCGACGTCTTCCAGCCTGGGGCGCACCATCTCCGTAACCGTGAAGAGAGCCGATTGGCCAGCAGCATCCTGCTTCTCGACCTCCTGCGCATCCAGGGTGTTCCACCAGGTCTCTGTCGCCCGGGCGACGGCATCGCCGAAATGCCAGACTCCCAGCGGACTGCGAGTGCCGAAAACTAGGTGGTAGACAGGCTTGTGCGTCGGCGCCCGCCGTACTGGAATCGTCTGGACTCGCATCCTGGTGGCCCGCTCCATTCGGTCGACGAAGCCGGCCACGACAAGGCCAACTGCCTCGTCCGTCACGCCATGCTCGAAGTGCTCTCGCCACCAATCACCCCCTAGAGACTCATCAAGTCTCACCAGAGACGCCTCGGGGGAGTTGGCAACAGTGACCAGACCGCCGATGCGTCTGACCGCCTCCAGGCTGAAGTTCAGCAGTACCTCGGTGGGTGGCCAAATTGCGGTCCGCGATCCGGTCAGCGCCCGGGTAAGCGCCGGGAACGGAAGCCCGATGCCACAAGGATCGAGGAACAGAAATAGCGGCACACCGGCCGCTGCCTGGAGCACGTCATCAAGACCGAGGATCGTGTCTTCCCGCAAGACACTTGCCCGCACGCCGCGTTGCTGGTACTCGCTGACGACGGCGGCTAGGACATCGAACGACTTTCGGTCCTGTTCATAGAAGAACAGCTGGTGGTTGATCCCCAGGCGGCGCTGGTTCTCGGCGACCCGCATGATCTGTTCCGGAGAACCAGGTGTGCCGTCTTCGTAGCGGCCCCGGCCCGCATAGCCGTCGAGGTAGACGAACGCCTTGCCCTCAGAGCGGGAACCGGTTTTGCCTGAGTAAATCGGCAGGTACCGCCGGAGCAGGTCGTGCTTGAAGACGCTAGGCAGTCGCCGCTCGTCCCAGTACTCGTCACCAGCCCCAGTCGCCATTTACTAACCTCCCACTTACCTCCCATCATTCATGAATCAGCTTATTATTGCGAGCATGCCGCACTGGTGGTACCACTTCCCATGCGCCATAATCCCCAGACATTAATTGATATTCCAGTCATAGATCTCCAGCGGAAGGGGCCGGACGCAGCCCGGCGGGGGTCAGGCATGCTGCGCGGGCCATACCGTCCCGAGGACTCCAAACAACGGGACGGTCTCGCTCAGCGCAAGCTGTCATCGTTGCTGACCGTACCCTGAAAAATCGAGATCCCGAGACCCACCAAGGCGAGTTGTCCCATGCCCGACGAGGCGTACCACTTCCCACCTGACCTACTCGAGTTGCTGATCGACACGATCCCGCTGCTCTGCCGGTCCAAGCCTGATGTCCTGGACGTCTTCCGTGGCTGCGGCGTAGCCAGAGAAACCTTCGCCGACCTTCAGCAATGAGTCGATGCCGACCGCGCGGGCTGTCGCGGCTTCTCATTTCAGGGGCATGGCTCCAGAGAACGGGTCCACGACGGGCCGACACGCCGAGAGAAAAGACGTCGTGGACGCTTCAAGATCACTCCAGAGTATCGGCAGGCATGTGCGACCGGGCTGCCAGGAAGCGGTCACTGCTTGTGCATACAGCACTTGCTGCGCGCCCGAGCCAGGTCATGCTTGCCTCCACCCATGACGCCTAGGGGGGACCCGGCGCATCTCTGTGGTGGTGGCATGTTTGGACGGGGCGTGCGATGGTGGGCTGGAATTGGTGAAAGGGTTGCTGAATGGACATTGCGGCGCTGGCGGCGCTGGCCGGCAATGCGCTGGTTGCCGCGGCGGTAACAGACGCCTGGGAGGACGTGCGGCATACGGTCGCCAGGATCTTCGGGCGCGGTATCCGGGATCGGCGCATTGAGGAGAAGCTCGATGCGACCCGGGCAGCACTCATGGCTGGGCAAGGTGATACGGGGCCGGGCGGGAGGGCGGATCTGGCGGCGAGCTGGGCATCGCGGATTGCGGTCTTGCTTGAGGACGTGCCTGAGGCTGCCGCGGAAGTTGAGGCGCTGGTACGGGCGCTCGGGGGCGGCGTCGCGCTGGCGTCGGATCATTCCGTGGCTGCGGGCCGGGATGTGGCGGTCACGGCCAGCAGCGGAGGCGTGGCTGCGGGCGTGATCCTCGGGGATGTCAGCGCGGGCCCTACCAGGCCGGGCCCGGTGCTCTGATAGCCGGGTCCGGGATCGCCGGCCGGTTTGGGCCGGGAGCGGTTACCGCGTTCGGCGGCGTGGCTGCCGGGACTTACGTGGAGGCTCCGCGTCCTGAGGTATCCCGGCTTCCGGTAGCGCTGCCGTCCCGCCCGGCGCCGTTGGCCGGCCGGGAGGACCTGCTGCGACGCCTGGACGGGCTGCTGACAAGTGGCGAGGGTCCGCGGACTGTGGTGCTGTCTGGCCTGGGCGGGGTGGGCAAGACCACCGTTGCTGTCGAGTACGCGCACTGGCACCTGGCCGAGGTCGGCATCGCGTGGCTGGTTCCGGCTGAAGGCCCGGCGCTGCTTGCCGCCGGCCTGGGAGAGCTCGCCGTGCAGGCTGGCGCCCGGTCCGCGGCCGATTCCCGCGACCCGGTTGCCTCCGTTCACGCTGTGCTGGCGGCGTACCCCGCCGAGTGGCTGCTGATCTTCGACAACGCCCCGGACGAGGCTCAGGTCGGGCGCTTCCTGCCTCCGGCCGGGCGTGGACGGGTGCTGATCAACAGCCAGAGCCAGCACTGGCCTGGCCGGCACGTCCTTGACGTGCCCGTCCTCGACGCCACTGCGGCGGCTGGGTACTTGATCAGCCGGACCGGCGACCCGGACACCGAGGCCGCCGCGGCGCTCGCGGACGAGCTAGGCGGGCTGCCGCTAGCCCTGGAGCAGGCCGCCGGCTACATCCAGGCCGCCGGCCTGAACCTGGAAGGCTACCTGTCCCTGTACCGCGAGCGCCGCGCCAGCCTGCTGGCCCGCGGCAGCACGTCTCGCCACCCTGACAGCGTGACCACGACACTGGGGCTCGCCCTTTCCCGTCTCGACGACCAGGCCCCGGCGGGGGCCGGGCTGCTGCGGCTGATGGCCTGCCTGGCGCCCGAGCCCGTCCCGCTCGGCCTGCTACTCCCGGCGGGCGCCGACCTGGCCGGCGTCGACGCCGCAATAGCTGCCGCCCTCGGCCCCGTCGCGGCCGACCCGCTGGCCGCCGCGGACGCGGTCGCGGCGCTGCGCCAGTATTCGCTGGCCACCCCGGCCGGGCATGGGATGATCCTGGTGCACCGTCTCGTCCAGGCCGTCACCCTCGATCAGATGCCCGCCCCGGCCGCCGACGCCTGGAAGGGGGCCGCCGGGCTCCTGGTCCAGGCTGCCATCCCTGACAACCCCAGGCAGCCCGGGAACTGGCCAGCATGCGCGGCACTCCTCCCGCACGCCCAGGCAGCGCTCGCCGCTGACAGCCACGGCATGGAGCAGATGACGATCTACCTGACGAGCCGCCGGAACTACGAGGCTGCCGCCGGCCTGCAGCGCGCGAGGGCCGCTGCCCTGGAGCACTCGCGCGGCACGGATGACCCAGCTGCCCTGCGGGCGCGCGCCGAACTGGCCGCGCTCACGGCACTGACCGGAGATCCTGCCGCCGCTAGCAGCATCCTCACCCCGCTGCTGCCCGCGCTCGAGCGGATTCTAGGCCCCGACGACGACGCCACGCTGAGCGCCCGTCATAACGCCGCCGCCAGTATCTTGATGGCCGGCGATACCACCGGCGCGCTGGCCCAGTTCGAGATCGTGCTCCGCATTCGCGAGCGAGTGCTCGGGCCAGAGCATCCCAGCACCCTCACCACGCGCGCCGTAATCGCCGACGTGACCGGGGAATTCGCCCACGACCCGGCCACCGCGCGCGACATGTACGCCACTTTGCTGCCCGCGTTCGAGCGGTCCTACGGACCCGACGACACCTCCACCCTGCTCGCCCGCGCCCGCCTTGCCCGGTGGACCGGGGGAGCCGGAGACCCCGCCGCCGCCCGCGACATCCTCGCCGCGCTCCTGCCCGACCGCGAGCGCATCTCAGGCGCCGGATACCCCGACACCCTCGACGTCCGCGCCAGCCTCGCCCGGTGGACCGAAGAAGCCGGAGACCCCGCCGCTGCCCGCGATATGCTCAGCGCGGCAATGCCCCTCTTCGACGACACGCTCGGCACCGACCACCCCGACACCCAGGCTGCACGCCGCCACCTCAAGCGCCTCCAAGACCCTGACTGAAAGTCCCGGAGTTCCCCGAACCGCGATCCTGACTGGCGCGCGAGCGTACTACGGCGCCCGCCCTAGCACCGGGAACATGGGCCTAACAGACATCCCATCGCACGAAAGCCCGGCCATGTGGTCGTCCTACGGCAACAGCGCCTTCTTCCCGAGCGGCGTTGCCGACCGTACCGGGTTCCCGCGGCCTGGCCACCCGGGCAGAACCCCAAGCCCCGTTTGGCTCCCCGGGGAGCCAAACGGGGAGCCAACGACCACCGGCAATCAGCTGTCTCAGACCACAGTCGGCGACTATCGTCCCTGCTCAAGTGCCCACCTAGCCACGCCAGGCACCATCGGGCGGCCCAACGAATGTGCTTTGCAAGCAGCAACTGTTACCTGGGCCAACAGGACGCCTCCCGCCAGCGGTGACCTCGCTCGCGTTCGTCCGCTAGGCGCTGCCGCAGCGAGCGCCGGACGCTAGCGTGGCCGAACGCGGACCCCCACCATCCGCGCAGCCTCATCGGCATCGATCCGCGTGACCCTTGATCCCTCGGCTAGTCGGGGAACGAGAAGCGCGCTGGCTCACCGAGGACCGTCTTCGCTGACAGTTGGTCAGCGAGGCGGGCGGCGAGCGTTGCGATGGCCAGCCGCTCTGGCAGCGCCTCGCTGAACTTCAAGCCGACCACCGCATCTTCGTCGACCGCGGGCAAGCAGATGCGCTCGGCGGCGTCACCTGTGGCCTGCTTCCACATCTCGGGCGTGAGGTCCGAGCGCATCCGGATGTAGGTGTCGGTGAACCGCTGCTCGGGGTCGGCCAGGTCCGACAGCGTGGCCGCGAGGGTGGCGTTGGCCTTGAAGCCTGCCCAGGTCCACCAGCGGACGTCGTCGCGCTGCCGGGCCACGATCGTTCCGGCCGGATGCACCGTGCCCCGCTTGTCGTCCCGCTCGTCGGCGAGGACCCGGCGGGCCCGGTCGGTCATCAGGACATCCGGGTCGGCGCCGAGGAGCACGTCGCGGACCGCGCGGGTTAGCTCGAAACTGGCGCCGGCGAAGCCGCCGCTCAGCCAGAGTGCCTTGCCGCCCCCAGTGGCGGGCTCGACGAAGCAGCGCTGGCGCTTCCAGTCGACCCAGTTCACCTTCCAGCTCCGGCCGGCGAGCAGGATCAGCCGCGGGCCCTCGACGTGCTCAGTCAGCAGCGTGGGATCGGTGCGGCCGATCTCGTCCCGGCCGGAGATCACGGTGAACTGCGGCGGTGCGGTGAAGGCCGCCGTCATGCCCATGAAGTGCCGGCGGCCGAAGGCGAGCTCAGCGGTCGGGCCGATGAAGACCAGCTCGCCGTCCTGGTCAACGAAGCCGTTCTCCGCGAGGTACGCCATGATCGGCGCGGCGGTGCCATCGAACGGCGGCAGGCCGTTCCACTCCTCGGCCCACAGCCGGCGGCCGATCCGGTGCTTCTGCAGGCAGACGGCGAGAAGCTGCTGGGCGACGATGTGCCGCGGCTCGGGCGGCGGGCTGGCCGGCTCGACGTAGCCTTGGCTCCATAGGTGCAAGAGTCCGGCGGACCACACCAGCGACCCGCCGTCCAGGGCAAGGAACAGGCAGTTCCGCGTGGTCTCCGGGCGCCGGCCGGTCCGGCCGATGCGCTGGAGGAACGCCGCGACCGTGGCCGGGCAATTGACCTGGATCACCCGGTCCAGGTCGCCGACATCGACGCCAAGCTCCAGGGTGGAGGTCGAGACGATGACGCAGTCCCGCGACTCGGCGAACGCCTCCTCAGAGCGGCGCCGCTCGCTCGCAGACAGCGACGCATGCGACAGGAATACCGAGACGCCCTCGTCTCGCAATGTCGCGCCAAGTTCCTCCACGAGCTGCCGCGAGTCACAGAAGACCAGCCGTTTCTCGCCGCGGTGCAGCGAGGCGATGACGTGTGCGGCGTTGCGCACCGAGCCGACATAATCGAGTTCCACGTCGCCCGGCGGTCGGCACGGCGGGTGCGGGGACCCGCCGATCCCCACGGTCTCTGCGCCAGGAATCTGCCGGGTGGCCAGATCAGGCGCCACGACCTCGGCCGGGCGGATGCCCCGCCCGGAACCCTGCAGCCAAGTCAGCAACTCACCCGGGTTCCCGATCGTGGCCGACAGCCCGATGCGCTGCGCCGGCTGGCCGGCCAGCCGACCGATCCGCTCCAGGACGGCGAGCAGATGCCAGCCCCGGTCGTCCGAGCCGAACGCGTGCACCTCGTCGACGACGACCGCGCGCACCGACGCGAAGATCAGTGCCGGGTCGACCTTGACGCTGATCAGCATCGCCTCCAGCGACTCCGGCGTCGTGAGCAGGATGTCCGGCGGGTGCCGCAGGATGCGCTGGCGGGCAGCGGCCGTCACGTCACCGTGCCAGATCGCCGCCCGGCGGCCCAGCCAGCCCGCGTACCGTTCCAGCCGGGGTAGCAGGTTGTTCAGCAGGGCCTTGAGCGGCGCGAGGTAGAGCACCGATGGCCCGTCCCACCGCCCCGCCTCCATCGCGGTCAGCAGCGGGAAGATGGCCGCCTCGGTCTTGCCGCCCGCCGTCGGGGCGAGCAGCAGCACGTCGAGCCCGTCGAGCACCGGCCCGGCCGCTTCGTCCTGCAGCGGCCGCAGTTCCTTCCAGCCCAGCGTGTTTACGAGGTGGTGGGTGATCACCGGGTTCAGCCGGTCCAGGCCGGAGTTCATCGCAGCACTCATCGCGGCAGGCTCATCGCGCGCTGCTCACGGCAGGTCCAGGTCGATGTCGGCCGCCCGGACTGGCGCGGCGGGACCGGCCGCGGAGGCGCTGCGTTCCTCCTCGGACAGCTCGCCCGCCGCCAGCGTGAGGGCGTAGTGCTTGCGCGGATCGAAGTCCGGGAACTGGTCGACCCGGTCCAGCACGTCCCCGACGAGCTTCTTGAGGAAGACCCGCGGTGCGACGCCGACCTTGCCGCCGAGCGCCCCGGTCACCGCGTCGGCGAGTTCGGCGACGTAGGCATCGTCGGCGAGGGAGGCTACCCGGTCGGGCTCGTCGGCGCCCGCGGCGTACAGGTCCCTGACCTTGCGGCCGAGTTCCAGCAGCGCGGGCCGGTCGAAGCCGGCCAGCCGGATCTGGACGGCGCGCGGGTTGTCGAAGCGCGGGTCGCCGCCGAAGTCGGTTGCCAGCCGCTGGGCGAGCGGTGCGAGCCGGGAGATGCCGCTCGGCCCGTCGTAGAACGGCGGCGTCCCGGTGATCACGAGGAACAGCCCCGGGTACCGGCCCGAGTCGATCTCGTCGATGAGCTGCCGCAGGGCGTTGAACGCCTTGTCCCTGACGTCCCCGCGTACCCGCTGCAGCGTCTCGGCCTCGTCCAGGACCAGGACCAGGCCCGGATGGCCGGCGTCACGCAGCACGACGAGCAGTGCCTGCAGGAAGCCCATCGCGCCGAAGTGGTCCAGGTCGCCCCGGATCCCCGCGCCGCGCCGGGCGGCGGCAGCCGCGTTCGGCTGGCCGCCGAGCCACGCGGCGAGGGCATCGGCGGTCGCCTGCTCCTGCCGGATGAGCGCGGCATTGTAGGCGCGCAGCGCCTGCGCGAACGCCGGTGTCTGCCGGCTGACGGCCTCCAGGCGGCGTTCCAGCAGCGCGGCCGCCGCTTTCCGGACGGCCGCATGGTCGGCGCCCGCGAGCGTGGGATCGGCCGCGACCGCGTCCGACTCCAGAGTGAACAGCCACGAGTCGAGTACCGGCCGGAACGCGCTCGGCGGGTAGCTGGCGGTGCGCAGCGACTCGGTGATCCGCCGGTACACCGTCTCCAGCCGGTGCAGCGGCGTCTGTGTCTCCGAGATCTGCACTTCCGCCGCCGCGAATCCCCAGCGGAGCGCCCGCTCGGCCAGGAACCTGGTGAAGAACGTCTTGCCCGCGCCGTACTCGCCGCGGACCGCCTTGAACGCGGAGCCTCCGCCGGCGACGAGCTCAAGGTCGGCATCGAGGGCTGGCAGGAAGTGGTCGAGCCGGACGGCCAGCTGGTCGAGTCCGCTGACCGGCACGGTCCCCCGGCGCAGCGCGTCGATGACCTCGCGTCTGCGCCGCGGCGACGGTGCTGACCGAGGCGGCGGTGCGGGGGTGGTCATGGCTGGATGCCGAACTGCTCGCGGAGCAGCGGCTCGTCGAGTATCACCGTGACTCCGTCCGCGTCGATCCGCAGCACCGGGTAGCCCTCGACGTTGAGCAGCCGCTGTACGTGCAGGATCGCGCCGCGCAGCGTCTGCTGTGGCACGGCGAGAGCAAGCGCTGCCTGAACGGGGCTCAGCCGGGAGTCCGCCGCGTCCAGCAGCGCGGTGAGCAGGTCGGCCACCTTGTCGTCCGAGACCGACAGCCGGCCGGCGATCCTGCGCTGCAGCGCGTAGGCAGCCGAGCCGGTGACCGTCTCGGCGAGGCAGCGGGCCGCCGTCGCCGCGCTGCTCCCCGATCCACTACTGCCAGGCCCAGAAGGAGCGATAACGGAAGCCCCGGGGCGACCCGAGCCGGAATCGGGCTCGTCGAACAGGGTCGGCATGTCCCCTGGCGTGCTGCGCAGCCGCGGGTCGGTCGTGATGCGGTCGGTGACGCCGAGGTTCGTGCGGCCCGGCCGGCCGGGTCGTCCCCTTGGCAGCGACCGACTCAACACCGGATCGGCCCACCAGGCTGGTTCCTGCGGCGATGCCGGGCGGAGCCCGCTGCCTTCCGGCGGTGCGCCGTCGACCAGGACCGCGACCGGCACGATCACCTCCGCCGGGCTCGCGCCGCCGTGGTAGCCGGCCTTCAGCGGCCCGAACCGGATCCGCTCGTCCACGGCCAGGACAGCCGGGCCGCCGGGAACCGGCAGCAGTACCCGTTCCCCGGTTACCAGCACCTCACCGTCCGCCGCTGGCGGGGTCCCGGTGCGCGACCGACCGCTCGTGATGTCGGGGTAGGACCGCTGACTTCCCTGCCGCCGCTCGATCACATGACCATGATCGGCTGTCATGATCACGACCCGCCCGGCCCGGCGGGCCTGGTCGAGCAGCGGGCGGAGATGGCGGACCGCGGAATCGGTCCACTCCGTGCCGCCGGGGTCGGATCGGTCGAGCGCGTCGTCGATGGTGTTCAGCACGCAGGTCACCAGGCTCGCGTGGGCAGTGTCCGCGATCGCGGCGGTGAGTTCGACGGACAGTGCCTCGCCGGGCGCCGAGGTGTCCAGAGCTGCCTTGTGCTGGAGGGCGACCGTGCTGACCTTGCGGCTCCGGCACAGCGCGGCATAGCCATCCCTCTCGGTGCCCTGGCCGCCGGTAACCAGCTTCCCGGTCAGCAGGGCCGCCCGGCTCGCCTCGGTCAGCGTCGGCAGCGCGGCAAGCGCCGCGGCGCGCCCCTGCGTGCCGGGCAGCAGCGCTTCGGCCCAGCCCTCTGAGGCCCGCTCCAGCACGCTGCCAATGATCTCGGCGGCGTTGCTCGCCGCCATCCCGTCGAGCACGAGCAGCAGAACAGGAACCTTCGTGGCGACCGGGAACACGGCGGAGTCCAGCACGTCCTCGACGTGCCAGACCCCCGGGATCGCAGAGCCTCCGCCGTGCTGCGCGGTGTACCGCGCCAGCGCCCCGGCGAAAACCACGTCGTGCGCCGACCGCCGGACGGCGGCCGCGGCGAGCACGGCCGCTAGGCCCGCGCCGAGGGCCGCGTCGCCGACGCCGGCCGTGGCGTCGTTGACCGCCGAATCCGCCCAGGCGTCGTGGCGCAGGTGCCGCTCGATCAGCCCGGTCAGCTCCACCGTGCCGGCGGATGCCGAGCCGGCGGCCGCGGAGCTGCCGGCCAGGAACCGGGCCAGCCGGACGGCGGCGTGGAACGGCGCCAGCCTGTGGTCGTCCCTGATGGCGAGGCGATGCGCAGCGACCTGGCCCCAGGCAGCTTCGATCGCATCCAGGTCGCTCGCCCCGATCCAGGGCTCATCCGGCCGGTCCGCGCGCTGCTGCCCGGCCCGGCCCGCGAAGGCTCGCCGCAGCGCGTCGGCGAGCGCCGCGAATCGCCGGGTCAGCCCGGCGCGCAGCCAGTCCGAGTCGTCGGCGACGCCCTCGCCGTGCGCCGTGGCCAGCAGTTCGTCGGCGCGCTTCAGCACGGACTCCGCGTGCCGCTGGCGGGTGAGGTCGCCGTACAGCCCGAGGATCGCGCTCTCGCACTCGGCGGACCAGACTTCCCAGGCAGGCGCCCGGACGGCGACCTGACCCAGATGCGGCTCCAGCCGGATCAGCCCTTCCCTTCCGATCCTGGCCCGCTCGGCGTCCGCGCCTGCCGCAGCCCGCGCCAGCACGCCGCCGGCCAGCCCGAGCGGCAGCGCGTCCCGCGCGGCGCCGGTCCGCAGCAGGTGCCGCACCGGCGCGGACACCGTGCCGCAGCGGTCCGCGATCCAGTCGAGAACGGAGTCGGCGAGTGCGCTCCCGGCATCCTCGCGCAGGTTGCCGATCAGCACCGCGAGGTCCGGATCGCTCGTCCAGAGCAGCGCGCTGGCCAGATCGACGACTGACTCGGGGAAGGCCAGCCGGTCCCGCGCGACCGACCCCATCACATGGTCCCTGGTCAGCACGCCGCCGGGAGCCGGCGGCCAGCCGCTGGCCGGAGTCGCGGCCAGCAGGCCGGTCGCGACCTCCCGGTGGCTCTCCCCCGCGACCAGCGAGGCATCCAGGGCACTGGCGGCGAACCGCTGCCGCACGGCTTCCCACGGGTCCGGCGTGCGCAGCCGGTTCCACAGCAGGTGCGCCCGGATGCCCGCGCCGAGGTCGTCGTCCTCGCGGTCGGTCAGCACGACGAGCCACTGGTCCCGGTGACGGGCGGCGATGGCCTCCCGGACTGCGAGCGCGGACTCGCACGGCACCACCCGCACCGTCGTAGCGCCGTAGCTGAACTCTGCGGCCCCGGTCCACTCCGGCCTGGCCCGGATCCCGAGCACGCCGCTGGAGTAGTGCTTGCTGCCGGCCCGGTCGAGCATGGCACGGATGACAGGAAGGGTCGCGACCGACAGCGGAACGGTCATTCGGTGACCCGCCACTCGACGACGACCTCGTCGTCCGCGTGACCGTCCAGGAACGCTCGCAGCTCGGTCAGCACCCCGTCCGGCCGGTCGCCGCGCCCGCGCACAGCCCGGCCCCCAGCCCGGCCTCGTTCTTTCGGCTGCCCTGCGGCGAGCCAGTCAAAGATGGCCTGGTCGGTCTGGTCGAGCACCGCAGGGAGCGTGACGGCGAACTCGTCCGCGGCGACCGCCTTCGCGAGGCTGTCGAGAATGGCCTTCGCGGTTCGGCCCCGCTCTTCGTCGCGTGCGGCGGCAGCCCGCAGCGGCGCGAGCCGGTCCCAGCGGAACCCGCTGAGCGCGTCGGACACCCGCGCAGCCTGTTTCAGCGAACTGGCGAGTACCGGCTCCTTCGCCGGGAGAGGCGCGGCGGCGAGTGCGCGGATCCGGCCCAGCCGGTCGGGAGCGCGGCGCAGCGCTTCGGCGAGGTCCGCGCATGCCTTCGCGGTGCTGAGCCTGCCGGGCTGGCTGACCGGGATGCCGAGATGGCGGTAGGCGCTTTCGACCACCACGGAGAGCTTCGCGGTCACGTCGGCCCGGTCGGCGGCGTTCTCGCCGAGCTTCTCCGCGAGTTCGGTCACGCCCGACGCGGTGAGGTACGGGTTGATGTGCGCGCCGAAGATCTGCTCGGCGCGTGAGGTCGCGGCCGTCCACTCGGCCGGCTGTGGCAGCGGTTCCGGCCGCAGGTCCATATCGGTGCGGACCTGGCCGGGCCTGGGCGCGGGAATCGGGCTGCCGTGCTGGAACCACGCCCGCTGCGCCAGCGCCGCCCAGGCGAGGATGACGAGGTCCTCGACCTCGGGCCGCAGCCCGCGGACCGGCTCCAGGGCCTGGATCCATTTCCGCACGCTCTCCGCGGTCACCGGGTCCTGGAGCTGGATCCCGGCCTTCGCGGCGGCTTTCTCGAACTCCATGCTCCACGGGGCGAACCGGTCGTCGCCGAACAGGAAGTGCGTCTCCCCCGCCGAGCCGACGCCGAGCGGGCCGGCTACCCGGCGGACCGCCGAGATGTCACCCTCCAACCGGACCCGGCCGTCGGGATCGGCGACGGCCCGCAGCACGTGCGCGTACACGGCGGACAGGTCCCGCACCGTCACCTCGACGTCCGGCGGCTCGAACCTGGGGTGCCCCGGATAGACGGCCGCGAACGCCTGGTCGACGAGGTTGCCGAACGCCGCGCCGAGGTCGGCGCCCACCGGCGCGGCCGGCGAGAACCCCGAGTGCAGGCTGACCAGCACCCGCTCGTCGGAGGGACCGGGCGCGAGGTTGCCCGGCGTCGGCGCGGCCGCGCCGTAGCACTCCTGGATCGCGCGGCGCAGCTTGTTCCGCAGCCCGATCCGCTGGCTCTCCAGGATCGCCCGCGCCTGCACCCGGTCCGCTTCGGAGAGGTGATCGGCGTAGCCGGTCCAGCGTTCGCCCGGCCCGCCAAGCAGCCAGTCCAGGATGACCAGCCGCCGTACCTCGGCGATCCGCTCGCCGGACAGGAACCTGGGCAGCCACACGATGGTCTGGCTGTTCAGGCCGCCGGAGATCATGCGGTCCAGCCGGGCGTGGTCCTCGGCCCCGGAGTGCCCTGGCTGGTCGAACGGGAAGTCGATCACGAACCGCCAGGTGCCGACCCGGGCCCGGAAGTGCTCGTCGGGCAGCCAGCCGGGATCGCGGACGTTGCCGAATATGAGGTCGACGTCGCGCCGCGAGCCGCGCCAGATCACCGGGTGGGTGATCGCGCCGGCTAGGTCGGCGTCCCGCGCCTTGACGCCCAGCGCTTCGCGGACCAGTTCCCTGATCAGCTCGCGGCGGCGGCCCTCGTTGTCCTCGCCGCGCGCCCGCTCCACGATCGTCTCGTAGTCGACGTCGGCGAGGTGCACCCGGATGATCGGGTTGGCGTGGTCGGCGACGACGTGGATCTCCGGGACCTGGACCGCCCACTCGCGCACCTTGCCGAGCACCGTCGACGCCTCCTGGCCGGGCAGCGGCGAGCGGATCGAGCCGTGGTTCAGCGAGGCGAGGCGGCTGGCGGTGATCTCCTTCAGCGCCGGCACGGCCGGCGCCACCGCCGACAGCAGTAGCGTCTTGACCAGCCGGTCGTCGGCGACGTATCCGGCTGGCAGCCCGGCGCCGTCGGCCAGGTCCGCGCCGGTGAGCCCGTACTTGGTGAGCAGCAGCGGGCGCAGCTTCTCCCGGTACAGCGTCGCCGCCGACTTGAACCGCGCCGCCGCCTGCGGGTCGAGCGGCTGCTGGCCCTCCACGATGTGGTCGAACGAGTCGCCCACCGGGATCACGTCATCAGTCGTCAGCGAGTCGCGGCGATCCACCAGCATCTGCTGCATGACCTTCAGCGCGGTCCGCTCCCGCTGCATCACGCCGGACAGGCTGCGCAGCGTGGAGATCAGCGCGGGCGAGAACGGATAGGTCAGCCGGAACGCCGCCTCGTCCGCGCCGCGGTGCCGCTCGTCGGTGTTCATCCCGTCCAGCAGCACATCCCAGACGTCCGGCCGCCGGTCCAGCCGGGCGAACGCGTCGGTGAGCTCGCGCTCGGCCTCCGGGTTGGCGGGATTGCGGCGGAGCAGCCGCTTGTTCGCGACGTACGGCAGGTTCTCGTCGCCCAGCACGATCGGCGGGAACCGGCCCTGCTGGTGCGAGAACGCCCGGTCCAGCGCCTCCTGCTCCGAGCCGGTCGCGCCCGCCTCGGCGAACCACTGCCGCAGGTCCATCTGCCGGGCGACGAACGAGATGAGCGGGATGGCCCTGGCGCCCGTGCCGGACTCGGCCAGCTTGGTGATCTTCTGCGCCTCGCGGGCGAAGAACTCCCGGTCCTGGACCGAGAACGCCAGCCACAGCACGAGCTCGTCCAGGAACAGCGTGACCGCGTCGTAGTGGAGTTCCTTGGCATGTGCCGCGATCGCGGCGAGGCCGGTGTCCAGATCGACGTAATCGGCCTGCCTGGTGTAGGCCGTGAAGAACCGCTCGGCCAGCGCGGTGACCAGGAGCTGGCGCTGCTGGGTGCCCGGCCCCGCGGCCCGGGCGGCGGCGTAGGACTCGGCGTTCCACGTCCCGCTGCCGAGCACCGCGGACCACGGGTCCGCGGTGCCGCCTCCGGCCTGCCCGCCGTTCAGCTCGGCGAAGAACTTATCGTCGCCATGCAGTCGGCGCAGGTGCTCAGCGTCCGCCAGTATTCGGTCCGACTGGTGCAGCGCAGGCAGCGGTGCGCCCGGATGGCGCTGGGAGATCTGGCGGAGATACCCGTCGAACAGCGCCTGCTCCAGCGACCGGGCGCCGAGCAGGTGATAGGCCAGCGGCAGTACGTTCCGGTCGCGAAGAACATCGTCGTGCTTGGCGATCACTTGCTGGAGGTCGACCTTGGCGCGGGCGGCCGGGTTGTGCCGCAGCAGCGCGTAGAGCACGGCCATGAAGTGGCTCTTGCCAGACCCGAAAGACCCGGTGAGGAACGCTCCGCGGCTGATGCCCGACTGGATTGCATCCGCGACGAGCCCGAGCGCCTGGTCGAACGCGGCGGCCAGAGCGTCCGTAACCACGTAGTCGGCCACGGTCTGGGCGACCGCTGCGTCGTCCACGCTGTCGGTCAGCCGCAGGACATAGTCCTCGGCCCTGGCCTGCAGCGGGATGTCGAGGACATCGCGCAACTGCGTGGTCACGACGGCCCCCTTCCTCTGCGCGGCACGGTCTGCGGCCGCCACTGCCGGAGTTCCGCCAGCGTCTTGCCGACCTGAGTGGCGCGGGTGGTCAGCTGCTCCCGGCAGAACGTGGCCATGCTCACCCCGTACGCCGGGTCGGTCTCGGCATGCCACTGCTCGACCCACGGCTGGAGTTCATCCAAGCCTGCCACCAGCGGAACGAGCTTGGCGGTCGGCCAGCCCTCCGCCTCCCGCTCGGTGATGATCGTCGCCAGCGCCAGGGACTGCTGGGCATGGTC
>Ga0335081_10005906_pt1 | contig 19395 bp, 14 predicted proteins | sample Lox_Sample_35_FD_206713 | JGI IMG/M metagenome (GOLD analysis project Ga0335081, IMG submission 206713) | Soil microbial communities from Loxahatchee National Wildlife Refuge, Florida, United States - Lox_Sample_3.5 | ecosystem: Environmental > Terrestrial > Soil > Wetlands | place: USA... | reverse complement strand
AAGCCGCGCAGCGCGGCGCGCTCGAGCAGCCGCTCGCGCAGCGCGAGCGGAAGGCCGTTGACGACGGTCTCGGTCATCAGCCGCGGCTGCGCACGATCTGGTAGGCCCGGCCCAGGTAGGCGACCGAGCCGAAGCCGCTCCAGATGTGCACCAGGCGCGAGAACGGGAACAGCAGGAACAGCGTCATGCCGAAGAACAGGTGGATCTTGAAGATGAGCGGCACGCCGGCGATGAACGCCGCCGCGCCGCCGCGGAAGGTGACGATGTGCTGCGCCCAGTCCGCCAGCAGCAGCATCACGCTGCCGTCCAGATGCTGCGCCGAGAAGGCGATCGAGGTCAGCCCGAGCAGGAGCGTCGCCAGGATCCACAGCAGGATGAAGATGTCCATGCGCGTGCTGGTGGCGCGAATGCGCGCAATCGCGAGGCGCCGGTGCAGCAGCAGCAGGAGTCCGGCCAGGATCATCGCGCCCACGATTCCGCCCGAGCTCATCGCCAGGATCTGCTTCGCTCCGGCCGAAAGCCCCAGGGCGGTGTACAGGCTGTGCGGCGTGAGCAGGCCGAACAGGTGGCCGAGAAACAGCAGCAGGATGCCGACGTGGAACAGGTTCGAGCCCCAGCGCAGCTGGCCGCGGCGCAGAAGCTGCGAGGAGTCGCTCTTCCAGCTGTACTGCTCCCGGTCGAAGCGCACCAGCGAGCCGAGCAGGAACACCGCCAGACAGACGTAGGGATAGATGCCGAACAGCGCCTGGTTCACAAATTCGCTCATGACGCGGCTCCTTTGCGGTAGACGTGCACCGGGGCGACCTGGGGCGCGGCGCCGCCGAAGGTCACGGGCTGCTCGAGCCAGCTGCGGTCGACCGCCTCGGGCGAGTCTTCTTCCCCGGCCCGCGGCCGCGCGGCGCGCTCGAGCGCCAGGCCGCGCTCGCCGGCGAGCGCGAGCAGCGCGGCGAACACCGCGCAATAGCGGCTGCCGCGCGCGGCCAGGCGCTCGCCCAGGGCGCGCAGGATGTCGGCCGACTCGCCCAGCAGGCCGCGCGCCTCGGCGGCCGGCAGCAGCGAGGCGAACTCGAGAAACGCAGGCAGGTAATCGGGCAGCTCGCGCCCGTCCACGGCGAGGCCGCGCGCACGGTACATCGCCGCCAGGTCGACCATCGCCTGGCCGCGGTCGCGCGATTCGCCGTGCACGTGCTCGAACAGGTGCAGCGACAGGGCGCGCGCGCGGTCGAACAGAGTCACGTAGCGCTCCTGCGACGCGCCAAGCGGCTCGCGCCGGAGCTCGTCGAGCAGCGCCTCGAGCTCGGCCTGCGCCGCGCGTGGCAGCAGTCGCTCGGCGTCCAGAGCGGCCGAGAGCTCGGGCAGGGCCGAGAGCAATTCGGGCTCGGGATAGGAGAGCAGGACGGCGCAGACCCGAAGGGTTTTCATCGTTCGCCTCCGGCCACGGCGCGGATCGGGATGGTGCGCCGCTTCTTGCCGCCGAACAGGCTCGGCTGGCTCTCGCCGTCCGAGCAGCCGTTGCCGAACGAGAAGCCGCAGGAGCCGCGCAGGTCGTAGGCGTTCTCGGCGTATTCGCGGTGCGTGGTGGGAATCACGAAGCGGTCCTCGTAGTTGGCGATCGCCATGATCCGGTACATGTCCTCGACCTGCGCCGCGCTCAGCCCCGTCTGCGCCAGCACCGCGGCGTTGTCGCGGCCCTCGACGTGGCGCGCGCGCATGAAAGCGCGCATCGCGAGCATGCGCTCGAGCGCGAGCCTGACCGGCGCCTCGTCGCCCGCGGTGAGCAGGTTGGCGAGGTACCTGAGCGGGATCCTGAGCTGCGAGACGTCCGGAATCTCGCCGTTCGCGCCCAGCGCGCCGCTGTTGGCGGCGGCGCTGATCGGCGAAAGCGGCGGCACGTACCACACCATCGGCAGGGTGCGGTACTCGGGATGGAGCGGAAACGCCACCTTCCATTCCAGCGCCATCTTGTACACCGGCGAGCGCCGCGCGCCTTCGATCCAGGCCTCGGGCACGCCGTCGCTGCGCGCCTGCTCGGTCACCGCCGGGTCGAACGGATCGAGGAACACCCCGAGCTGCGCCTGGTACAGCGCCTGCGGGTCCGCGACGCTCGCGGCCGCGCCGATGCGGTCCGCGTCGTACAGCAGCACGCCGAGGTAGCGGATCCTGCCGACGCAGGTCTCGGAGCACACGGTCGGCTGGCCGGCCTCGATGCGCGGGTAGCAGAAGATGCACTTCTCGGCCTTGCCGCTCGACCAGTTGTAGTAGATCTTCTTGTACGGGCAGCCCGAGACGCACATGCGCCAGCCGCGGCACTTGTCCTGGTCGATCAGCACGATGCCGTCTTCTTCGCGCTTGTAGATCGAGCCCGAGGGGCAGGAGGCGACGCAGGTCGGGTTCAGGCAGTGCTCGCACAGCCGCGGCAGGTACATCATGAAGGTGCTCTCGAACTGGCCGTAGACCTCCTTCTCGATCTCGGCGAAGTTGTAGTCGGCGCTGCGCTTGGCGAACTCGCCGCCCAGGATCTCCTCCCAGTTCGGCCCCCACTCGATCTTCTCCATGCGCTCGCCGGTGATAAGCGAGCGCGGCCGCGCCACCGGCGCCGCGGACGAGGCGGCCGCGGTGTGCAGGTGCTCGTAGTCGAAGGTGAAGGGCTCGTAATAATCGTCGATCTCGGGCAGGTGCGGATTGGCGAAGATCTTCGCCAGCAGCGCGAGCTTGCCGCCCTGCTTCGGGCGGATCCGGCCGTCGCCGCTGCGCTGCCAGCCGCCGCGCCACTTGTCCTGGTTCTCCCAGTCCTTCGGGTAGCCGATGCCGGGCTTGGTCTCGACGTTGTTGAACCAGGCGTACTCCATGCCCTCGCGGTTGGTCCACACGTTCTTGCAGGTCACCGAGCAGGTGTGGCAGCCGATGCACTTGTCGAGATTCAGCACCATGCCGATCTGGGCGCGGATCTTCATGCCGTCACCTCCTTCGCCTCGCCGTCCATCCAGTCCACCTTCGCCATCTTCCTGAGGATGATGAACTCGTCGCGGTTCGACCCCACCGTGCCGTAGTAATTGAAGCCATAGCTCTGCTGGGCGTAGCCGCCGATCATGTGGGTCGGCTTCGGGCAGGTGCGCGTCACCGAGTTGTGGATCCCGCCGCGCGTGCCCATGATCTCCGAGCCCGGCGTGTTCACGATCTTTTCCTGCGCGTGGTACATCAGCACCATGCCCTCGGGCACGCGCTGCGACACCACCGCGCGCGCGGTGAGCGCGCCGTTCAGGTTGTAGGCCTCGATCCAGTCGTTGTCCTCGATCCCGGCCTTGCTCGCGTCCAGCTCCGAGATCCAGACGATCGGCCCGCCGCGCGAGAGCGTCAGCATCAGCAGGTTGTCGGTGTAGGTCGAATGGATGCCCCACTTCTGGTGCGGCGTGATGAAGTTGAGCACCACCTCGGGGTTGCCGTTCGAGCGCCGCCCCAGCAGCGGCTTGACCGTCTTGGTGTCGACCGGCGGGCGGTAGGCGACCAAGCCCTCGCCGAAAGCGCGCATCCACGGGTGATCCTGGTACAGCTGCTGGCGCCCGGTGAGCGTGCGCCACGGGATCAGCTCGTGCACGTTGGTGTAGCAGGCGCTGTAGGACACGTGCTCGGACTCCAGCCCCGACCAGGTCGGCGAGGAGATGATCTTGCGCGGCTGCGCCTGGATGTCGCGGAAGCGGATCTTGTCGTCCTCGCGCGGCTTCGCCAGATGCGTGTGGTCGCGCCCGGTGACCGCCGACAGCGCCTGCCAGGCCTTGACCGCGACTTCGCCGTTGGTTTCCGGCGCGAGCGACAGGATCACCTCGCAGGCGTCGATGTCGGTTTCGATTCTTGCCAGGCCCTGCGGACTCTCCTGATTGAGTTTTCTCAGGGAATTCACTTCGCTCTCGGTGTTCCAGGCGATCCCCTTGCCGCCGTTGCCGACCTTCGCCATCAGCGGCCCGAGCGAGGTGAAGCGCGCGTACACGCCCGGATAGTCGCGCTCGACCACCGCGACCGCCGGCATGGTCTTGCCCGGGATCGGCTCGCACTCGCCCTTCTTCCAGTCCTTGGGCTCGAACGGCTGCCCGAGCTCGCCCGGCGAGTCGTGCATGAGCGGGGTCAGCACCACGTCCTTCTCCAGCCCGAGCCGGCCGAGCGCGAGCTCCGAGAACTTCTGCGCGATTCCCTTGTAGATCTCCCAGTCGCTCCTGGATTGCCACACCGGGTCGACCGCCTGCGACAGCGGATGGATGAAGGGGTGCATGTCCGAGGTATTGAGGTCGTTCTTCTCGTACCAGGTCGCGGTCGGCAGCACCACGTCCGAGTACAGGCAGGTGGTCGACATGCGGAAATCGAGCGTCACCAGCAGGTCGAGCTTGCCGCCGGCGACCTCGTCGCGCCAATCGACCTCGAGCGGCTTTTCGCCCGCGCTCGCGCCCAGGTCCTTGCCCTGCACGCCGTTCTGCGTGCCGAGCAGGTGCTTGAGGAAGTACTCGTGGCCCTTGCCCGAGGAGCCGAGCAGGTTCGAGCGCCACACGAACAGGTTGCGCGGGAAGTTGTCGGGATGGTCCGGATCCTCGCAGGCGAGGCGCAGCTTGCCGCTTTTCAACTCGCGCGCGACGTAGTCCTTCGGCTCGAGCCCGGCCGCGGCCGCGGCCTTGGCGATCGAGAGCGGGTTCGCCTGCAGCTGGGGCGCCGAGGGCAGCCAGCCCATGCGCTCGGCGCGCACGTTGAAATCGATCAGGCTGCCGCCGTAGCGCTTCGCGTCCGCCAGAGGCGAGAGGATCTCCGCCACCGACAGCTTCTCGTAGCGCCACTGATCGGTGTGCGCGTAGAAGAACGAGGTGGAGTTCATCTGCCGCGGCGGCCGCGCCCAGTCGAGCGCGAAGGCGAGCGCGGTCCAGCCGGTCTGCGGGCGCAGCTTCTCCTGGCCGACGTAGTGCGCCCAGCCGCCGCCGGACTGCCCGACGCAGCCGCACATCACCAGCAGGTTGATGATCGCGCGGTAGCTCATGTCCATGTGGTACCAGTGGTTCAGCCCCGCGCCGACGATCACCATCGACTTGCCGCGCGTCTTGTCGGCGTTGTCGGCGAACTGGCGCGCCACGCTTATGACGTCGGCGCGCTTCACGCCCGTGATGCGCTCCTGCCAGGCCGGGGTGTAGGGCACGTCGTCGTCGTAGGAGGCGGCGACGTTCGCGCCGCCCAGCCCGCGGTCGATGCCGTAGCTCGCGAGCAGCAGGTCGTGCACCGTCGCGACCAGCGCCTCGCCGTCGGCGAGCTGCAGCTTCCTGGCCGGAACCTCGCGCAGCAGCACGTCGGGATGCGCGCTCGAGCGGAAATGCTCGTGCGGCTGGCCGCCGAAATACGGAAACGCGACGCTCACCGCTTCGTCCCTCGCCTCCAGCAGCGACAGGCGCGGCCGGATCTCGGCGCCCGCGCCGCTCTTCTGCTCCAGGTTCCACTTGCCCTTCTCGCCCCAGCGGAATCCGATCGAGCCCAGCGGCACCGCGAGCGCGCCGCTCGCCTCGTCGTAGCACACCGTCTTCCACTCCGCGTTGTTCGATTCGCCCAGTCTGTCGGCGAAGTCCGAGCAGCGCACGAAGCGATCGGGCACGTAGCGCGCGCCCTGCTTCACCAGGCGCACCAGCATCGGCAGGTCGCTGTAGCGCCGGCAGTAGTCGCGGAAGTACTCGCTCGGCCGGTCGAGGTGAAACTCCTTCAGGATCACGTGGCCCATCGCCATCGCGAGCGCGGCGTCGGTGCCCTGCTTGGGATGCAGCCACAGGTCGCCGAACTTGGCGCCTTCGGCGTAGTCCGGGAACACCGAGACGATCTTGGTGCCCTTGTAGCGCGCCTCGGTCATGAAGTGGGCGTCCGGGGTGCGCGTCTGCGGCACGTTCGAGCCCCACATGATGATGAAGGACGAGTTGTACCAGTCGGCCGACTCGGGCACATCGGTCTGCTCGCCCCAGGTCATGGGCGAGGCCGGCGGCAGGTCGCAGTACCAGTCGTAGAAGCTCATGCAAACGCCGCCGATGAGCGACAGGTAGCGGCTCCCGGCGGCGTAGGACACCATCGACATCGCCGGGATGGGCGAGAAGCCGATGACCCGGTCCGGGCCGTACTTCTTGATCGTGTAGACGTTCGCCGCGGCGACGATCTCGTTCGCTTCCTCCCAGGAGGCGCGCAGGAACCCGCCCAGGCCGCGCTGGCGCTTGTAGGCGCCGTCGCCTTGCACGATCGATTGCCAGGCCTCGACCGGGTCGCGGCTCTTTCTGAGCTCCCGCCACGACTGCAGCAGCGCGCTCCTCACCATCGGGTACTTGAGGCGGTTGCCGCTGTACAGGTACCAGGAATAGGACGCCCCGCGCGAGCAGCCGCGCGGCTCGTGGTTCGGCATGTCGGGCCGGGTGCGCGGGTAGTCGGTCTGCTGCGTCTCCCAGGTGACGATGCCGCCCTTGACGTAGATCTTCCACGAGCACGAGCCGGTGCAGTTGGTGCCGTGCGTGGAGCGCACGATCTTGTCGTGGCTCCAGCGCTGGCGGTACGCGTCCTCCCAGGTTCGGTCCTCCCGGCGCGTCTCTCCGTGTCCGTCGGCGAAACTTTCGCGCGTCTCGGTCAGGAATCGAAGTCGGTCGAGAAAGTGGCTCATATCAGCTCCTGGCTGCAGGCTCGGCGCGCACGAACGCAATCGCCAGCGCCGTCGCGGCCAAACCCAGCACCGCGTAAACGAAGAATCCGCGCGCGTACCCGACGGGGCCGAGCACGTCGACGAACGCGCCCAGGATCGGCGGGATCACGAAGCCGCCCAGCGCCCCCAGGCCGCCGACCCAGCCCGAAGCGCCGCCGACCGCGTGCGGCACGTACTTGGGGACCATCTTGAACACCGCGGCGTTGCCGATGCCCATGCCGAGCGCGATCACCAGCTCGCCCAGCAGATTGAGCGCGAACTGCGTCACCAGGGTGAGCAGCAGCGCCCCGGCGAGCACCGCGAGGAACGCTCCGACCGCGACGCGCTCGCCGCCGAAGCGCTCGGAGATCACGCCGCCGAACACGCGGATCGCGGCGGCGAGGAGCGAGAACCCCAGTCCGCCGAGCACGCCCGCGGTCTTGACGTCCATGTGGTGCAGGTTGATCCAGTAGGTCGGGAACCAGGCCGTGAGCGCGAGGAACCCGCCGAAGGAAGTGAAGTACAGGAACACCAGGCCCCAGGTGCGCTGCTCCTCGGCGGCAGCCCACAGCGCGGGCCACACCGACTCCTTGGGCACCAGCTCCTGCCCGCACTGGCGCGCCACCTGCTTCGCTTCCTCGAGCGCAACGCCCTTCTTGCGCAGCTGGAAGAAGTACGCGTCGCGCGCCAGCCAGGCGTAGATCAACGCGCCGGCGAGCAGGAAGATGAACCACGCCAGGTACGACCCGGCGAGCCCCCAGGCGGCGATCGCGAACGGCAGCATCAGCGTGAACAGGCCCGGGGCGAGGTTGCCCACGCCGCCGTAGGTGCCGAGCACCGTGCCCTGCCGGTTCTGCGCGAACCAGTACGACACCTGCGGGATCCCGACCGAGAACGAGGCCACGCCGCAGCCGCTCATGAACCCGAACAGCAGGATCACCGGGTACACCTTCAAGTTCAGGTCGTGGACCGTGTACAGGATATAGACCAGCCCCCACATGCCGACCAGCGACATGGCGAACAGGGTGAGCATCGGCAGGCGCCCGCCGGCCTTGTCGACCCAGGCGCCGAACGGGATGCGCAGCAGCGACCCGGTGAGCTGCGGCGCGGCCACCAGCAGCCCGAGGGTGACGCCAGAGATCCCCATCGAGGCCTGGAAGTAGTGCGCCGCGGGACCGTACAGCGACACCGCGGCGAAGCCGATGAAGAAGCCCCAGGTCCCCATCCACAGACCCGTGGCGGGGGTGCCGCGCAGGCCGTAGCGCTCGATCAGTTCATTCGTGTTGGCCATCGTTGCTCCTAGGCAGTGTCAGCATGGCATCTCGGCGTGGCGGCGCGCGTAGTACCACCAGGTAAGCGCGATGCAGGTCAAGTAGAAGACGACGAACACGATCAGCGCCCCCTGCGGCCCGCCGGTGAGCGCGATCGACGTGCCGTAGCTCTTCGGGATGAAGAACCCGCCGTAGGCCGCGAACGCGGACGAGAAGCCGAGCACTGCCGCGGCTTCCATGTTCGCGTCCTTCACGGCCTGTTCCTGCACGCCCGCATCCCCGCGCGCGGCCTCGCGCTGGCGCTCGGTGAGGAAGATGACCGGGATCATGCGGAAGGTCGAACCGTTGCCGATGCCGGTGGTGAGGAACAGCAGCATGAACATGGCGAAGAAGCCGGCGAAGCTCCCGCCCGCGCCGTGCGAAGGCAGGAAATAGAGCACGCCGAGCACGGCGAGCGTCATGATGATGAAGTTCCAGAACGTCACCGCAGCGCCGCCGAGCTTGTCGGCCAGCCAGCCGCCGAACGGCCGCACCGCGGCGCCGACCAGCGGCCCGAGCCAGGCATACTGCAGCGCGTTCACGTGCGGGAACTGCGAGCGGATGAGCAGCGGAAAGCCCGCCGCGTAGCCGATGAACGAGCCGAAGGTCCCGAGGTACAGCCAGCACATGATCCAGTTGTGCTTGCGCTTGAAGATCACCGCCTGGTTGCGCAGCGAGGCCTTGGCGTCGGCGATGTCGTGCATCCCGAACCAGGCGGCGAGCGCGGCGAGCGCGATGAACGGCACCCACACGAAGGCCGCGTTCTGGGCCCAGATCTCGACCTTCTCGCCCGCGGCGTTGACGATCGTCTGCGCGCCGCCCGCGAGCGGGCCGTACACCCCGGCCGCGATCACCAGCGGCGCGAGGAACTGGACTCCGGAGACGCCGAGGTTGCCCAGTCCTGCGTTAAGGCCGAGGGCCGAGCCCTTGCGCTCCTTGGGGAAGAAGAAGCTGATGTTCGCCATGCTCGAGGCGAAGTTGCCCCCGCCCAGGCCGCACAGCAGCGCGAGCACCAGCAGCACGCCGTAGCCCGTGTTCGGGTCCTGCACCGCGACGCCGATGCCGATCGCCGGCACCAGCAGCGAGGCGGTCGAGAGGGCGGTCCAGCGCCGCCCGCCGAACACCGGCACCATGAACGAATAAAAGATGCGCAGCGTCGCGCCCGAAAGCCCCGGCGCAGCGGCGAGCCAGAACAGCTGGTTGGCGCTGAACTTGAACCCGAGCGCCGGCAGGTTCACCGCCACCGCGCTCCACATCTGCCAGACCGCGAACGCGAGGAACAGCGCCGGGATCGAGATCCACAGGTTGAGGTTGGCGATCGCCTGCCCTTCCTGCACCCAGAATTCGCGGTCCTCGGGGCTCCAAATCGTCAGGGTCTTGCCCGAGATCGGGCGGGATGGTTTCGCAGGCATGTTCGAGTTCGGCGCTTTTGCGAACTCTCGCGTCGATGTGCATCCGCCTCTTTGATCCAAATCAAGCGATTCGACTTTGACCCTGTTAGCCAAGCGGCTTCTCAAGGTCTTAATTCATATCAAGGCGGCCGGCGGCTTGCGCCGCGAACAATCTGCCGTCGCAACCACTCGGAGCACACGCGCCATGGCGGGCCTCGCGGAATCTCTGTTGCAGCATCATCGCTATTGCGATCGTTTCTTCGCCTCGGCCATCGAGGCCGCTGCGGCGTCGGACTGGGAGGCGTTTGCGCGCCAGCTCGCGGCCCTGCAAGACGCGCTCGAGCGCCACATCGCCTTCGAAGAGAGCGAGCTATTCCCCGCTTTCGAGCAGGCGAGCGGTCTGCGCCAGGGGCCGACGGAAGTGATGCGCGCCGAGCATGCCGAAATGAGAGAGCTGCTCGCCGCTCTCGGCGCCGCTCAGCCGCGCGTCGACCCGGAAGGCTGCTGCGCCGAGCTGGAGCATCTGCGCGCGCTCCTGCAGGAGCACAACCTCAAGGAAGAGGCGGTCTTGTACCCTGCCTGCGATCAGATGCTCGGCGCACGCAACGACTTGCTTGCCGGGGCACAGGCGCTCAACGACCGCGCAGGCGCTCCAGATCGGGAATGCGCACGAGGCGTCCTTCGACCGTGATCAGGCCCTGCGCCTCGAGGTCGTGCAGGATGCGCGAGAAGTGCTCCGGGGTCATGTTCAGGCGCGAGGCAATCACGTTCTTGCCCGGCGTGAGCTCCAAGTCCACCTGGCCGGTGCCCGCGTCATCGGGCAGCTCGCGCAGCAGGTAGCCGATCACCCGCTCGGCGCCCGAACGCAGGGTGTAGGCCTCGACGTCTCGCACCAGCCCGTGCAGGCGCTGCGACAGGCCGGACAGCATGCGGCGCGCGAAAGCCGGGTCGCGCGCGAGCTCGTCGTTTACCGTGCGCTTGCCTACGTGCAGCAGCATCGCGTCGCTCAGCGCCCGCGCGAACACGATGTAGGGCCGGTCGAGGAACATCAGCGCCTCTCCGAAGCTCTGGCCGGGGCGGACGATCTCGACCACTTTCTCCACCCCCTGCGGCGAGGTAAAGCCGAGGGTCACCTGGCCGTAGACCACGACGTGAAAGCCGGTGACCGGATCGCCGCGGTGGCACACTTCCTCGCCTTTGCGCACGTACAGCGTCTCGGTGCCGGCGGCGATCCGGTCGAGCTCCTCGGGGGTCATCTCGCTGAACAGCGGCAGCTTGCCGAGAAACGCCTGCACCTTGATCTGCGGGCGCCGCGGCTTGCGCGACCCCTCGCCATCAATCGGTGGTTGCTTGTTGTCGGATTCCGGATCCAATTTGCTGGGACCGAAAGGCAAGTCCGGAGATCGGGCCGCGTCAGTCTGATGCCGCGGTCAGGGATCGGATTTCGTCCGCGGACAGCTTCAGCTGCGTCGCACGCACCAGGCTGTCCAGCTGGCCGATGCTGGTGGCGCTGGCGATCGGCGCGGTGACGCCCTCGCGCGCGATCAGCCAGGCTAGCGCCACTTCCGCGGGCTTCGCGCCGTGCGCCTCGGCGACTGCGTCGAGCGCCTTTAGGATCCTGAAGCCGTCGTCGTTCAGATATTTCTCGACGCCGCCCTTGCGCGCACTGTGCGCGAGATCGGCCTTGCTGCGGTACTTGCCGGAGAGAAAACCGGAAGCGAGGCTGTAATAGACGACGACGCCCAGGCCCTCGGCGATGCACAGGTCACGCAGCGGGCCTTCGAACTTCCTGCGCTCACACAGGCTGTATTCGGGCTGCTCCACCTCGTAGCGCGGCAATTTCCGGCGCGCAGCGGTGTCGAGCGCTTCGCGCAGGCCGGCGGGGGTAGCGTTGGAGCTGCCGATTGCCCTTACCTTGCCCGCCTGGATGAGCGCTTGGTAGGCGCGCAGGGTCTCCTCGATCGGCGTATCGGGGTCCGGCCGATGGCTCAGATAAAGATCGATGTAGTCGGTCTGCAGCCTGCGAAGCGATCCTTCGACGCCAGCCGCGATGCTCTTGGCCGAAAGGCCCTTGCCGTCGGCTCCGGGCACAGCGCCAAGCTTGGTGATCAGGACCACCCGGGGGCGGCGCGCCGGCGAGGCCTTGAGCCAGTTTCCGATCATCGTTTCCGACTCGCCGCCCTTGTTGCCGGGCACCCAGCGCGAGTAGACGTCGGCCGTGTCGACCGCATTGAGGCCCGCAGCAACGAAACGGTCGAGCAGCCGCAAGGCCGTCGGCTGATCCACGGTCCAGCCGAAGACGTTGGCGCCGAGGACCATGGGCGCGATGCGAAGACCGGAGCGGCCGAGAGGTCTAGTATTCATTTCGTCATTATGCCCATGTGAGTTTTGCAGTAGGAGAACGTAGATGAAAGCAGCCTACTTCATGAGACATGGCGGGCCGGAGGTGATGCGCTACGGCGATGTACCGGACCCCGTTGCCGGCCCCGGTGAGGTGCTGGTAGACGTTTACGCGGCGAGCGTCAACGGGGCCGACTGGAAAGTGCGCGCCGGGCACTATGCCCCGATCAGCAGGTTTCCGTACGTTCCAGGGCGCGACTTCTCCGGCATCGTCGGCGCGCTCGGTGACGGGGTGAAGGACTTCGCGCTCGGCGATGCGGTCTTCGGCGTGTGCGAGGTCGGCCAGGAAGGCGCCTACGCGGAGAAGATCGCGATCCGCGCGGCGATCGTGGCGCGCAAGCCGGCGCAGCTTACGCACGTGGAGTGCGCGGCAGTCGCGCTCATCGGCCTCACCGCGCTCTGCTCGATCGAGGACACGCTGCAGCTGAAGTCCGGCGAAACGATACTGATCCAGGGCGGCGCCGGCGGCGTGGCAGGTTTTGCGATCCAGCTGTCCAAGCACATCGGCGCGCGCGTGATCACGACCGCGAGCGCGGCGAACCACGCCTACCTGCTCGGCCTCGGCGCCGATCAGATCATCGACTACGGCAGGCAGGACTTCACTAAAGTGGCGTCCGGCTGCGACGCGGTGTTCGACACCGTCGGCGGCGAGGTCGCGCAGCGCGCTTTCGCGGTGCTGCGGCCGGGCGGGCGCGCCGCATTCATCGCCTCGGGCAATACGGCGCCGGTTTCGCCGCGCGCCGACGTCGCGTCCTTGCGCCCCAAAGTCGGGCGCGACCGCGCGCATCTCGAGCGCATCGTTGCGCTGCTCACGGGCGGCGCCGTGCGCGCGCCCGAAATCACGACCTACGCGTTAGCGGATGCCGCCGCGGCCCACAAGGTGAGCGAGGGACGACACCTGCGCGGCAAACTGGTCTTCAAGGTACGCTGATCTAAGTGACGCCGCTCCGGAGGGACTTTGCCTGCGGTGTGCGCAAGACTGGCTAGGCGAATAACAGTCTCAATCGGTATCTCAAGCTGTAGGAGTACAACCACCTTAGGGCTCAAAAATGGGGCGAGCTCGTCCACAATTTGGCTTTCAACGGTTCCATTCGCGCCAGGTACGACCGTAATAAGATTTCGGCCAACGGCATCGACGGTAATCAACGCTACGCCTGTTTGCGCTGCCGGCATTCGCCTTGCGCGCTCGACCTTGACCTGAGCAGCACTCATCGAGGCGAGAATTTCATCGCCAAACGCGTCTTCTCCGACCGCACCCACAAAGGTGGCTTCAGCCCCGCTGCGGGAAGCAGCTGCCGCCTGATTCGCGCCCTTCCCTCCAGGGCTACGTCTGAAATATTCGGCTAGCACTGTCTCGCCCGGGCTCGGTAGCCGCCGTCCTTCAAGCCGGAAACGATGTCCTCCGCGACCCAGAGGTGGGCGAACAGAGCGTAGGACTGAAACACCATCGAGAGGTGGTGCTTGTCCGGCTCGAGGCGCGTGACGTCGCGCCCTCCGATAACGATCCTGCCCTCTGTCACTTCCTCCAGGCCGGCGATCAGGCGCAGCACCGTAGTTTTGCCGCAGCCAGAGGAGCCGAGCAGGACGAGGAACTTTCCCGACGCGGCACGAGAGCTAGCGCCGTCCATGGCGCGCATGGCACCGTAGCGTTTGGGCGCCTTCTCCAGAGCGATTTCGAACCTCCAGAGCAGGTTATGGAGGCAATTCAGCCTTTGATGCACACCAGCGGCTCCACGCGTGCCACCTTGCGCGCGAGGCCGGCCGCGTCCGCGGCATCCACCACCGCGGCCACGTCCTTGTAGGCATCCGGCGCCTCCTCGGCGACACCGCGCATCGACGGGCTCTTCACAATGATGCCGCGCGCGGCGAGGTCGTCCACCACCTTGCGGCCCTGCCAGGTCTTGAGCGCCTGGTGCCGGCTCATGGCGCGCCCCGCGCCGTGGCAGGCCGAACTGAAGGCGAGCGCCTCGGACTCCTTCGTCCCCGCGAGCACGTAGGAGCCGGTGCCCATCGAGCCGCCGATCAGCACCGGCTGGCCCGCCGCGCGGAACGCTTCCGGCACGTCCGGATGCCCGGGGCCGAAAGCGCGCGTTGCGCCCTTGCGGTGCACGTAGAGCTTCCGCATGCCGCCCTCATTTTTCCCATCGACGCGGTGCGCCTCAACCTTGCAGGTGTTGTGCGACACGTCGTAGAGCAGCGGCAGCCGCGCCTGCGGCAGCATCCTGCGGAACACCTCGCGCAGCAGGTGCGTGAGGATCTGGCGGTTGGCAAGCGCGCAGTTGATCGCGGCGCGCATCGCGCCCAGGTACTCCTGGCCGACCTCCGAGTTGATCGGGGTGCAAGCGAGCTCGCGGTCCGGCAGATGGATGCCGTATTGCGCCGCGGCGATCGCCATGCGCTTGAGATACTCGGTGCCGATCTGGTGGCCGAGGCCGCGCGAGCCGCAGTGGATCATGATCACGATGTCGCCCTGCGCCAAGCCGTAGGCCGCGGCGATTGGCGCGTCGAACACCGCGGTCACTTCCTGGATTTCCAGATAGTGGTTGCCGCTGCCCAGCGTTCCCATCTCGTCGCGCTGGCGCCTTTTCGCCTGCGCCGAGACGTTGGCGGGCTTGGCGTGCAGCATCTGCCCGTGCTCCTCGATGCGCTCGAGGTCGACGGCTTCGCCCCAACCGCGCTGCACCGCCCAGGCTGCGCCGCCCGCGAGCATGGCATCCATTTCGTTCTCGCCCAGTCGGATGGTGCCGGTGCTGCCCAAGCCCGCCGGGATGCTGCGCGAGAGCTCGTGCGCGAGCGGCCCCTGCACCCTCATGATGTCGTCGCGATGCAGACCCGTATGCAGGCAGCGCACACCGCAGGAGATGTCGAAGCCGACGCCACCCGCGGACACCACGCCGCCCTCCTCCGGGTCGAACGCGGCCACGCCGCCGATGGGAAAACCGTAGCCCCAATGAGCATCCGGCATGGCGTAGGACGCCTTGACGATCCCGGGCAGCGCCGCGACGTTAACCGCCTGCTCGTACACCTTGTGGTCCATGTCGCGCACCAGCGCCTCGCTGGCGTAGATCATCGCCGGCACGCGCATCGCACCCTGGCGCGGGATTTCCCACTCGTACGCGGAGCGCTTCTCGAACAGTTTCAGCTCCATCTCACACGTCCACCACGGTTTGCGCGAGCCACCCGTCGCCCTGCGGCGCGACGCGCAGCATGGTATAGGTAGCGCCCTTTACTTCCACCGCCGGGCGGTGGCGCGGCGCGTCCATCGGCTCGCCCCAGACCTCGGCGGCAAGCCGCGCGCCCTCAAGCCGCACCGCGAAGCGCGAGAACAGCATCCTGCGCGTCGCCATCTCGTACACCAGGGCGTTCAACCATTCCGCGAACAGCAGCTCGTCGTCGGGCGCCTCGCAGTCCACCTCGATGCGCTCGAGCGGCCGCACCGCGGCCGGGTCGGTGATCACCGCGGTCAGCGCGAGCGCCGCCTGCTCGAAGGCCTCGGCCTTGCTTGCGCCGATACCCCGCACCCCCACGTCGGCGCCATGCTCGAAGTGCTCCCAGCGTGTCATCACCCTGCGCCCATCGTCCGCTCCGCGCGCGGGCAAGGTTTGATTTGCGTCAATCCTGGGCGCAGGCCACGATCGAAAATGGGTCGTGACTGCTTTCAAAGTGAAGAAGTCCCCTGTGCCCGAGCTGCAAGAGTGGGGGCGGTACGTGACCGGCACCGCGACTGCGTCGTTGAGAGAGATGTTCGAGGAATGCTTCGCTCGCTTTCGCGCGCGGCCCGCGTTCTCAAGCATGGGCGTTCAACTCAGCTACGGCGAGGTGGACCGTCTGTCGAGGGACTTCGCAGGCTTTCTACGTGGTCATCTGGGGCTCGAGCGCGGCGAGCGCGTCGGAATCATGCTACCAAACCTGCTGCAATACCCCGTGGCGCTGATCGGCGTGCTGCGCGCCGGACTGGTGGTGGTCAACATCAATCCGCTCTATACCGCCTCCGAGCTCGAGACCCAGCTCGAGGACGCCGGGCCCGCGGCCGTCGTGGTGCTAGAGAACTTCGCCCATACGCTGGCGCAGGCGATTCCGCGTACGCGCGTGCGCCACGTGATCAGCACGCAGGTCGGAGATCTGTTCCCCGCGCCCAGGCGCTGGGTAGTCAATTTCGCGGTCAAGCGCGTGCGGCGCATGGTGCCGCGGTGGCGCATTGACGGGACGATCGGCTTTCGCGAGGCGCTCGCGCGCGGACGCACGCTTCGCGTCCCCGAGACTCAGCTTGACGCCGACGACATCGCGTTCCTGCAGTACACCGGGGGTACCACGGGGCGCCCGAAGGGCGCGATGCTCACGCACCGGAACATGCTGGCAAACTTGGAGCAGACGCGTGCCTGGGCGGGCGCGGTCCTCCTCGAGGGCGAAGAGACCGTGATCACCGCGCTGCCGCTGTACCACGTGTTCGCGCTCACCGCGAACTTACTGCTCTTCGCGCGCCTGGGCGGCAACAATGTGCTGATCGCCGACCCGCGCGACCTCTCCGGCTTCGTAAGAGTGCTGCAACGGACGCGCTTCACGGCAATCACCGGCGTGAATACCCTGTACCGCGCCCTGCTCGATGCGAAGGGCTTCGACGCCGCATGCGCCGCCAACCATGGCGCGCTCAAGCTCTCGGTGGCTGGTGGCATGGCGGTGCAGCGCGACGTGGCGGTGCGCTGGCAGCAGGCCACCGGCGCGCCGCTCGTGGAGGGCTATGGCCTCACCGAGGCCTCGCCCAACGTGTGCGGAAATCCCGCCGATGCGCGCGAGTTCAGCGGCAAGCTGGGGCGAGCGCTCCCCGGCACCGAGGTGGCGATCTTCGACGAGGAGGGTCGGACGGGATCGGTCGGCGAGATCGGTGAAATCTGTGTGCGCGGGCCCCAAGTGATGCCAGGCTACTGGAACGCGCCGGAAGAAACCGCGCAAGCGTTCTTTCCGGGCGGCTGGCTACGCACTGGGGACCTGGGCCGCATCGACGAGCGCGGCTACGTCGAATTCATCGAGCGGCGCAAGGAAGTAATCGTGGTGTCGGGTTTCAAGGCCTATCCGGGCGAGATCGAAGCGGTCGCGCTGCAGCACCCCGGAGTGAAGGACGCCGGCGTGGCGGGGCTGCCGGATGCGCGCACCGGCGAGGCCGTTGCACTGTATGTCGTAAAAAAGGATCCGGCGCTCGATGAAGCGGCGCTGCTTGAGCATTGCGCGAAGCACCTTGCGCCGTACAAGCGGCCACGGCAGGTGTTCTTCCGTGAGTCGCTGCCCAAGTCGCCAATCGGCAAGGTGCTACGCCGGCAGTTGCGGCCGGATGGGACTTAGGCCTCCGCAACATGCACCGTGCGGGTCGCGCGAAAACGCCCGCAGGGGGTGAGCCCCAACCAAAAAGAAGAGGACCGACTCGCACGCGTCGGTGGGAGGGTGAATGCGCGCGGTCTTTTCAGGTACCGAGCACAATAGGGAAAACTCAAACCCGCAAGCTCATCTTCCAGACCAAAGTCCGTCGGGCACTTCAGCTTTGGATCAGTCGGCTTACCCCACCGCCATGTGACGGTCTCTCCGTCGGGCGGCTTCCTCACGCCCCCTGGGCGTGCTTTATATTGATCTTCCTTACCTGTTCGCATCGATATCCGGCTCGCCGCAGTGCTCGAGTATCACGCGCCGCGCCGCGTTTCGCAGCCGGACCGCTTCAGCCCAGTCGCGGCCCAGCGGCCTGAGCGGCTCATGGACGAATATGTCGAGCGCGTAGCACCGCGGGAGCCACGATCCGTCGCGCAGCACCGAGCGCGTGCCGCGCAGCGTGATGGGAATTACCGGGCGCCCGCTTTCGGCCGCCGCAACGAAAGCACCCATGTGGAAAGATCCCAGGCCCGGGGCGCGCGTAAAGGTTCCTTCTGGAAAAACAACGACCGGCTCCCCCGCAGCGACCGCTCGCGCGATCTCGTGCGCGTCCGCGGCCGCCTGAACGGTGTCGAAGCGCTCGACAAAGCGCACGCCGAGGCGCCGTAGGAGTGGACCCAGGACCGGATGCGCCGCGAACTCACGCTTTGCGGCGAACGTGGCTTCGGCGGGCTGCAGAGCGGTGAGCAGGATGAAATCACAGTAGCTCGAATGGTTCGCCACGAGCACCGCCGGCATGGCCTCCTTGAGGCGCTCTTCACCGTTGACTCGCACCGGAATTCCAGAGAGAGCGACGAAACCGCGCGCCAGCGCTCGAGCCCATCGCCTTCGTGCAGATCGTGTAAGTAGCAGCAGGATCGTTACGCCGCCTACTGATAGCACTGCGAACAACGTCCACAAGTACGCGGCGAACAGCCACGCTGAGAGCGTGCGGCCGAGCCTGCGTGCGCTCGCGAGCAACCCACTCAGCGCGAGCCGCCCAAGCTGCACCGCAACCGAGGGCTGCGCGGCGCCGAGCAGGCCGCGCTCATAGAGCTCGCGGCAGGCGGCGCGGCGAATCTTCCCGCTCGAGGTCTTGAGCACCACGCGCTGGCCGACGAGGACGATGTCATCCGCGGGCACGCCGAGCTGCGCGCTCGCGAGCTCGGCAATCTGGCGGCGCAAGACATGCCGCGCTGTGGCACCGATGGTGTGCGTCTCAGCGACTACGACGACGCGTTCGGTGCCGGTCGCAAGGTCCGTGGCCCCGAAGACTGCCACGCAGCCTTTGCGCACGCCCGGCAGAGTGCCTACCGATTCCTCCAAATCGTAAGGGTGGATGTGCTGGCCGCCTCGAATAATGAGATCCTTGACCCGGCTGGTGATGTAAAGCTCGCCCGCTGCGAAGTACCCGACATCGCCCGTGTCAAGCCAGCCCTCGTGGATGAGGGTCGCGTTCGCCTCCGGATTATTGAAATAGCCCGAGGTGGCCGACGGCCCGCGGAACTCGATTCGGCCTTCGACGCGCTCCGGGGCTTCGCCGCCGAGCGCATCCACAATGCGCACTTGGTGAGCGCGCAGCGGTCGCCCACAGCTCACTACGCTCATCGCTGAGGGTGCGTCGGCGCTAATAGACCGCGCACGACCCTCACGTGCGAGCACCGCGGAATCAATGCGATCGACAAGCGACCCGCGCCCGAGCGGAGGGAAAGTCAGCCCAAGCGCAGATTCGGCAAGCCCATATACTGGCGTGAGCGCGCGCGCATTGAAGCCATGGGTGGCGAAGCGCTGCACGAACCTGTCAAGCGTTGCGGCGCGCGCCGGCTCAGCACCGTTGAAGGCAAGCCGCCAGCTCGAAAGATCGAGACCGCCCAACTCGTCGTCGGGAATCTTCGCGGCGAGCATCTCATAAGCGAAGTTAGGCCCCGCCGATAGCGTCGCGCGATGGTGGTGGATGGCCCACAGCCATCGCGCTGGTCGACCGAGAAAGCTCTGTGGCGGCATTAGCACGAGCGGCATGCCGTAATACAGGCTGCCGAGCCAAGCGCCGATCAGTCCCATGTCGTGGTAGAGCGGCAACCAGCTCACAAAGACATCGCGCGAGCTCGCCTGTGCAGCTTCCCCCATCGCCCGGATGTTTGCGAGGAGGTTGGCATGCGTGAGGACCACACCCTTAGGCTGCCCGGTACTGCCCGAGGTGTACTGGATGAGCGCAGTGCCGCTCGCG
>Ga0335081_10005905_pt1 | contig 19397 bp, 19 predicted proteins | sample Lox_Sample_35_FD_206713 | JGI IMG/M metagenome (GOLD analysis project Ga0335081, IMG submission 206713) | Soil microbial communities from Loxahatchee National Wildlife Refuge, Florida, United States - Lox_Sample_3.5 | ecosystem: Environmental > Terrestrial > Soil > Wetlands | place: USA... | reverse complement strand
GCTGATGGTCCGCGTGTTTGTCGACGCTGGCCTGTGCGAGCCGTTCGATCCAAGGCCTTATCCGGCGGATTGGCATCTGCACCGCAGCGAGGAGCGCTATCTCGGTTTTGTGTTCGACCGCTGTTGCGAGATTGAAAAGCCGAAGCCCGGCGACGTCATGGTACTTCGCTTCGGGCGTTGCTACTCGCATGGCGGCATCGTCACGGCGGTGGCGCCGCTCGCGATCGTGCATGCCTATCACCCGGCACGGCGCGTCGTCGAAGACGAGGTCGCCCGCAGCGGTCCGCTGTCCGATCCGGCGCGCAAGCCGCGTTTCTTTAGTTATTGGAGCAAACCGATCCACGCGAGCGCGATTGGATCGGCCGGCGGCAATCGCGCGCGTGCGGGCAAATCATGAGCGGTCTTTTCGGCGGCAGTCAGCCGGTCACGACGCCGGACTATACCGGGCTGCAGATCCAGACAGCAGTCAACACGCTGCCGATTCCGATCGTGTGGGGGATGTCGAAGCTCGCCCCCAACATCATCTGGTATAATGATTTCATCACCAACTATGCCAATAGCGGCGGCAAGGGAGGCCTGTTCAGCAGCGGCCAGGGCGAGACGACCTACAGCGCATCCGTCATCATGGCGCTGTGCGAGGGGGCGATCACCGGCATCAATCAGATTTGGAAGGGCCAATCGGTCCACACGCTGGCAGGGCTCGGGCTGTCGCTGTTTGCCGGAACGGATCCGCAGGCGCCATGGAGTTATGTCGCCGCGGCCTATCCGTCGCAGGCGCTGGGCTATGAGGGCACCGCCTATATTGCGGCGGAGAACTACAGCCTCGGTGACAACGCCACGCTGGACAATCATAACTTCGAGGTGCAGGGGCTGCGCTACGGCAGCGGCTATGGACAGCTGGCATTTAATTCTCTGGACCAGGTCGGCACAGGCTCGGGCTTTTCCTTTGTCGATGCCGACCCCGCGCTGTGCATCAGCGATTTTCTGACCAACGCGCAATTCGGCGTCGGCTTCCCGGGCGGCAGCATCGACGCGACGACGCTGTTCACACAGAGCGGCGCCGATGCGGCTTATCAGACCTATTGCCGCGCGACCGGCCTGGCGCTGTCGCCTTGTCTCGTCGATCAGGAGCAGGCGTCCTCAATCCTGACGCGCTGGCTACAACTGACCAACACGGTGGCCGTCTGGTCGGGGGGCTTGCTGCGCTTCATTCCCTACGGCGATTCGTCCATAAGCGGCAATGGCGTCACTTACACGCCGAATGTGACGCCGATCTACAATCTCAATGATGACGACTTCAAGGTCGAAGACAACGAAGATCCGTTGCAGGTTTCGCGTTCCGATCCCTATGCGGCCTATAACGTGTGGCGCCTCGAGGCGGCCGACCGCAGCAATGCCTACAATCTGACAACGATCGAATCGCGCGATCAGAACGCGATCGAGCTGTACGGTATGCGCATCGCGCCGACCGTCACCGCTCACGAGATCTGCGATTACAACGTAGCGGCGATCTCCGGCCAGCTCATGGTGCAGCGTGCCGTTTACATCCGCAACACCTACAAATTCCGCCTGTCCTGGGAATATTGCCTGCTCGATCCGATGGACCTGGTGACGGTGAGTGACACCATCCTGGGTCTGACCAATACGCCGATCCGCATCACCGAAGTCGAGGAGGACGACAATGGATTCTTGAGCGTGACCGCGGAGGAATTTCCGCTGGGGGTGGCAACCGCGACGCTCTATCCGACGCAACCGGTCGTCAACAACCCGATCGACCGGAACGTCACGCCGGACGCCGCCAACACGCCGATCATCTTTGAGCCGCCGGCTTCGCTTGTCGGTGCAACGCCGCAGGTGTGGATCGCGGTGTCGGGCGGCTCCGGCGGCACCGCCGACCCCAACTGGGGCGGCTGCAATGTTTGGCTTTCGCTCGATGGCACCTCGTACAGCCAAGTCGGTACGATCAGCCAGCCGGCCCGTATGGGCACGATCACCGCATCGCTGCCGCTGTTTACCGGTACCAATCCGGATACGGCGGACACGCTCGCTATAAACCTCGCCGAAAGCGGGGGCGTGCTGTCGAGCGGCAGTGCGGCGGATGCCGCGCTCGGGAATACGCTCTGCATCGTCAATTCGGAGCTCATTTCTTACGAGACGGCGGCACTGACTTCGGCGAACCACTATTCGCTGACGACGCTCTACCGCGGGCTCTACAATTCGGGGCTCGCCGCGCATTCTTCCGGCGCGCCGTTTGCGCGGCTCGATAATGCAATCTTTGAATACGACCTGCCGCCGCAATATATCGGCCAGACGCTCTATCTGAAATTCCAGTCGTTCAATGTGTTTGGCGGCGGCGTCGAAGCGCTGTCATCGTGCACCGCCTATACCTATACGCCGACCGGTGGCGGCGTGGACCACCCGATTGCCGAAGCGATGTTGACCGCAAGCTCGCTCGATCTGGGCTCGGTGACCTCCACGCCCGCTGTAAGCGATGACTTCGGCGGTTCTCTTGTTCTCATGGTTGGATACGACGTCGACCTCGGCGCGGTCTAAAGCGGCGCTCGAGCGGGAAGGGGCATCTTCATTGCGCAACGCGCAATAGGGCCCCGTGGAGGGCGGCGCGCGCGCCGCGTAAACAAATGACCACAGCCGTACAGGTTCAATTTCGCCGCGGTACGCAATCGCAGATGGCGGCCTTCACGGGCGCCGCCGGCGAGATCGACGTCGACGCCACCAATAATCGTGTTGTGGTGCAGGACGGCACGACCGCCGGCGGTTGGCCGGCCGCGCGGTTGTCGGAGATCGCCGGCGGCTTTCTCAACAAGTTCCGCAACGGCACGATGGACATCTGGCAGCGCGGTACGTCCGGGCTCACCGCCACGACGTCCGGCGCCTACACCGCCGACGGCTGGATCGTATTGCCGACGGGCGCGAGCGTCACGGCCGCGCAAGCCGGCGGCCGGCTGCTCACCAAGGCGAGCTTGCAGGTCACGGGGGCCAGCTCGGTCACCGGTCTCATCGTCAAGCAACGTATAGAGAGCCTGATGGCGGCGGCCTTATGCAGCCAGACTGTCACAGTACAGGCGCAGGTCTTTAACAATACGGGCAGCGGCATCACGCCGAAGCTCACCGTTAACAGGCCGAGTTCACAGGACAATTACGCCTCGATAACGGCGGACGTAAACGCCGTCTCGCTGCAGGCCTGCGCGACCTCGGCGTGGACGCTTGTTTCGTACACCTTCCAGGCCAATGCCGCGTCCTACAACGGGCTCGAGATCGCATTCGACTTCGGAAACAATTTCGGATCATCCGGAAAATCGGTCCAGATCGCCGAGTGCGATATCCGCGTCACGAACGGACTCGCGACCGGGCTTAATGCCAATCCGCCGGCGCCGGAGTTGAGGCCTGTTGCGATCGAATCAGCTCTCTGCGTCCGCTACTTCCTGCAGATAACGAATCCGAAATTCCTCGGCATCGCGGGCAGTTCGTCGAACGCAAGCCGCCTCGGCTTGACGCTGGAAATTCCAATGCGCGCCGCCCCGTCTCTGACTCTCAATGGCTCGCTGCCGGTCTTCTTCGGAGCGTCCGGCGCAACGGGCACCAGCTCTCTCACATCGATCGTGACGAACTATTCGACGACGCAAGCCCTGGAATTCGATGGTGGCGTCTCTCCAGGTTCGATGACCCCGGGCTTTCCCGTGATGGTTTACCAAAGCGGCAGCGGCAGCGTTTCGGCAAGCGCAGAGCTATGACGCCAACGCGCAGCGCGCCGAGCGTTATGAAGCGCTTTGCTTGCCTCTGCGCTGCATTGGCCATCTGGCTCGTTATTGCAGCCATCGTCATCTTCACGGCGATCGGCATCGTGCACGCGTAACTGGCGCACGAGTGCGTTCGCCGAGGCTGCAAGCTCCCAGCGACGGATTCTTTTCAGACGCGTTCGCGCACCAGCGCGCGGCCGCGCCGACGAGCGTGCGTATTTTCGAACAGAGGAGACACTCGCGTGACCGAAATCATCGATACCAATCACGATACGACCCCTCATCTGCCGGTGCTCAAGGCGGCGGGCGTCAAGACCATCATTCGCTACCTGTCGCCGATCAACCCGCACGGCGAGAAGTGCATCAAGCCCGCCGAGGCTCAGGCGATCGCCGCGGCCGGACTGCGGCTCGCGCTCGTCTGCGAGGGGTGGGGCGACTTCGCACACGGCGCCATTTCGGGCGGCGCCGGGGAGCGCGACGGCGAGTGGTGCGCAAAATATGCAGCCAGCGTCGGCGCCCCGGCTGGTGCCTGCATCTATTTCGCCGTCGATGCCGACGCCGGCGACGCCCAGATCAGAAAATTGGTGCAGCCCTATTTCGCGGCGATCACTGCAGCATTGAGGGGAGCCGAGCCGCACTATCGCTGCGGTGTCTATGGCTCGGGCGACGTCTGCAACGCGGTGCTCGCCACGAGCCTCGCAGATCTGTCGTGGCTGTCGTGTTCGATGGGCTGGGGCGGCTCGCGCACCTACCTTGCCGGCAACAAGTGGGCGCTGCGCCAACATGTGCCAGACGTGCTCTGCGGTATCGATTGCGACGCCGACGAGGCCAATGGCGATTTCGGCGATTTCGTGCCGTTTGCGCCGGCACAGCCTGAGGCCGCCGCATGAGGGCGGCCATGCTCGCACTGACGCTGGTAATCGCCGCCAGCGTTGCGGCGCGCGCCGAGAGCGGCATTGCCTCGGTCTACGATTACGGACGCCGCACCGCGAATGGCGAACGCTTCGACCCGCGCGCCATGACCGCGGCGCATCGCACCTTGCCGTTCGGCACTTTGGCAAGAGTGTGTCGCGCTCGCGCGGATTTACCGCGCTGCATCACAGTGCGGATTAACGATCGTGGACCCTACGTGCGCGGGCGCATCATCGATCTGACGCCGGCGGCGGCCCATGCGCTGGGTTTCTCGGGCTTGGCCCACGTCACCGTCGAACCGCTTGGCGTCTATCGGCCGCGGCGCGGCGATTTCGGGTTTTTCTGAACAGCCACTCCCGTCCAATTCCTTCACAACCAGGAGGTCAGCATGACGCAGATCGGAAATCCTAAACCTGTGATCGACAAGGCCGTGGTCGCGCAGGACATTTCCTGGCTCGGCGCGCGGCTGCGCGAACCGTCGACCTACGCGGGGCTCGGCATTCTGTTCGCGGCGTTTCATCTCGCCAACGCCGGCGACTGGGTTTCGGCCATGACCGCGATCGGCACCGGTGTCGGCGGCATTATTGCTATCGTTCTGCCGGAGGCAAAACCGCCGCGCGGCAATGGCGGCGCTTCAGCCGGCCGCGCCTTGGCAATGCTGGCGCTTTGCACCGCCGCCGTACTCGTCTGCGCGGCGCCGGCGCTGGCGGCAAGCAAGGCCCCGGTGCGCCGGCCCGCCGCCGCGGTGAGCACGAGGCCCACTGTGACACAGGCTCAGCAAAATCCGCTGATCGTCGTGCGCCAGTTCACCATCGCGGATCTGCAGGCGGCGCTTGCCGACGCCCAGGCGCAGACGCCGCCCGACACGGTGGCGGCGAATTGCTACACCGCACTGATTCCGTTTGTGCAAACGCAGGCGCAGAATCCGCTGCCGGCCGGCGCTGGCGTATTTCAGGCTTTGCAAAAGGCGCGCGACGCCAAGGCCTATCTCGCCAACATTCAGTCGCCGACCGGGCCGCTCGCGAGCCTTAACATTGCCTGTGCGCCTCTCGTGCTCGACGTGCAGAACACGCTGGTGACGCTCGGCGTGTCGGTGGGTGTCATCGCCAATCCGGCCGGCGCCGCGGCTGCAGTCAGCGGACTGCCCGCGGCCGTTGCGGCGTTTCTGGGGTTGCACCCGCTCTAGCGTCCGTGCGTTCTGACAATTCAAAGAAAGGTACCGCCATGGCCGGCAAGCTTGATGAGATCAGCGAGGCGATAGGGCGACTCCGCGCCAGCGTCGGCGACATTCAAAAAAGAATGGAGGAGAACCGAAAATTGCAGGATCGCCGGCATGAGGACAACACGGCGGCGCTGCGCGACCTCGGCCAAAAGCTCGACAAGCATGCGGCTGCCGTCGAAGTCATTCAGCCCACGGTCGCGGCGCTTGCCCTGTCGCGGTCGCGGCTAGCCACCTTGGCTTCCGTGGGGCTTGCGGCGGCGCTCGTTCTGGGGTGGGTCGTCGAGGCCGGTGTGAAGTGGGCGTTCTCCACGCTGCTTTCGCATCTTCACTAGCGTCGAGCGCATCGGCATCAGACGGTTAAAAACTTATCAACCCGCGGCTATCCGGTTATCGATGTTTTGCGCGCCACCGCCGCCTCCGATGCCTAAATTTTTAAGCGATTCCGCCAACAGTTTCGCAACGATGTGCCGGTAAAAACACGTACGCGCGCCAAACGGCGCGAGGGACGTGCAGTGCCGATCTTCGCCAATCCCAACTTCCTGATCAATCTGCCTACGCTGTGCGCGGTGACGGCGTTCATCACCATCATCAGCGGCGCGCTGATGCTGTTCTCATGGCTGCAAAACCGCAGCGAGCCGGCGTTGGCGCTGTGGGGTCTCGGTTATCTGCTCGGCGCCGTCGGCGGCGCGTTCCTGGTGCGCGGCTCGGCCGACGTGCCGGCATGGTCGGTTTGCGCGGGCAACGCGCTGCTCTGTTGCGCCTACGGGACGATGTGGGCCGGTGCTCGCAGCTTCGAGGGGCGCCGGCCTCGGTTGCCCCTGGTCGTCGCCGGCGCGGCCATCTGGGTTGTCGCCTGTCAGATCCCCGAATTCTACCAATCGATCGAAGCGCGCGTGTCGCTGGCCTGCATAATCTTCGCGGCTTACTCCTTGCTGTGCGCCTGGGAGATGTTGCATCCGCGCGACCGTGAACTGATGTCGCGCTGGCCGACGCTGGCGCTCGCCGTGATCCATGCCGGCTTCCTGCTGACGCGCATCCGCTATGTCGGCGCGTTTGCGACCATGTCGGGGGCCCATCCCGCGCAGAGCGTCGGCCTGTTCGTGCTGACCTTCGAGACCCTGTTCGCGGCATTCTGTCAGGCCTTCCTGCGCATGAGCATGGCGAAGGAGCGCGCCGAGCTCGCGCACCGGCGCGCGGCGCTGACCGACTCGCTCACGGAAATCGCCAACCGGCGCGCATTCTTCGATCTCGGTGCGCCGCTGCTAAAGCGCACGCTCGCCGATCGCCGCTCGGCGGCGCTCCTGCTGTTCGACCTCGATCGCTTCAAGGAAGTCAACGACACGGCCGGGCATCAAGCCGGCGACGAAGTCCTGAAGGCGTTTTCGCGGCTGGTCGCCGATTCGATCCAGACGGGCGATCTGTTTGCGCGGCTCGGCGGCGAGGAATTCGCGTGCCTGTTGATCGATGCGCCGATGGCCGAGGCTCTGCGGCTTGCCGAGCGCGTGCGCAGTAAATTCGAGGCGATGCGCTTTGCCGGATTGCAGGCCGACACCACGGTGAGCGTCGGCGTCGCCATGGCGGGCGATACCGGCCGCGATCTCTCATCGCTGCTCGGCATCGCCGACCGCGCGCTTTATCGCGCCAAGGCGGAAGGCCGCAACCGGGTCGCGCCGGCGCCGCTGGTGCTGGTCGAGCGCAGCGCCGACGCTACGCGTGCGGCCCTTTCGCTCGGTGGCGCCGGCGTTATACCGGCGCCGATTGCTGGTTAGGCGGCTATAGCCGCCGCCCGAAGCCGCCGCGCATCCCGCCTGCGACAAGCGAGATCAAGAACAGTATCAGCGCGACGAAAAACACGATCTTCGCAATGCCGACCGCGGCGCCGGCAATGCCGCCGAAGCCGAGAACTGCAGCGATCAGCGCGATAATCAGCAGCGTTACGACAAGGCTTAGCATCTCCATCGCTCCCTAATCCGGTTGTCGGGGCGACAACTCATGGCCCTCGCCCGGGTTCCATCGCGGCGGCGGGCGCACGGTTCCGTCGGGGGCGGGGAGGGGACGAAATCGAAACCGACTCAGATTTGATCGGGGCCGTCCTGCCGGGGAAACAGCAGCGCGCTCACCAGAACAACAAGCGCGATCGTCGCATAAAGCTGCGGCCCGGCATGTTGCAGCGCGGCCGAGAACTGACCGCAGACGCGGTCGAGCGTGTACAGGAAATTGGTGCTGTCCATATCCCCCGAGCCTCTCTCGGGCGCAGCCCATGCGGGGCGAAGCGGGCGGATGTGTGGCGCGGTAGGCGAGGCCGTTTGATGCCTTGATCGGTATTCACCCTAGCCCTGCTTCCGGTCGACAAAAGATACTCAGGTCTGTGTGCTGCAGTCGGGGAGGGACGCGTGCTCGACGACGACCAATGCAACGCATGGCACGCGCGCCAGCGAGCCGTACCCATCAGCACGGTCCTGAATTTTACGGCCGATGGTCTGGTTCTCGGAGCGGGCACAGTGATGCTTCGCGCCGAAGGTCCCCGGCGGCTCCAATCACTGGCAGGTCAGGAAGCGCGCATACTGGTGCTGCTGTCCGTCGCTTACGGTAGAGCGGTCGCGTCCTCGGCGCTTAGGCACATCAAGCGCGCTGCAAAAGCATGGCGGGAAGGCGACGACGACTGCCTCGCTTATGTTCACTTGGCGCACGCGCGACTCGGTGAACTTCAGTGTCCGCGTGACGCCGCCCAGCGCTTAGTCAGCGTAGATGCCTTTTTGAAAGCGGGCGGCAGTGCCACGACCATATTTGAAGCGCTGAAAATAACCCGTTCATACATCGATGCGTTCGAAAAGGACTACAATTCTGCCGAACCGCGCGTACCGGCGGGTAGCGGCCGGACGAGCGGTCAGTGGACGCGTGACGGAGGAGCTTCCTCACCTTCACTGCTGAGCTACCTCGCACCCGGCGCCGCGAGCTGGCTCGAAGACCTCTCGCTGCCTGCTGCGGCATCGCTGGGCGAGTATGCGCTGGGCTTCCTGACAGCCGCAGGCGGTGCGGTCACAGCTGCTGGACTGCTTCTTATTCCGTCCAATAGAAACGTTCGCGTCGATGGCGATGTGCAGGGCGTGCCGGGGCTGCGGTACTCCTGGAACCCAGATCAGACAGGGATTCATCTGATCTACAACGGTCCGGATGGCAGGCAGCGTACCATTTTCGCCGGCCAGGACAAAGACGTATTCCGCGACGCCAGCGGGCAAGTGATCGGGCGCATCCTACCCGATGGCAGCATCGTGATCGACACGGTGGCCGTCTTCCCCGATCTGGTGAAGCAAGGCGAACCGAAGCTGTGCCCGGCTTACGCTCCCGACGTGCGTGGCAGTGATCAAGGCAAACCGTATGAGCAAAACAGAGCCAGACAGTACGAAGACTACATGAAGCCGTTGATCAACCCCGATGCACCTACGCCCAGCGGTTATGTTTACTATCTGTCGAATCCCGAGCAAGGCGGTGATCCGGTCAGCTACGACGACTGTCAGACAAGGACTGGAATATTGTTCGATTATAAGGGGGAGCGGTACGCGGCGCTCTTGCAAAATCTCATAGTCGAAAACTCCATAAGGGAACAATTTCTTGACAAGGCCCTGCGGCAAGTTCAGGCAAGCGACGGACGATCAATCGTCTGGATTTTTGCCGAGCCGGACGCAGCAATGTATGCGTGGACGCTCTTTCGAAATAACGACAAGCTCAAGGGAATTTATGTTGCATCCATGCCATGGTTGAAGTGAGAGCCGCTATGGAAGAGCCATTTTACACCTACTACATTCGCTCCGAGTGGCCAAGGCGTACGGAAGAGCCAGCTTCCGTCGGCACGAAATTTCTGAAGACACTCGATGCGCTGAGCAGCGTCGATCCGCTTCTGGCAAACTGGGAGATTATCGACGCCCGAGCTTTATCATCGCTATCTCTTGCCGCGGCGCGCCCGCGGATCGCGCGCATCATCGAGGATAATGTCGCGCGCGACGATTTCGACAAACCTGCCCCAGCTTATGGCTATCACGCCAGCGCCAGACTAAGCACAGTGAGAAATCCGCGGAACGTGAGCTTTGGAGCCCATGCTGGAGGGAAATTCGTCGGCGATACGATGTTGACGTTCGGGGAGCACGACGTGGCGCCCGATTTGACGATCGTCACCTATGCTCTGTTCAAGGCGGCGCTGCTCGCGATCAACGCCGTCTGGCTACCTGTTTGGGCGTGCGCTCAATGCTGTAGGTCGGGCGCCATCCAGGTGCCGATCGAGATAGGGGCCGCGCGAGGTTTCATGCTGAAAGGCATGCCGCAGGTCCCCAGCGACTTAACCTTTCCGGATTCCATTTTTCATATTCCTTGGCTGGCCTACTTCTCGGCACCACTCAGCGCTGGCCTTAAGGTGACGCCCGAAATTCTCACTGAACGCACCCCCGACGGCGGATTGGTAATGAGCGCCACTGAGGACCGGCTCGATCCCGCCAATCCCGAACATTTGCGGCGTGCGCGTATTCTCGCCGAAACCCTGATCGCGTGTACAGGGTACTCCTCAGGCTGAAATCCAATGACTCGGATTCATCGCTGATGGCTGCGCTCCGGCAGCACCGAGAGGTCGAGCTCGCGCCGGGTCGGATTGGAGTTGGCTTTGAGTCTGACCGTCGTCTGACCCCACTTGCCGCAGTCGAGCGTGGTGTATTTGATCCATTGGCGGAGCAGGCGATTGCGCCGCAGCTCGCGTCGGATGCGCAGGCCGAGCCAGCCGGTCTTGGTGTTGTAGAATCCCGGCGATTTGCCGCGGGCGCGGCCATGCCCGTGAATGAAGCGCAGCTTGTCCGCACCCATGGCCCACGCCTGTTCGACGATGGCGGTCATCGGCGTCCCGATGAAATCGCGGAGCGATAGCCGTGCAGGTCGATCTTCGCGATGCGCGGCTCTGTAGCGTCGTCGGACATGCGGCCCCCCGGTATTGCGCTTGAATGCGTTGTACTGCGCCACGCGGGGCATCGCTCGGCAAATTCAGCAATGGCGGTGGATCGCGCTCGAATTGGCTGGGGAACTAGGATTCGAACCTAGATTCTCGGAGTCAGAGTCCGATGTTCTACCGTTGAACTATTCCCCAACGCGCGCCGCGGCCGGGCATTCGTGCCGATCTGCCGCCGTGCGGTTGTCAGCCGGGAGATGGGCCCGTCTGGAGCGAGCGCCGGTGTGCAGGCGTCCGAAGCGAGATCATCTAGGGCATCTTCGCGGGCTTTCCAAGAGCGGACCGCAGTTCGCCGCCGCTGAGGCGTCTGCGATGGGCGTGCGCCAGGCAACGCCTTTCGGAACCCGGTTTTCGGCACGGCCAAGGCGCCACGGGCCGCCCCGCGATACGTATTACTGTATATTTTGAAAGTATAATTGCATCGATCATAGTATAAACCGATACGTATAAGTACATAACCAATATAGATTCACCATTATTCGGACAAATTGTTTACTCACCCGCCTTTTTGACTTATGAGTGCAGTCACGGGGACCACCTTATGACTGACGACATTTTTGCCGACCGCGTCGCCAAGGTACGCCAGCGTTTTGTGGCGACGCTGGAAGCCAAGATCGAAGAGACCTCCGCGGCGTTGCCGAAGCTCGGCGGCGTCGCACCGGCGGATGCCGCCGCCGCGGCGGTGTCCGAAGCCTACCGCGCCATGCACGCCATCGTCGGCATCGGCCGCACCGTCGGATTTCCCGATACCGGCCGCGCCGCGCATGACGTCGAAGACGTGCTGCGGCCACCTTATCAGGCGGGGCGCGGGCTCAGCGACGATGAAATCTTCCACCTGAAAGACTCGTTGCAGGCGTTGCGCACGATCGCGGCGCGCGAACTGCAATCCTTCCAAGCCCTCTCACAGTGCCAATCCCTCTCACAGTGATTGCGTAACCATGATCCAGTCCATGCGCGTTCGTTTCCTGCTCGGCACGGCTCTTTTGCTCGCCCCGCTGCAGGCCCATTCTCAGGATCAAGTCCCGGCGCATCGCCCGACGCCGCTGGTGCCGCATCATCCGCTCACGGTCGCGGCGGTCCATCCGATCACGCCGGCGCGAGATCGTTTCAAACGCACCAAGCCCGTGCGCCGCGCCGCCGTGCCGGCGCCGCAACCCGCTCCGGTCGTCACGGCAGCAGCGGCCGCGCCGCCGCCGAAGCCGGCCGGTCTGATCGCGGCGGTGACGCTCGCCGACATCGGCTTCATCAACGGGCTGCATTTCGCCAATCTCGGCGGCCACCGCGAACTTTATATGCCGATCCCGGACGACGCCGGCGTTACGGCGTCCAGCCTCACGCTCGTGATCGACGATTTCGCCGCGCACGAGGCCAAGCGCAATCTCATTGTGCAGATCAACGATCGCACCGTCACCGCGATTGCGCTCGACGGCCAGGGCAGGGGGCGCACCGTGCAGGTGCCGCTCGGCGGCGCGCGGCCGAAGGACGGTTATCTGAAACTTGCGTTTCTCTATTCAGGCGCCGCGACGCCGGACCACTGCATCGACGTCCGCTATGTCGGTGATAGCGTGACCGTACGGCCGCAGACCGCGGTCGACATCGAGATCGGGGCGGCCGGCCACCTCGACGTCGCCACCACGGCGGCGCTGATGCCGCGCGATGTCGCGGTGGTGCTGCCGCGTCGGCATCTGGCGGAAACCGAGATGGCGGCGGCCATCACGGTGGCGCGGGCGCTCTATTCCAGCGGCCGGCGCGTGACCTTCTACGACGGCTACGATGCCGTGACGGGGATCACGAAAGACGATGAGGCGGGGCACTGGACGCACGGCATCATTCTGATCGGCACTTTGGCGGACGCCGGCGGGGTCGTCGATTCGCCGATGGCGACCGTGGCCGGCGACTTCCACGGCTTCGGCATGATCGACGCCGTGCGGATCCACAGCCAGCCGGCGCTGGTCGTCGCCGACGCCGCGAGCGTGCGCGCCGCGCGCCTGTTCGGCACCCCGCTGCTTGCGGCGACGCGCGGACTTTCGGCCGCGTCGGTCGGCCAGGTGTCGCCGATCGATCTGCCGACCGATCGGGTGACGTTCGATCAGCTCGGTGTGCCGCCCGCGGAAGTCGAAGTGTTCGGCCGCGCCGATCTCGGCGCCATTCTCGACACCCGGCGACTCCCGGCGGGCACGCGGCCGATCAGGCTGTCGCTCGATGTGATGGTCGCGCCGGATGGCGCCGGCGCCAAGGCCGTGGTTAGCACCTTCGTCAACGAACGGCTCATCGGCTCGACGGTCGCGGCGACCGACGGGCCGACGCATCTCGATGTGCCGCTGCCCAGCGGCCTTGTCGGCACGATCGCCAATCTTCGCGTCGTCGTCGAACGCGACATCGCGCAGGGCGATTGCCGCTTCGGTCCGCAAGGCTATCCGGCGCAAATTCTCGGCTCTTCGTCGCTGACGTTGGGCCCGGCCTCCGGCACCGCGCACGATTTCGCCGATCTCACGTCGCGTTTCGTGCACGGCGTTGACGTGCTGGTGCCCGCCACGGCCGCCGACCAGCCGGCGCGCGTGCTCGGCATCGTGTCGCAGGCGGCCAATCAGCTGTCGCCCGATACCGCGCCGCTGAATGTTTCTTATGTCGCATCGGGCAGCGCGCCGGTGCCGGAAGGCCCGTTCATCGCCGTAAGCGATCTGCCACCGTCCGGCGCCAATCCGCGCGTCCGGTTCGATCGCGGCCGTGTCGCCGTCATCGACCAGTCCGGTCACACGCTGCTCGATCTCGGCGGCTTCAACGGCGGCGCCGTGGCGCAGGTTCTGCAAGACGGCGAAATGCCCGGCCTGTGGATCAAACCGCTATCGTCCGATGGCCGCGCGCCGTCGCCGCCCGAACTGCGTCTCGATCACGGCGATGTCGCCTTCATCGACGACAAGGGCGTGGCGCTGGCGATGTCGACCGTGCGCGATACGCTGGTCAAGATCTCTTATCCCGACCAGGTGTCGTGGCTGACGGTAGCCGACCGCTTCCGCTCCTGGATAATCGGCGGCCTGTGGCTCCTTGGCACCGCCGTGCTGTTGCTGGCGCTGCAGCGCCTGCTGCGCCGCCGTCCCGCGCATCCATCCGAGTAGACCATGCCGCTGTCGCCGTCCGATCGTGCGCTCGGCGATCTTCTCGTCGGCCGGCGCGTCATCACGCTGCCGCAGCTCGACGAGGCTATCGGCCTTGCCGAACGCTGGAATGTCCGGCTCGGCGATGCGCTCTTGTCGCGCAACTGGATGGACCCGCGGCTCTATTACGAGACCTTCGCGCAGAATTTCGACCTGCCGTTCGTCGATCTGATGCGCGACCCACCGGACTTGACGCTGCTGAGCGCGGCCGACGCCGATGTCTATGCCGGCCGCCTGACCATGCCATGGCGCCGGCGCGACGGCCGGCTCCTGATCGCGACCGCCGAGCCGGGCCCCGAAACCCTGCTGTTCGCGCGCGAGCGTTGGGGAGCCGACATCGAATTCGTCGTGGTGTCGAAATTCGACATCGTGTTCACGGTGCAGACCGCATTCGGCGAGGCGCTGTCGCGCCGCGCCGTCTTCGAACTTGCCGACCTCGATCCGGAAATGTCGGCGCGCACGGTGTTCACCGCGCCGCAGATGATCGCGGCCTACGTGCTCGTCAGCGTTGTTCTGCTCGGGCTCGCCTTCACGCCGATCGCCACGCTGATCACGCTCAATGTCGCGTTCGGCTTGTTCTATCTCGGCAATTTCATTTTCAAGGGCGTGATGATCTCGGTCGGCGGCGGACGCTCGGCGACGATCGACGAAAGCATCGCGATCGAAGCGCGCGCGCTGCGCGAGGAGGAGCTGCCGGTCTTCACCGTGCTGGTGCCGATGTTCCGCGAGGCGGCCATGCTGCCGACGCTGGCGCAGGGGCTGCGCAACCTCGACTATCCGCTCGGCAAGCTCGACATCAAGATCGTGCTCGAAGCGGGCGACGCCGAGACCATCGAGGCCGCGCGCGGGCTTGGCCTCGAGGGCGTATTCGAAATCATCATCGTGCCGCGCTCGCAGCCGCAGACCAAGCCGAAGGCGTGCAATTTCGCGCTGCGCTTCGCCCGCGGCGAATATCTGGTGATCTACGACGCCGAGGACCGGCCCGAACCGGACCAGTTGCGCAAGGTGATAGCGACCTTCCGCCGCGCGCCGGCCAACACCGCCTGCCTGCAATGCCGGCTCAATTATTTCAACGCCGAAGAAAACTGGCTCACGCGCATGTTCACGCTCGACTATGCGCTGTGGTTCGACGAAGTGCTGCCGGGCCTGGAGCGGCTCGGCATGCCGATCCCGCTCGGCGGCACATCCAACCATTTCCGTACCGAGGTGCTGCGCGAACTGCACGCCTGGGATCCGTTCAACGTCACCGAAGACGCCGATCTCGGCATCCGCATCGGGCAGAAGGGTTATCGCGTCGGCGTCGTCGATTCGACCACGTTCGAGGAAGCAAGCTGCCGCGCCGGTCAGTGGTTACGCCAGCGCTCACGCTGGATGAAGGGCTATATGCAGACGCTGTTGGTGCACACGCGCCGGCCGCTGCAATTCGTCCGCAGCGCCGGTGCGCTCGGCCTCCTTGGCTTTGTGTTTTTCATCGGCGGCACGGTGCTGGCGGGGCTGCTCAATCCGCTGTTCTGGCTGTTCTATCTGATCTGGCTTGCCGCCGGCGCCGCGAACCTCGATGTGATCTTTCCCAATTCGCTGCTCTATCTATGTCTGTTCAATCTGCTTGCCGGCAATGGCGCCTTTACTTATCTGCTCATGCTGGCGCCGATCCGCCGCGGCTGGCTTGGGCTCATTCCCTATAGCTTCACGCTGTTCGCCTACTGGGTGATGATCTCGGCTGCCGCGTATCGGGCGCTCTGGCAGTTGGTGCGCGATCCGTTCCACTGGGAAAAGACCGAGCACGGCCTGTCGCAACATGCAGCGCCGATTCTCTCCGGCGCCGAGGCGGCGCCGTGAGCGACGCCAGTTCCACCAGGGCTGCCGCCGTCGCACGTCTGCTGCCTCTCGCGTTCGGCGCTGCGCCGATCGCTGCGCTCTGCTTCGTGACGCTGCTGGCGCTCGCCGCGATCGCAGTGCGGCACGGTCTGATCGCTGACGATGCGCTGCGACTGTGGGCCGGCGCCAGTACCGCGGCCGACGGCGAAGTGCCGATCGGGCGCGTCGTTGCGGCTTATCCGTCGCTGCCGTTCATGTCGACGACGCTCGTTGCCTGGCTTCTGCCCGCCGGTGCGCCGGCGCCGGAACTCGTGACTGCACTTCTTCTCGCGTTGTTCGCCGCGTGCTGCTTTGCCGCGTGCCGCAAGGCCGGCGTGCCGGCGATCGCCGCCGCCGCTGCGACCCTTCTGATCGCTCTGCATCCGGCACTGCTGCGCGCGGTGGTCGCCGGGCCGGGAGACATGTTCCTCGCGGCATTTCTTCTGATGCTGTGTCTTTCGCTCTACGATCTTCGCGCGCGCAGCGGCACCGCCGAGGTTATGAACGTCGGCCTCGCGCTGATGGGGCTGTCGTTCTCGCATCCGATGGGCGCGGTGTTCGCATTCGCTACCGTGCCGTTTCTCGCCTTTGCGGTGCGGCCGGTGCTGGTAGCGAATTCGGCACTGAACGTGCTCATCGCGCTGGTATTCCCGACGTTATTTACGCTGGCTGCGTTTGCATACGTGGCCTGGATCTTTCCCGGCGACGGCTGGAGCTTCTTCGCCGCGCCGGCGCAGAGCCTGTCGATGTGGACCGCGGCGGTGGCGCGGCTGTTCGGCGGCTATCTGTCCGGTGCCCCGATGCTGGAGGCGAGCGCGGCGATGGCGCTGGCCCTGACCGTTGCTGCGCCCCTCGCTGTGACGATGCTGACTTTGGTGCGCCGCCGGCGACCGCTGGTTGCCCCTGCCGCTGTGTTCATCGCCTCCGCGATCCTGGCCACGGCTATCAGCGTGTTGAGCGGCTTGTTCGGCAATCCCGCGGCGCTGGTCGTCGCCGCGCCCGTGCTCTCGGCCGGCATGATGACGCGTGTGCCCGAGGCGCGTCAGCGTCTCGCGTTCGCGCTGTGCCTGTTGCTGATCGGATGGCTCGGCGGATTTCTCAGTCTTGCGCTGGTCGATCCGTTCACCATCAACGCACTGCAAGCGGCCGGCGAAGGCGAACGGCTTGATGCTCTCGCCGCCGGTGGTGCCAGCCGCGGCCGCGACGGCGTTCTGGCCGACGTCAACAACGCTCCGGCCTTCGTGCTCGGCCGCAGCAATGCGGGCGGCATTCTCAGTCCGCAAAGCGAAGCCTTCGTGCTCGCGCAGTTGTTTGGTCGTGTCGAAACGCCGTTCGTCGCCGTGCCCGACCCGCAAAGCACGACCGGCGCCAACGATCGCCTCGATACCGCTTTTCCGTCGCTGTTCCGCGACGGGCTGCCCGGTTATCGGCTCATATACCAAAACAATACTTGGCGACTGTTTAGTCGCGAAAAGAAAGAACCGGTTTCAAAGGAGTAATAAGCCGCATCGTATCATAAAGTGCCATGTAGATATAAGTAAAAATGCGGACATAGAACATGAAAATACTTTTGATCGACGATTCGGAGGACTCCCGCGATCTGACGGAAGCCGCGCTGTTGTCGGCCGGCTACAACGACATCGTGCTCGCCGGATCCGGCTGGGAAGCGCTCAAGGTTCTCGATGTCGGACGCAGCACCGACGCGCGCCCGGACTTCGACGTGGTGCTGCTCGATATTTTGATGCCGGAGATGGACGGCGTCGAAGCCTGCGCCCGCATCCGCAACGATTCACGCTACGGCGACTTGCCGATCATCATGGTCACCGCCCTCGATGATATGGACTCGCTTGCGAATGCCTTCGTGGCGGGCGCCACCGACTACATCACCAAGCCGGTCAACCGCGTTGAACTTGTCGCGCGGGTGCGCGCGGCGCTGCGCCTCAAGCAGGAGCTCGACCGGCGGCTCGCCCGCGAGCGCGAACTGCTCAATTTCGTGTCGAACTGGGGCGACCGGCGCACCGGCGCCTTGATCGATGAAGCGACGGGCCTGTTCGCCGGTGAAGCGGCAGAGGCTTATCTGACCGCAGCCAGTAACAACGACAACGCCGATGTGATCTCCGTGCTCGCGGTCATGCTCGATCGCTTCGATGTGTTTCGCACGGCCAATGGCGAGGGCGCGGCCCGCAGCGTGCTGGCGCAAGTGGCATGCGCGGTCCGGCGGCTTGCCGCCACCGTCGGCATCGTCGCCGCGGCGTATCGCAACGGCACCATCGTCCTGGTCGCCCCCGAGCTCGCGTCCAGTTGCGCGCGCGACTTCGGCGAAACGCTGCGCACCACGGTGGCGAAGCTGCGCCTGCCGAACTCCGAGGCCGTCGCGTCCGACTACGTCACCGCGAGCGTCGCCGCGATTACCGGTCAGGTGAAGCGCGCCAGCGACCGCGTGCAGCTGCTCACGCAGGCGATCTCGCGCGCTCAGGACGTCTCGGGCGAGGGGGGCAACCGCGTGCTGGCGTTGACGATCTAGGCGAGCGGGGGCTCGCGCGTTGGGTGGGGGTAAGCGTGCTCAAGAGTTGCGTTGCGTTTCTGGTGGGATTGCTTGCACTCCCATCGCTCGCGTCGGCTGCGGCGTGGACGCTGCCGGATGGCACCGGACAATGGCTGACGACGCTGACGCTCGCCTCGTCGACGAGCTATCTGGAGGGTTCGGCGCCGCTGTCGCCGACTCCGCGCTACGACAAGGATGAATTGTCGGCGCTGATCGAATACGGTGTGACCGATCGTCTCACTGCGATCTTTGAGCCGGGCTTACAGCACATCGATATCGCCGCGCCGACCGACGCCGAGCGTACCGGCCTCGGCTATACCGAATTCGGCGCGCGCTACGCGGCTTACGAAAATCAGGACAAGAGCTGGGTGCTGTCGGGTCAGGCGACGATTCGAATTCCCGGCACCTTCGACGCATCAAATCCCGCCGCGGTCGGCTATACCGACGTCGAGACTGATCTGCGCCTGCTGCTCGGCCACTCCTTCACCATCGCGGGCCTGCCGGCATTCTTCGATATCGAAGCCGCCGAGCGTGTGCGCACCGCCGGCCTGCCGAGCGAATTTCGCGCCGACGGAACGTTCGGCGTATGGGTGCAGCCGCGCTGGCTCATACTGGCGCAAAGTTTCAACGTCGTGTCGGAGGGTGCCGGCAACGTCGTCTATACCGGCGGCAGCTACGATTACGAAAAGTTTCAGCTCAGCGCGGTCTATCAGCTCACGCCGGTCTGGTCGGTCCAAGGCGGTGGCTACGTCACTTACGCAGGCCAGAATGCGCTGCAAGAGAACGGCTTGATCTTCGGCGTGTGGCGGAAGTTCTAAGTCTCACGGCAACCGCGCGCGCACCGGCCCCGATTCACACTGCTCCCTCCAGGCGCACCGCAGGACGCGTTCGGCCGGTTTGCCTTGTACGGTGAAATCGGTGTCATTGAGGCCACCGCCGCTGGGGTCGGTGAGCCAGCGCC
>Ga0335081_10005904_pt1 | contig 19400 bp, 21 predicted proteins | sample Lox_Sample_35_FD_206713 | JGI IMG/M metagenome (GOLD analysis project Ga0335081, IMG submission 206713) | Soil microbial communities from Loxahatchee National Wildlife Refuge, Florida, United States - Lox_Sample_3.5 | ecosystem: Environmental > Terrestrial > Soil > Wetlands | place: USA... | reverse complement strand
ACGTTCACGAACTCCAAGCTCCCGACCGTGACCAAGGCGGCAGGCCCTCCGACCGGCTAGGTGGAGGCGCTCAGCCTCGCGACGGGCAAGGTGGAGTGGGACAAGAAGCTGCCGCAGCTGCCGCTACGGCGGTCATGCCGCTGCTTAACCCCTCCTCAGCGCCGCACCAGCCGCTCGATCACCAGGCTGGTGTGCCTGACCGCCTCGCCGTATGCCCGCTGCAGCGCGGGAGGAACGGGGAGTGGGGAGCGGCGGACCGACAGAGCTCGCTTTTGCCACGGCCGCGCCGGGCCGTCGTGCGGCCCGTGCCGGTCTCGCGCCATCGCGGCGACGACCTCGTCGTCTTCCGCGGAGGCCTTGCCGGCGGAGACCCAGGCGAAGCGGAACAGGAGTCCGGCTGCGAGGTACATGAAGCTCGCGAGTTCGTGCTCACGCGGGCCGGTACGGCGAGCGACCAGCCGGAGCGAGATGCCGAGCGCGACGAGGCTTTTGGCGGCACGGAAGTACAGGCCGGGACGCCCGCGGGCGAGCGCGTGGGCGGCGTCTCCGAGGCGTCGCTCGCCCAGGGCTGAGATCGCGAGCTCGGTGAGCATTGAGCCAGTCTCGATCGTGCCCAGTGCTGTGCGCGTCGGATGGCCGTCCGGCAGGCCACTCGCGACAAGCACGAGGCGGGTGGCGGCCGCACCGGTGGCGGTCGCGGTGGCGACGAATGCCGGTCCGAGGATCGTGCGGCTGCCCGACCACAGCGGGACTGCGGTGCATGCCAGCAGCACCCCGGTGTAGGAGCCCAGATAGCTGCCGAACAGCGACGTGAGCGCGCCCAGCGATCGGGCGGCCGTGGGACGCCCGATCAGGTCGCAACCCACCGCGAGCGCTCCCGAGCCGCTGAAGGCGATCAGACACCAGGCGCCGGTGTTCATCGGCGAGCGGGGCTTGAAGATCCTCGTCATGTTCAGAAATCGCTCGGGCCGCCCGAGGTCGGCGATCAGCAGCAGCGGCGCCGGCGCGACGGCCCCGAGCGCAACCTTGCGGGCGATCTGAGCGGACCGGTGGTCCCCGGCGGCGTCGCAGGCGAGCGAAACAAATGCCGAGCCGGATGCGATCCCCCCGAACCAGAAGTAGGTCGCGACCATGCCGCTCCACACCGGTGCGTGGAGGAACGGTCCGTTGACCTCCGAGACCGGCGCTCCGCGCATTCGCCGGTTCGCGTCGGCGACCAAGCCCGGTGCCGGCGTCGCGCCGGCGTAGTCGGTGTCGCCCGTCTTGTAGAGATATGACCACTCAGCGTCGCCGAAGTCAGGTCGCGCGAGCTCGACCGGCGCCCCCGGCTCCGCGGCGGTCCACCGGCCCGGTCCCCCGCGCGTGCCCAGTGCGGGCGTGATGTCGCGGTCCTCGGTGCTCACCAGGTCCGCGCCCCACGCGTTGTGCGTCCGCGACGGGCGGCCACGGCGAATGCGGCGACCGTGCCGGCGGTCGCGAGCAGACCGGCGGCGACCGCCGCCACCGTAGCCGGGACGACGTTCTCTTGCACCGGCGAATCCGCGTGTGCGGGCAGCCCGTAGCGCTCGGGCGGCTCGGTCAACAGGAAGAACGCGCCCAGACCGCCGGCGAGCTCCTCTTCGGGCCCGTCGCCGGCGCCGTAGAGGTACGCTCCTTCGATGCCGCGCGCGTGCAGCTGGGCCACGCGCCGGGAGGCAATCTCCACCAACTCCTCATGTGGGCCGAACTGGATCGAGTCGGTCGGGCACGACTTCGCGCAGGCCGGCTCGAGCCCGTCCTCGAGCCGGTCGTAACAGAGCGTGCACTTACCCGCGCGGCCGTCGATCTCATCGCGGCCGACCACGCCGAACGGACACGCGGGTACGCAGTAGCCGCAGCCGTTACACACATCCGGCTGGAGCACCACCGTCTGATGCTCGGTCCGGATAAGCGCACCCGTCGGGCAGGCATCGAGGCACCCAGCGTTCGTGCAGTGCCTGCAGACGTCGGACATGAAGACCCAATCGCCGAGCTTGTGCATCCCCTCCGCAACGTCGGCGACGCTCGCGGCCTGCACGGCATCGACGAGGTCGATCGCCCCGGCGGCGGGGATCGCCGGCAATTTGCCCCCGGCGCCGGCGTCGAGCGCCCGTTGCGCCTCTTCCCTGAGTTGCGGCGAGGGCTCGAGCAGCTCGACGAAGCGGACATGGCGCCAACTCGAGGCGGACAGATCCCCGGTGTGGTCGTAGGAGACGCCCCTTCCCGTCTGCGAGCCGTCCGCCGGTAGGTCGTTCCACTGCTTGCACGCGACCTCGCAGGCCTTGCAACCGATGCACACCGTGGTGTCGGTGAAGAACCCCATGCGCTGAGAACCGGAGCGATGGATCGCGATCTCGGTGGCCGGAGCGCTGGTGCTCACGGGCTCGGCTCCTTTGGGTTCTCCGCCACGGGGTCGTCCTCGTTCGCCCTGACGCGATGCCCGTCAAGCGTGACCCCGGCGAGCCGTATGGTGCTCGGCCCCCGCCGGCGACCGGCGCGGACGTCGCAGGTGAACGCCTTGTCGTCCTGGATCGAGACGTTCGGATCGCCGGACAGCGCTACCAGCTCGTTGGCCGTGTCACCCACCGACAGGCCGCTGTAGCCCCAGTGCCACGGCATCGCCACCTGATGGATCACGCGCCCGTCCACGCGCAAGGGCCGTATACGGTCGGTGACCTTGGCCCGCGCCTCGATCTCGGCGCGCTCGGTCACGATCGTCATCCAGTCCCCGTCCTCGATTCCCCGGTCGGCGGCGAGTTGCGGATCGATCTCGGCGAACATCTCGGGCTGTAGCTCGACGAGCCAGGGGACCGTGCGGCTCATCCCGCCAGCCGTGTGATGCTCGGTCAGCCGGAACGTGGTCGCCACGATCGGATAGCGCGGGTCACCGGGCGCGTGGTACGGATTCTCGGGCCGGCGCCAGCGGATCGCGGCCGGGCTGCCGTCCATCTTCGGATACAGGATGTTCGATACCGGCGACTCGAGCGGCTCGTAGAACGTCGGCAGCGGCCCGTCGAGGAGACCGCTGGGCGAGTACAGCCAGCCGCGGCCGTCGGCCATCATGATGAACGGATCCGAGCCGGAGATCGCGTCCATGCCGTGGGCATCCGCCGGTGCCTGGTAATCGGGTCGCTTGGTCGCCGGGAAGTCGGGCACGTCATAGCCGGTCCACTTCTGCTCGTGCTCGTCCCACCACACGTAGCGCTTGCGTTCAGACCACGGCCTGCCTTCCAGATCGGCGCTGGCGCGGTTATACAGAATCCGCCGGTTCGCGGGCCACGCCCACGCCCACTCCGGCGAGACGATGCCTCCCGGCGCGCTGATGTCACCCGGATCGCGCCGGCGCGCCTGATTGACCCCGTCCTTGAAGATGCCGGAATAGATCCAGCAGCCGCAGGCGGTCGAGCCGTCATTCCGCAATTCGTCGAACGAGGCGACGGGTGTGCCCGTGGCGATGTCGTAACCGTTGATCTCCTTGATCACGGCCTCGACTTCGGGCTCACGTATGAGACCCTCCTCCGGGTAATCCCACGTCAGATTCACGATCGGCCAATCTTGCCTGCGCTCCGATCCGGCGTAGTGCGCCTTGACCCGCTTGGCCAGGTGGTGCATGAACCACAGCTCCGAGCGCGCGTCGCCGGGCGGGTCGAGCGCCTTGTCGCGGAACTGCACGAGCCGCTGGGTGTTCGTGAACGTGCCCTCTTTCTCGACATGCGAGGCGGCCGGCATCAGGAACACCTCTGTCTGGATCGACTCCGGGCTGAGTTCGCCTGACTGCACCTCGGGGGAGTCGCGCCAGAACGTCGCGGTCTCGATCTCGGCCATGTCGCGCACAACGAGCCACTTCAGCTTGGCCAGCGCGCGCCGCTGAAGCCCCGAGTGCTGAGAGCCGACTGCCGGGTTCTGCCCCATCACGAACAGGCCTTCCACGCCGCCGTCGAGCGCACGGAGCATCGTCGAGAAATGCGAATGGTTGCCGGTCAGCTTCGGGAGCCAGCCGAAGCCGTAATCGTTCTCCTTCGTCGCCGCCTCGCCGAACCACGCCTTGAGCAGAGACACGATGTAGGCGTCGAAGTGAGACCACCAGCCGCGATCGGCCTTGCCGACGCCGATGTACTCCTTGAGCGTCAGGTGCCCCTCGCGAGTCCTCGGCATGTGCAGGTAGCCGGGCAGCAGGTCGTACAGGGTCGGGATGTCGGTCGACCCCTGGATTGACGCGTGCCCGCGCATCGCCATGATCCCGCCGCCGGGCCGCCCCACATTGCCCAGCAGCAACTGCAGGATCGCCGCGCTCCGGATCATCTGCACGGCCCCGGAATGCTGCGTCCACCCATTCGCGTAACAGAACATGCCCGTGCGCTCGCGTCCCGAGTTCGCGATCAGCGCATCCGCCACCGCCATGAACTGCTCGTCCGAGATCCCGCAGATCCGCTCCACCATCTCCGGCGTGTACCGGCCGAAGTGACGGCGTAGGACCTGAAACACGCACCGCGGATCCTGGAGGGTGTCGTCATGCCGGACGCCCCCGAGGTCCATCCCCGCGCCCGTGTGCTCACTGAACGCCTGCGTGGCATGCTCATGCACCCCAGCCGAGAGACCGACCACGCAGTCCTCGTAACCCCAGCTGGCCGAGTCGTACGACCCCCTTTCGGGGTCGAAGCCCGAGAACAGCCCATCGAGGTCTTCCGTGTCGCGGAACGCGTCGCACACGATCGTCGACGCGTTCGTGTAGCTGACGACGTATTCCCTGAAGTACGACTCAGTCTCGATCACATGGCGGATCAGCCCGCCCAAAAACGCGACATCGGTCCCCGCCCGGATCGGGACATGCAGATCGGCCAGCTGGCTCGTGCGGCCATAGCGCGGATCGACATGGATCACCCGAGCGCCCCGCTCCTTGGCCTTCATCACCCAGCGGAAACCGACCGGATGCGCCTCGGCCATGTTCCCGCCCTCGATCACGATGCAGTCCGAGTTCTGGAGATCCTGCTGGAAGTTCGTCGCGCCGCCACGCCCGAACGAGGACCCCAGACCGGGGACCGTGGAGCTATGTCATATCCGCGCCTGGTTCTCGATCTGGATCGCCCCCATCGCGGCGAACAGCTTCTTGATGACGTAGTTCTCCTCGTTGTCGAGCGTCGCCCCGCCCAGATGCGCAAACCCGAGCGTGCGGTCCACCCGCCAGCCATGACGGTCGGTGTCCTGCCAACCGATCTCACGCGCCGCGATCAACCGGTCGGCAATCATGTCCATCGCCTGCTCGAGCTCGAGCTCCACCCACTCAGTGCCTCCGGGCCGGCGGTATTTGACCTTCGTCAGCCGGCCGGGTTGCTGCACCAGCTGGCGCGACGACGCGCCCTTCGGGCACAACGTCCCCTGGTTGATCGGCGACCGCGGATTCCCCTCTATGTCCACCAGCTCGCCGCCACGCGTATAGACGACCTGCCCACAGCCCACCGCGCAAAACGGACACACCGACTCGGTCACCTTCAGCCCGCCGATCCTGGCCTCGGCCCGGCGCGTACGGGCGGACGCTGCGCCTTCGCCCAGGCCCCAGTCCATGGCACGGCCCACCAGCGGTAGCCGCCGCAGCGACTCGAAGGACCGTGGGCGAGATCCCGGGGTGCTCATCGCTACCGGAAACGTACCGTCGTCGGCAAGGACCCGGGAGAATCTCTCGCCCTCATGCTCGATACCGGAGGATTAGTCAGCCCGTCGCTTCATCGTGACGAACCCGGGATGACGATCGCTGACAGGGTTCCTGCCGCGGTCGTTTACCGAGGAGGCGAGGTGTAACGTCGCGCGGAATGAGTTTTCGAGGGGAGCCGCGTGGCCGCCGGCGCCAGGCGCGCGGGCCGGGGTTGCCGAGTGCGCCGGGACGGATTGCTGCGATCGCGTCGCTGCTCGTGGTCGCAGTGGTGGCCCTCATGATCGTGCTCGACTCCGGCCCCGACGCGAGCCCCCACTCGGTCACCGTAAACCCGACGGCGTCGGCGCCGCGCACCTCGAAGGGCACCACCACGTCGCGCCCCGTCGTTCATCCGGGCACCGCGACCGTCCCGATCCTCGTCTACCACGTGATCAATGCTCAGCCCTCGGGAAGCTCGGCGAACCCGGCGCTGTACGTCCAGACCGCTGTGTTCTCGAGTCAGATGCAGGCGCTCAAGTCCCAGGGCTGGCGCCCGGTGACGCTCAACCAGTTGCAGGCGTACTGGACCCGCGGCACCTCGCTCGGGTCCGGCAAGCCGATCGTGATCACGTTCGATAACGGCTACGCCTCGCAGTACGCGAACGCCCTGCCTGTCCTCAAGGGACTCGGGTGGGTGGCGGTCGAGAATCTTCAGCTGACCGGGCTGACGCCGTCCGAGGGCGGTTTGACCGCCGCTCAGATCCGCGCCATGATCGCGGCCGGCTGGGAGCTTGACACCCAAGGCCTCGATCACACCGACCTGACCGCGGTCGACCCTTCGCAGCTGTCCAACGACCTCACGAGCGCCCGGCAGATGATGCAGAGCCAGTACGGCGTCACGCCGACCTGGTTCAGCTACCCCTCGGGCGATTACAACCCGACCGTCACCGCCGCGGTGCGCGCCGCGGGATACACCGGGGCCACGACTGTCAACCCGGGTTGGGCCAGCCCGCGCGCGGACCGTTTCCGTCTGCCGAGGCTGGTGGTGACCGGCGGCACCACGCCGTCGCAGCTGCTCTCACAAATCGCTGCCGCACAGACAGACACAGCCGTCCCGTCCGCCTATAGCGGCGTGGGACTGGCCTAGGCGAGACCCGGGCTCAGGTCGACCTCGGACAGGGCGGCCAGGTGCAGGTCATCGATCGTCGCGATGGCCTCGCTGACGCAGTCTCTGATGATCGTGTAGCTGATCGTCCCGCGGATCAGGCCGTAGTTCTCCACGGTGCGCTGCGCCGCGATCTCGTAGAGACGGATGCCATCCGTGAGGTACTTCATTCCCATTCCCTCGGGCGTTCGGCAGCTCGTTCGCGATCCGTACGACAAGTGCCAATCTGCACTAGATCAACGAGATAAGCGTGCTCAAATTTGCGCTATTTGCGGCAAACGCCTCAGCACACTTCCGAGAGCGCGGCCAGTTGCAGCTCGTCGATCGTCGCGGTCGCCTCGCTCACGCAATCCCGAATGATCGTGTACCGGATAAGGCCTCGTTGGCGCCCGAAGTTCTGCACGGTTCGTCGCGAGACGACTTCGTACAGGTGCCTGCCGTCGGTGAGATACCTCATCGTTTGTTCTCTCGTTTCGCTCGGATCCGCACGAATCTACACAACCGTAGCTTCGGCGATTTCAGCGGTTCTACCCGTCGGTACGGGCTTTACACGCTCCTGTTGGATAACAACAGGAGCCGAGCGAGGTCTATGGCCGCAAGTACAAGCCGGCGGCTGGGGTGGTGCTAGGCCGCCGGGAGCTCGTCGGTGAAGCCGGCGACCGACAATCGCCGTCGGCACAGGGCAACCGCGAACTCGCGGATTGCCTCGGGGACCGCGTCGCCCCAGGCGGCCGCCGCCTCGGCGGCCCGGGGAAGCACCTGGTTGACGAGCGCGTCGGGATCTTGCGCCTCGGTGAGGCAGCGCACGCCGAAGCCGACATGCCAGCGCTCGTCACGCTCGACATGTTCCACGCCCTTACGAATTCCCGGCAGGACGCCGTCATCGAGCTCCTCGAGCAGCGCCCGCTGGCCGGCGGTAAAGACCGCTCCCTCGAGCACCATGTGGTACAGACGAATGCCCTCGAGAATGCCTGTGCGCCCCGCCGAGAGCTCGGCCGCCATCGCCGGCAACCGTTCTTCGAACAGTTCGAGGAACGCGGCTGGAACGTGCTCCCGGGCCGCGGCTAGCCGGTCGGCTGGCGTGTCGCCAGGCAGTCGGAGCACCTCGGCGGCGACGCGGTCGAAGAACAGGGAGTGCCGGTCCTCGTCGCGGCGCTGGAGGAAGAAGATCCACATCATCATCGTGTCCACGTGTTCGGCGCGATCGGCGAACGGCGTGAGGTGCTCGGCGACGGAGTCCTCGGCCACGCGGAAGCCGGCGAGGAGCGTGGTCAGACGGTGGCGCCGCTCGTCCGGAAGGTCTGGCCAAGCGCGAGCGTCGGGCGCGAGCTCGATGACCGTCGGGTCCCACTGGAGCTTGGCGACGATCTGGGAGTACGTCGAGAGGCGCGGGAAGATCGACAGCTCCGAGCGGTCAGCGAGGGGAACGCTGAGACCGCCGGCTCCGGCCGGGATGTACGGGTCCACGATCATCTTGTTGTCTTCGGCCATCACAAATATTTTGACGAACCGGCCCGCGCGCTCCAGGTTTCAGACCGGAGCGGCGCGCTTCATCGTGCGATAGACGAACTCGTCCGTCTGCGCCGACTCGCGCACCGCCACAACCTGCTCGTGGTGCGGCGAGAGGTGGCAGACCGGATCGGTGGCCGCTGGGTCACCCGTCAGCCGGAGGGCCTGGCAGCGGCACCCTCCCCAGTCGACTTCCTGGCGGCCGAGCGGGCACGACCCGCACGGCTCCTCCATCCAGTCGGTCCCGCGGAACCGTCCGAACGCGTCGGACTCGTTCCAGATCCACTCGAGCGGATGGTCGCGGACGTTGGCGAACTCGAGCCCTGGGATCGTCGAGGCCGCCTGGCAGGGCAGCACGTCGCCGTTGGGTGCGACCACGAGCGCCGTCCGTCCCCACCCGCCCATGCACGGCTTGGGGAGATCCTCGTACATGTCGGGCAACACCCAGAGAACGTCCACCTTCGGGCCGACGCGCTCACGGAACCGAGCCACCGCCTCCTCTCCGCGCCGCAGCTGATCCCGCGTGGGGAGCAAGGCCTGCTGGTTGACGACCGCCCAGCCGTAGTACTGAGTGTTGGCAAGCTCGAGCCGCTGAGCGTCCAGCTCCAACGTCAGCTCGAGCACCTCTTCGATGCGATCGAGGTTCTGCCGATGAAGCACGCAGTTGATCGTCAGCGGGAAGCCGAGCTCCCGGGCGGCACGCGCGGCCGCGATCTTCTTCTCGAACGACCGGTTCCCCGCGATGTGGTCGTTCTCCTCAGCGACCGGACTCTGGAACGAGATCTGCACGTGGTCGAGCCCGGCCTCCTTGAGCTCGCATGCGCGCTCCGGCGTGAACAGCGTGCCCGCGGTGATCAGCGATGAGTACAGGCCGGACCCGCGCGCGGCCTCGCACAACGCAACAAGGTCGCGGCGCAGCATCGGCTCGCCGCCGGTCAGCGCGAGCTGGAGCACGCCCAGCCCGCGTGCCTGCTGGAACGTGCGGATCCAATCATCGGTCGCGAGCTCGTGCTTGCGGCTGTACTTCGGATGCCCGATGTCGACCGGGTTCGAGCAGTACGGGCAGTGCAGCGGACACTGGTACGAGAGCTCGGCGATGAGTGAGTAGGGCCTAGGCAGTGGCGGCATCGACCAGGAGCCCTTTCTCGGCCATTCCATCCACGAGCTCGCGAACGTCGTCACCGACATCCGCTCCGTCGTAGCGCGCGCTCAGAACCCCGACGATTTCGTCGAGCGAGCGCTCGCCGTCGCACAGCTCGAGCACCTCGGCGGCGGTCGGGTTGAGCCGCACGGCGCCCTCCGGGACCAGCAGGAGATGCTCCTCGCGCACCTCGTCGTAGCGCAGGCGCGCGCCGGTCGCGAGCCGCGGGCGAGTCACACCACCTCACCAGCCTCCGGCTGCGTGTCGCCATGCTCGATGGCGTCCAGCTGCGCCCACAGCACCTCAGTCTTAAATCTCAAAGCCGCCACCGCAGCGTCCTGCTGCTCGGATGTCCGGCAGCGATCGACCACGAGCTCGAGCGCATATTCCGCGTCGCGCGGTGCCTTGACGAGGCGCGTGCGGAAGTACTCGAGGCCGGCAGGGTCGATCCAGTCGTAGTGGCGCTCGAGCGCCTCGAGCCGAACTCGGATCGCCGCCGGACCGAACAGCTCGGTCAGCGACGACGCCACCGCCTCGATCCACGGCTTCTGACGCGCGAAGTTGACGTAAGCGTCGACCGCGTAGCGCACTCCGGGAAGTACGCCGCGCTCAGACTCGAGCGCCTCGCGCGATACCCCGAGCGCCTCGCCGAGCCGCAGCCACGACTCGATCCCGCCCGTTCCGCCCGCGGTGCCATCGTGATCGATGATCCGCTGGATCCATTCGCGCCGGACCTCAACCTCGGGGCAGTTCGACATGATCGCGGCGTCCTTGAGCGGGATGCACTTCTGGTAGTAGAAGCGGTTCGCGACCCAACGCTGGAGCTCGACGGGCGTCAACTCGCCACCGTCCATGCGACGGTGAAAGGGATGCAGATGGTGGTAGCGCGTCCCCTGGGCCCGCAGTTCGGCGATGAACTCCTCACTCACAGCTCGACCTCGAGTCCATCGTAAGCGACCTCGACCCCCGCGCGCGCGACCGCGGCGCGCTCGGGCGAGTCGTCTAACAGAATCGGGTTGGTGTTGTTGATGTGGACGAGCGCTTTGCGCGGTCGCTCCAACTGGGCGAGCGCCTCGAGCGTCCCGCCCGGGCCCGACAACGGCAGATGTCCCATGTCGCGCGCGCTCCGAGCCGAGATGCCGAGTGCGGCTAGCTCGTCGTCGCGCCAAAACGTGCCGTCGACAAGCACGAGATCGCTGGTCGCGAAGCGGCCGAGTACCGCTTCATCAATACGAGCCAGGCCGGGAACGTAAGTGAGAACGCCGGCGCCGGCGCGGTCACGGAACACGAAACCGCTCGCCTCGAGTTCCAGGCCCGATCCGTCGAGGTAGCGCGGTGCGTCGCCGCCCACGTCGAACGGTTCAACGGTGAGGCTCGAACCCTCCAGCGACCACACTTTCTCTGGTTCGAGCGTGTGCCACTCCAACCCGCAGTAACGCTCGAGAATCGACAGCACCGGATACCCGTCTCTCAGCGCGCGCTCGACACCCGACTGTCCGTACACGCGCACCGGCGTCGCGGACTCGCGCAGGAGTAGCAACCCCGCGGTGTGGTCGATCTCGGCATCGGTCAAGAGCACGCCCGCGATCGGCGGCGACCGAACGCCATCGACACTCGGGTCCGTCACCGCCTCGAGTTGCTGGCGCGCGTCGGGCGACGCGTTTACGAGAAACCAGGGTCCGTCGCTCCCGCGGATGGCCAGTGACGACTGGGTACGCGGTTGCGCACGGGTCCCCGTGCGTGCGGCCTCACACGTTGGGCAGCGACAGTTCCACTGAGGAAAGCCGCCGCCGGCGGCCGAACCGAGGACCCGGACGCGCACGCGTTAAGCGAAGCGGTGCGCAGCCTCGGGCGGACACGCCGGAGGCCACGCCAGCTTCACCCTCCTACCGGTGATACAGGTAGGAAGTAACTTCCGAGCACATCTCGATGAACTCAAACTTCGGCTTGCTCCAAGTCATAGGACGCTCTCCTCTTAGAGTTCAACGGTCCTTCCGCATCTTACACATGGAGTGCAGGTCGCTGACAAGGCCTCCCGACCCTGGTCACCGAGGTAATCGCCGCCGATGACCGAGGCGGTCGGCGAACTTCGCCCACCCGGTCAGGACGGACACCTATCCACCTGGACAGGTCGGATTGGTCGGACGAGGCGCCTGCCGGTCGAACCCGCGACGCGACCGAGCGTTACCCTGACGCAATGAACCGCGGGGACGGAGATCGGCGAGCTGTGGCCCCGGCGACGCCCGGACGCGTCGTCGACAGCTCGAACCTCGATCTCGCCGCCGCGGAACGAGCCACCCGCGATCTGCTCCGCGCGATCGGCGCCGATCCTGACGCGCCGGACCTCCTCGAAACGCCGCGCCGCGTCGCGGCCTCGTTCGCCGAGCTCGTGACGCCCGCTGAGTTCGGCGCGACCGTCTTTCCCAACGAGGGCTACGACGAACTCGTCCTGGTGCGCGACATCTCGTTCCAGACGCTGTGCATGCATCACCTGCTGCCCTTCCACGGCGTGGCGCACGTCGCGTACCTGCCGGGGGACAGCATCATCGGGCTATCGAAACTCGCGCGCGTCGTGGAGTACTTCGCGCGCGACCTGCAGCTGCAGGAGCGCATGACCGTCCAGATTGCCGATTGGCTCGAGCAGGAGCTCGCACCGCGGGGTGTGGGGGTGGTGCTCAGCGCCGAGCACATGTGCATGACGATCCGCGGCGTCCGCAAGCCCGGTGCGCGAACGGTCACCTCGGCGTTGCGGGGGACGCTGCGCAGCGACGCGCGTACCCGCCAGGAGTTCTTCAGCCTTGTCGACAAATGCGGGTGAGCGGGCGCCGCTGATCGAGACGGTGGTGACCACGACCGGGAGCGACGGGGTGGTCAACTGCGCCGCGATGGGGGTGCGTTGGGGCGACGAGGAGCTCGTATTCTGGCCGTTCGACACCACGCGCACGCTGCGGAACTTGCGCTCGCATGGCGAGGCGGTCGTCCACCTCACTGACGACGTCCTGCTGTTCGTCGAGTCGGCGCTCGGCCATCCGCGGCCGGCGACGCGTCCGGCGAGCGCGATCGACGGGGCGGTGATCGAGGACGTTCAATCGTGGCGGGAGGTGGTGGTGACGGACATCACGCCCACTTCTGATGAGGCCCCGCGCTCCCGGGTGCGCGCCCGAGTGGTGGCCTCCGGCACGGGAACCCGGCCGTCGCTCGGTCTGTGCCGTGCTCGGCACGCCGCCGTCGAGGCGTCGATCCTCGCGTCACGGTTGCGCTGGCTCGGAGGCGAACGCGTTTGGGCCGAGCTCGATCGACTCCAGGAGCTTGTGGATAAGACAGCCGGCCCGCGCGAGCGGGCGGCCATGGAGTACGTCCGACGTTACGTCGCGGAACGCTACGTCGCGGAGCCAAGGTGACCGAAGTCATCGTTACCGCGCCGGCGCGACTGCACTTCGGCATGCTGGATCCGGCGGGCATCGGTTCGCGTCGGTTCGGGGGGGTAGGCGTGGCGGTGGAGTCTCCGCGCGTGGTCGTCGCCGTCGGCTCGGGGGCAGAGGCGGAAGTGGTGGCTGACGGGCCGCAGGCTGAACGCGCGGTTACGTTCGCTCGCCGGGCACGGGACGCGTTCGGTCACCGCGGCGGCATCGAGGTCGAGGTCCATGAGGCAATCCCGTCGCATAGTGGTCTCGGCTCGGGGACCAAGCTAGGCCTGGCGATCGCACGGGGGGTGGCCGAGCTGGCGGGTATGTCGGCCGGGCCAATCGAGCTCGCAGAGGCGAGCGGGCGCGGGGCGCGCTCGAGCGTCGGGTGCTGGACGTTCGCGGCGCCCGGCCTTGTGGTCGAGGCCGGCGTACGGGAGCACGACTCGATCAGCCCCCTGGTGGCGCGCCATCCCATGCCGGAGCGGTGGCGGTGCGTGCTTGCGCTGCCCCTCGGGGTCGAGGGTCTCTCCGGGAATGCTGAGGAGAGGTTTTTTGGTTTGCTGCACCAGGGGCGGACACCCATCGAGCCGAGCGTGTCGCGGTTGGTGCTCACCGGATTGCTTGCCGGGTTGGTGACCGAGGACATCGGTGAGTTCGGCACGGCCCTTGGCGAGATCCAGCGCGAGATCGGATCGATGTTCGCGTCCCGCCAGGGTGGCGTCTTTCATCCCCGCGCGGCTCCGGTCGTCGAGGCGCTGCACGGGCTCGGGGTCGGAGCGGTCGGACAGAGCTCGTGGGGGCCGACGGTGTACGGGATCGTCGAGAGCCCTGAGCGCGCGGCATCGGTGGCCGATCGGCTGCGCGCCGCGGTGGGTGCTGACATCGACATTCGCGTGGTCGACTTCGATCGCCGGGGGGCGTGGGTCGCGCGGGACGGCTCGGGACAGGCGGCGGCGTGAGGTTGCTGGTAAGCGTGGTCTCGGCCGTCGAGGCACGGCGCGCGCTTGCCGGTGGCGCGGACATCGTAGACGTGAAGGACCCCCGCGAGGGGGCGCTCGGTGCCCCGTCGCCGCTCGTCCTGACCGACGTCGTGCGGGTGGTTTGTGGCGCGGCTCCGATCAGTGTGGCCCTCGGCGATCTGCCGGATCTCCCGCACACCGCGGCGCTGGCCGCACGCGGCGCCGTCGCCTGCGGTGCCACATACGTCAAGGTGGGGCTGCGCGGCGTGTGCTCGCTTGATCGCGCCGTCGCGGTCATGTGTGCTGTACGCGACGCGATGTCGGATCGAGCCGCCGTCATCGCCGCCGGCTATTCCGACGCCGCCGCGCTCGACCCCCCGGCGCTCGATGTGGCGCTACTACCGGATGTCGTAGAGCGGACCGGGATCGCCGGCGCTCTCGTCGACACATTCGTCAAGGACGGGCGCGGTCTGTACGGCTGGCTTTCGGAGTCGGAGCTCGCCGACTTGGTGGCGCGCACGCGGTCGGTCGGCGGGACCTTCGGCGTCGCCGGCCAGCTCCGGCTCGGCGAGCTGTGTCGCGTCGACGCCGACGTGGTCGGCGTGCGGTCGGCCGTTTGCCGCGACGGCGACCGCGCCGCCGAGCTGGACGCCGATCTGGTTGCCGCAGCCGCGGCCGAGCTCCGGGACTTTGGCGCTGCAGGTACGCATGTGTTAGCTGAATCGCCATCGGCCGGTGTTTAGCCCGGGGTGATGCGCGTGCCGGACCGGCTGCCCGGGGCGCGGATGATCACGCTGACGCCGGTCCGGCGCACGGCCTCCGCAAGGTAAGCGTCCACCGCGCCTCCGCCGCCGCCGGCCTGCAACGTCTGCAACTCATCAGCGGTCAACTCGGGTATCGGCGGTTCATCTGACGGCCACCGCGCCATCACGCCGGCCACCGGCTTGAGCAACACCGCCTCCTCGGCGCCCATGGCGGCGGCCGCGAAAACGGCGAGCGAGTCGCTTGTGACGGCCCATGACTCGGGTATCCCCGCGCGACCCGTGAACGCCGGCGCGATCGCGAGTATTCCCAGCGCCCGGGGCGGCGCCAGATTGGTGGCGATCTCGGCATCCGGCAGCAGCGCCGCCAGCAGCACGCCGAGCTGATCCATCGCGTGGAGTGCGAGTCGGTGCGCGACCGCGTCGTCGAGCCCGACTTGCGCGTCGACGGCACGGACCGCGTCGGCGAAGGGACCGCCGCCGGGGACGACCAGGACGCGACGGCCCGAAGCCAGCGCGACAACGTCTGCGCACGCCCGCCGCAAGCCGTCGAGTCCCTCGTCGCGGAGCAGCCCACCGCCGACCTTGACGATCAGCGGGCCCGATTCACTCACGAGCAAGCACCGACAGCGCGACTGCCGCGGCGACCTCTCCCGCGGCGCCAGTGAGCGCTCCGGCGTTCGAGCAAACGGACAGCCCACACTGCTCCGCTGCCGCTCGCGCGAGGAACGCTCCCGCGCCGACCACGACCACCTCGGTGCCGGCTGGGACGCCTGCGGCGACGCGGTCGAGCGCGGCCGCGATGGCGGCGACCTGTGCCTCCTCGACCGCGCCGGCGACCGCCTCCAGATCGCCGTCCGCGAGCTGCTCGGGGTCGGCGCACACGACGCGCGCGAGCCGCGCCCGCGCCTCTGGGAGCGAGGCCCCTCGCCCGTCGGGGAACGTGCACGTGCACTCCTCGGGGGCGAGGCTTCCCCGCAGCAGGTGCGCGTCGGCGGCGATCGCGAACAGCTCTGAGGAAACGGGGCAGGGGCGGCCGTCGATGGGGACGTGCGAGACGACCGCGGCGACGTTTGTTCGGAGCGCGCCGGTGTAAACGAGCTCGCCGGAGAGGAGCCGCTCGACGTCGGTTCGCCCGCGGGCGACAACCTCGCCGTCGATGATCGGGACTACGTCGGTGGTCGTTCCGCCGCAGTCGACGAGGATCGCGTCGGGAAGCGAGCGCGCCACCAGCATCGCGGTCGCCATCCAATTGGCGGCCGCGCATCGCAACGGCGCCGCCTGTGCTTCCTCGAGGCCGATCAGCTCGCCCGCGGTGGTTATCACGCGCAGCCGCCGTCCGGGCAGAGCCTCACGCGTTGCCTCGAGGACGTGCAGCACCCCGTCGCGCTTGGTTCCGAAGGCGTCGACGAGCTCGGCGGTCGTGGTGAGCGCAATCCCGGCGTCCTCCACCCCGAGGCGGCCGACAACGGACGCGATCGCGCCGGTGAGCGCGTCCGGCCGGCGCCACACCTCGAACGGCTCGGACGCGGTCCGCACGCGCATGTCGTCGTCGACCACGGCGGCCTTGGTGTTGGCGCCGCCGACGTCGAGTCCGATCACCGGGGTCATCAAGGCATCATGACGCGGATGATGCGAGTCGTTCCCGTCATCGACATCAAGGGCGGAATCGTCGTGCACGCACGCCGTGGCCAGCGCGACGACTACGCGCCGCTGCACAGCCCGCTGGTCGAGGGATGCGAGCCGGTTGCCGTGGCGCGCGCGCTCTGCCGGCTGTGCCGGACCACCATGCTGTATGTGGCCGACCTCGATGCGCTCGCCGGCGAGCCGGTCAACGAGGCGGCGCTGGCGGCGCTGGCGGCGGTGGCCGAGCCGTGGGTCGACGCCGGGGCCACAACGGCCGCGGCGGCGGCGACGCTCGGCCGCGTGGGTGCCGCGCGCAACGTCGTCGGCACGGAGTCGCTCGGCGCGGGTACCGAGCTCAACTCGCCGGTGGTCCTGAGCGTCGATCTGCGCGACGGGCGCCTGATCTCGCGGGACCCGGAGCTCGCCGGCCGTGGCCCGGTCGCCGTTGTGCCGCTCGCGCGAGCCCTGGGCTCGCGCGAACTCCTCGTAATCGACCTGGCTCGCGTCGGCAGCGGCTCAGGCCCGCCGCTCGAGGCCGTCGCCGAGCTCGCCGCGGCGCTGCCGGCGGTTGCGATCTACGCCGGCGGCGGCGTGCGCGACGACGCGGACCTCCGCGCCCTCGAGTCAGCCGGGGCGGCCGGCGCGTTGGTAGCCACCGCCTTGCACGAGGGTCGCATCACGCCGTGACGAGCGCCTCGCAGGTGCTGACGACTTGCGCGGTCAGGTCGTCCTCGCACACCGACTGGAGCGCCTGCCAGCCCGGGATCCCGTTGACCTCGAGCACGAACATCTCGCCGTCCGGGCCGGTCAGAAGGTCGACCCCGGCGACGTCGGCCTCGAGCGCGGCGGCCGCGGCGAGGGCGAGAGCCCGTTCTTCCTCGGTCAGCATCACCGCGCGTGGGCGGGCGCCGCGCGCCACGTTCGCCCGCCACGAGTCGGTCACGCGCTCCATCGCGCCGGCCACGTCGCCGGCGACGACGAGCGCGCGCAGGTTCCGGCGACCGGCCGGCGCCACCGTGCGCTGAACGTAGTAGACGGTTCGCTCGAGCTCGAGCGCGCGGAACACGCGGTGGGCAACGTCTGGATCCTCCACGCGCACGATCCCGGCACCCATCGCGCCGAACAGCGGCTTCACGACGACGTCGCCGCCCAGTTGATCGAACGCCTGCATCGCGGCGTCGTAGCGCTCGCAGACCATCGTGGGCGGGGTCGGCACCCCGGCCATCGCGAGAAGCGCTCCCGCCCACGACTTGTCGACGGTCCGCTCGATCGCACGCGGACTGTTGACGCAGCGAACGCCGCGCTCGGCGATCACGTGGAGTGCGTCCATGCGGAAGATGACCTGCTCGAGCGAGCCGCGCGGGAGCCCGCGCACGATCAGCAGGTCGAGCGCGTCGAGGGCGTCGCCGTCGGGACCGAGGACGTGCACCTCCCCGCTCTCGTCGACCACAGACTGAAGGCGCGTGGCCGGGACCGCGAGCACATCGTGGCCGCGAGCGGCCAGCGTGGTGAGTAATCCGCGCGAGTGCCACGAGCCGGACGCACCGAGAACCGCGACTCGGAGCGGTCCGGTCACGACGTGAACGAGCGCTCGAGCACGTCGGGCGCGAGGCCGCCGCCATGATGCGCGCGCCCGGACTCCGTGCTGGTCAGGGTGGCCGCGGCGGGGCTGAACAGCATCGGATCGATGTCGTAGAAGTTCCAGTCGGCGGCTTCGAGCAGCTCTCCGAACGGGGTCCCGAACGCATCAGAGGCGCCCGACGGCAGCCGCGACGCCAGGTCGGCGACCTCGTCGTCGGCGCCCTCGATCCATAGGTGGACGGTGCCCCCGTACAGGACGGCGTCGTTGGTCCGCCCGATCGCCGCCGGGTCGTTCTTGGCCACCGGCGCGATCGGGCAGCATCCCCAGCCCTGACGGATGCGCGCGGGGTCCACTCCGAGCTCGTGCAGTTTGTGGAGCGCGGTCTCGACCACGCGGGCGCTGATCTGGACAGAGCCGCAAATCGAGGCGGTGCGTGCGATCAGGAACGTGACTGCGGACGCGTCGACGCCGCACCGCTGTGCGACCTTGTCGACGATCTCGGCGGGCGGGTCCTGCGCCGTCTCGAGGCACAGGACCGCGCGAGCAGCCTGCTCGTGCCAGGCGAGCTCATCGAATAGGTCCTCGGCGCGGGCAAGCGCGCGTCCCGGGCCGCTGGCCATCGCGAAGAAGTCGTCGTGCTCGAGCTTCCAGCCGGCGTATTGCGCGGCGAGGCATGCCGTGGCAGGGTCGTCGGCGGCGACCGCGACCCCGGGCCAGGTCCGCTCGCCGACGGTGACCGGCACCGAGTCGATCCGTCCAATCCCGCCCATGCACGCGCCCGCGAACCCGAAGCCTGCCTCCAGGCCGCCGCGGGCCTCGGCGCCGCAGTCGACCACTCGCGCGCCCGACTCGAGCGTGCGAACCTTGATTCCCAGTGCGTCGGAGTCGGCGACCATGGCGTCCACGAGCGCCGCGGCACGTTCGTTCATCGACAGGCTCACTCGCCCTCCTCCTCCTCGTCGAAGATCAGGATCTCGCCACGGGCGAGCTCGGTCCGATCGCCGGACCATCGCGACCAGCTTCCGCTCAGCATCGCATCGGGGACGGTCAACCCCAGCTCGCGCGCACGGAGCAGCTGAAGCCGCAGGGCCGGGGGACAGAAGCGGGTGGCGTACGCATAGCTCGGTAGCGGCTCGAGCGCGCGACCAGACGCGAGGCTCCCACGCTTGTTACCGAGGCCCGCCTCGCCGCCGATGCCGCCGAGCGAGATCACCGTGCCCGCCAGCATTCGCAGCCCGGCGCCGTTTCCCGTCCGGCCGCCGATCGCGATCAGCCCGCGCCGCATCCCGGCGCCGGCCTCCTCGCCTACGGCGCCGGTCACGACAATTTCGCCGCCGGTCATCCCCACCCGGGTGCCGGGATAGGACGCCCCGAGCCGCGCCCCGGCGTCCCCGAAGATCCGCAGCACCCCACCGGACATCTCGGAACCCGCCCACGAACCGACGTCGCCGCGCACAACGATGCCGCCGCTCGACAAGCGCGCACCGATCCCGTCGAACCAGCGCAGGTCGCCGGCGAGGACGAGCTCGTCCTCCTCGGTGCCCGCTCCGGACACTTCGAACAGGTCGCCGACGGCCACCGTCTCGCCGCCGCAGCGGAGAGA
>Ga0335081_10005903_pt1 | contig 19401 bp, 15 predicted proteins | sample Lox_Sample_35_FD_206713 | JGI IMG/M metagenome (GOLD analysis project Ga0335081, IMG submission 206713) | Soil microbial communities from Loxahatchee National Wildlife Refuge, Florida, United States - Lox_Sample_3.5 | ecosystem: Environmental > Terrestrial > Soil > Wetlands | place: USA... | reverse complement strand
AGAAAATTATCCGGCATGGCTGAACGCGATCCGTGCGGCGAAAATCCATGTTCACTTCGAGAACTACATCTTTTACGACGACGAGACGGGTCAAGAATTTGGCGATGCCTTAATCGACAAGGCACAAGAAGGTGTTTCTGTTCGCCTCATATATGACTGGCTGGGAGGCTTGGGCAAGACATCGGGTCGGTTTTGGAACGCCCTGCGATTCGGCGGCGTGGAAGTCCGATGTTACAACCCCTTACGGCTTGATAGACCGCTCGGCTGGCTCTCACGCGACCACCGGAAAATGTTGGCAGTCGATGGCAAAATCGCTTTTATCACCGGTTTATGCGTGGGCCGAAAATGGCTCGGAGATCCTGAGCGAAAGATCGAGCCGTGGCGCGACACGGGCATTGAGATCCGCGGCTCTGCGGTAGTAGAAGTGGAGCGAGCGTTCGCGCGGATGTGGGCCTTGATGGGTGAACCACTTCCAACGGAGGCGCTCCTGGAAAAGCCGCTGCCTGCGGGCGAGATGAACCTCCGCATCATTGCAAGCGAGCCGGCAACCACAGGCATGCTGCGTTTGGACCAACTCATTGCAGCGCTTGCACGTAAGCGCCTGTGGTTGACCGATGCTTACTACGTAGGTACGGCCGCACATGTGGAAGCGTTGAGGGCAGCCGCCAAGGATGGTGTCGATGTCCGCCTGCTGTTGCCGAACATAACCGATATTCCACTACTACAGCCGCTGTCGCGTGCGGGCTATCGACAGCTGCTTGAAGCGGGGGTACGCGTGTTTGAGTGGAACGGAACGATGATGCACGCCAAGACGGCAGTCGCAGACGGAACCTGGTCCCGCGTTGGATCAACCAACCTGAATATCGCCAGTTGGATAGGAAACTGCGAGCTGGATGCGTTCATCGAAAATGAGCCATTCGCGGTTGAGATGGAAGAGATGTACGAGCAGGACCTGGCTCACGCAACTGAAATCGTTCTCGATCGGCGCCAACGGCTGTATGCACCCGTCGAAACTCGCCGTAAACGCACTGCAGACGGCGGCAGTACCAGCCGTGCTGCGGCGGCAGCTGCGAGGATCGGACACACCCTTGGCTTGACTCTCATCAAGCGCCGGTTATTGAGCCCGACCGCAGCCCGTTTTACAGCCGTTACCGGTATCCTGCTGTGCTTATTATCTGTGCTGTTCGCACTGTTTCCAAAGTTATTGGCCTACCCGCTGGTCGCGTTAGGCGTCTGGGGAGGCCTCACCCTGCTTTATCAAGGGTATCAGCTTGCCAGGCAGCGGAAGACGGATAAGAGTAAATAGGGGGTTGCAGAAAGATCCCTTCGATCCTTTCCTTCGCACCTACTCACCGGTCACATCTTTTTCAATAAAAGCGCCGGAATTTTAGAAGCAGAGATTACAGACAACCCAATCTGCGTAAACAGCGGGAAATGGTCAGAAGGATAACTTTTTTTCCGTTGCGGCTTAATAATTTTCGCATGCTGGACCCGGACAGAAGAGGGGACAAAAATATAGTCAAGTTTGAACCGGAAAAAATATCTGCCAAAACCATGAAAGGTACCCATATTTCGAGCATTTGGATATCGTACTCGAAAAATGTCCATCAATGGTTCGGGGTTTAACACACGCCCTTCTGTTTTGATTCTCAGAGGAATTTTACCTTTTAAATATTGTATGGGCGCACTCTTTTCTCTGGCATTAAAATCACCTGTCAGTACAAAAGGATCCGGATAAGGCCGCGTATGAATAAACCTGGTCAATAGAACGACGCTATTTTTTCGTGACCGCTGGGAAATATGATCCAAATGGACATTATAAAAATAAAAAGCCTGCTGCGAGTCTTTCTCAATGAGGCGCGCCCAGGTACATGTTCGCGGGATGATGTTCCCCCATCCCTTTGAGCCTGGGATATCGGGTGTACCTGAGAACCAGAAGGTGCCGTGCGCAGCCGGGAAGAACCGCACAGCATCATAGAAAATAGCATTGTGCAACCCTTTGCTGCCGCCCAAATTTCCTATGCCGATCTTCTCATATCCGGGAAGCATGGTGCTGATCTCTGATATTTGAAAGTCCAACGCTTCCTGTAGGCCCAAAACATCCGGGCGATAATGATTCAAAAGTGTGCGCACCCGATTACGACGAAATATCCAGCGATACTTGCCGTCTTTCGCCGTCCCGCGCCGAATATTAAAGCTCATGACATTTAAGTTCAATCCGGTATTCGGCATCGGATTGGAAAAAAAATCCTTTTCGGCTTTTGGAATTCTTCGCAGGGGATTGAAAACCCTGAGTGAAACGACTGGATGACAAATTTGAGCAATTGATTTTTTGGCGAACATTAGCCCTTTCATTTTTTTATCTTCACCATGTCCTATATAACGTTTTGGGATATGAAGTTGAATTAGATATCCAACATTGGGTAATCTAACTATGATAAATTGAAAAGCAAGTCATCGTACGACAATTAAGCAGTTTAGTTTGTGCTGGATCGGATGGAGCTTCCAGACATTCGTGGGTTCATCGACCGCATAGTGAGGCAAGTTCGGCAAGGCATTTATTGAGTTAACGTAGTGCAGACCTGTCGCAAAGGAAACCGTGAAAGGATTGTTCCCTCTTAAAGCCTGTCAATGCATAATTTTATTGAAGTGGCCCGGTCCCGCGGAGTAAAATCAGGCTACATGATTTAAGGCATAACACTGTCACCTATATGATCAAGTCTGGAATCCCTATCGGGGTTGTTAAAAAGATTGGGGGGACATTCTCAGCTTTCCACGACTTTTATTCACGCACATATCTTGCGTGATGTGGACAGGAGGACAGAGATGAGGGAATTGAGATTTGTTAAAAGAAGAAAGGATGAGTGTACATGAAACTTGCTCACGGATTCGTAAAGGCAGGACATTTTTGGTTACCGTCGAACAAAGACCAGAAAATTCCTGGCACTCTAAAGATTTCAGAGTCAGGAGACACAGAACTTGAGCTCATGGGTCTTTTTGGTGAGTCAAGATCTCTTTTCCCGAACGCTATTAGGATCGGACGTATAAATGGGAAAATAGAGTCTGAAGGCCCCGTGACACTGGATAATTGTCATTATACGACAAGAGTACGGTCATCAACTATTTCAAGGTCTATCATTTATGTAAACCGAGTATTTCTTGGTGCTCATTTTGGTGATAATGAACCTATAATGATATCTGGTTTGCGGTTTTCTGTCGAGGGCCTCGACGAGTGGTTAGCAATTTCAGGTATCAAGACCAAGCATTGGAAGAATAGAAGTACTTCAATTAAATTTGATCCTCTTAAATCGATTAAATTGAAGTTGAGTAACGAAATTAATTTATCCTTCACATTTGAATGGACGATTTCGCAAGAGTCTTTTTTTCAATCCAAAATAGAACAGAAGGCCAGTATTAAACTGGAATCAAAAAGCCTTGTAGAGCTTAATGACCTTACGAAGCTTGCTTTTGTGCTGAACACTTTTCTTTGTTTTGCATTAAATGAGATTGTAACGATAAGTGGGCCTGTCATTATAACTTCCTCCAAAATTAAACACAAACTTTCTGGAAGTAAGGAACTTGAGGTTCCGATAAAAGTTATTTACCCCAGTCTGCCTTATTCGAATAGAAATCCTGTGGTGAACTGGCACTCGATGCTTTTTGGATATCCTAATGTTTCAGATATACTCGCAGACATTTTGCAAAAGTGGTTGGTTTCATATGAAACGAGCGGGCCCGCATATAATCTTTACATTTACTCGAAGTCTGGTATTCACAGGTTCGCAGACAGTAATTTCTTGTCCCTTGCTCAGGGCATTGAAACATTTCACAGAAGAAATTCGACAGAAACGGATAAACCTGACGCAGAATTCAAAGCGTTGCTTAGTAAAATCTTGGCCTCATGTGACAAAAGTACTCAAGAGTGGTTAAAAGGAAAGCTTGAACACGCTAATCAGATCTCTTTTAGAACACGTCTTAAAAGATTGATGGAACCGTTTAAGACATATTTTGGAACTGATAAGGATCGAAAGAAGCTTATTGACGATATTCTAAATACAAGAAATTATTTGACTCATTACGATCCTCGCTTAGAGGAAAAGGCGTGTTCCGGTGATAGATTAATTGAGATTAACGATAGGCTCGAAGGCCTTTTTCAGTTGTTTTTTTTAAGTGTAATAGGGTTCCCAAATGATAAAATTCATCAGATCATTCTTAATAACTTTCCGTTGGCGACAAAACTTGGACAAAGAGAAAAACTGCTGAAAAAGATCATGGAGAAAGAGGCTATTAAAGCAGCTTTGAAGAAAGATTAAAGTTGGTTCGTAGTCAAAATGCACGAAAGTGAGGCTAATGGATTGATCAGGCGTGTCAAGGCGTAAGTACTCAAAATCCCCTGCCCGCAAGGGCATCCCGGTTCGATTCCGCGCTCCGGCACCAAGACTAATCAAGGGCTTATGGAGATTCATCACTGTTAACTCTTTTTCTTTTATTTCGCCAAACCTCGGCAAATTGAACTTTTTTGCAGGCAAAATGCATACAACAAAATCACTGTCTAAGTATCGCAGAGAATGGTGTTTTGATCAGAATGACTCGGGGTGTTTCGGGGCGGACTTCCTTTTCATCAATCAATCTGCGGGCAGGGGATACAAACCGGCCTATATAAGAGATTTGTGGGCTGTTTATGAAGTGAAGGAATTGACTCTGTGCGAAGCGACGCGCCGTTCCACGATCTGCGATTGGGCATGAGGAGCTACTGCTTTTCAAGCCAGGGACCTTGCTATAAATGGTGATAAGAAATATATTCATAGTGCCATGACTGATTTGCGTGCGATCGTGGATCGAAAAGATATCCTTATAATACGCTCTAATACCCTGAACCAAACATAACTCAACGGGCTACCGATATAAATCCTTGCTGAACCCATCGAACAAGTTTAAAATCTATTTAAAATCTATTTGATTGACAAAAACATCTAATGTCATTATATTTTAACAAAGGAAAATTCACAGGGGCAATATATGAGCATCAAGAATAATATTTCTGGAAAAACTTCGATCATTTGTGATCGCTCAAGAGCAGAAACCCGAAGAAGTAAAAACGGGAAGAAAACGCCAATTCGCATCATTAAGTTTGGTTCAGTCGAGGTTACTCCGGCCATCATTTCTAGAGCTGAAATAAATCGTAATATTAGAGCAGGCCAAACTGCCTTCAGAAGTATTAAATCTTGGATCATCACGCCTGGTGTCAAGATCAAGAAACCCAGAGGACATCATCTTTTTGCTGCGGACCCGAAAGATCCTAACTTCATCGTTCGCAAGCGCGGTTCCCTGTCTGAAAGAGGGCAACTTATAAGTGGTGAGTTCGTTCGAAAATAAAAGCGATGCTCTCAAAAGCAGTTGAAGACGTTCTCCTCCTTCAGAAAAGATCCCAAAAACCCCTCGCAATAATTCTTGCTGGTCATAATGGTTCCGGCAAATCGACGATGTGGGAAGAACGTCTCGCCGATTATCTCCAGATACCACTTATAAATGCTGACCGGATGATGTTATCTGTTTTACCTGAACAAACAGGCGATCCACCAAGTTTACCCGACTGGGCTACCGACATTAGGGATCATGATGAAGGCTGGATGCATGTTGCACAGGAAGGTGTTCAAGCTTTCGTAGCTCATGCGATGGGAAGAAAAGTGCCTTTCGCAATGGAGACCGTATTTTCAGAGTGGCGCAGAGTCGGCGGAAAGATCCGATCTAAAGTAGATTTAATAAGAGAAATGCAAAAAGCCGGATACTTTGTCCTCCTGTTATTTGTCGGCCTTTCGACTGCTCAGGTTTCCGAAGCACGCGTTAAACAGAGAGTTGAATGGGGACGAGGTCACAGCGTCGATCGAGGAAAGATCATCGCACGATTCCCGAGAACGCAGAAGGCAATCAAACAAGCTGTCACAATTGCCGATGCAGCTATATTAACTGATAATAGCCGATTGCCCGAGCACGCATTCACTGTTTGTCGAATCCAGGTTGGCAGGAAAGTGATGTATGACATCAGGGCAGTGTCTCGGCGAAAAATATCTCCTGCGATTATCAAATGGCTCCAGATTGTGTGTCCTCGCATTAAGTAACGATTATGTCTCTTGCTCCTTAATCAATTATCCAGGTCTACTGCCCCCAAACAATCAAAATAAAGGACGATGTACCGAGGGAGTCGTAAACATGTACTCGATTGGACGGGACGGTCGCCGTTCCTGACGGAACTCGGGCAGCTCCTCGCACCGTGCCCCGTTCGCTTCTCGGTTGAGACCACATTCATGCCTCAGGGTGTCGACGCGTCGGCGGAGGCGCGACTAGACAGCTTCGGTCCGTCCTGGCTCCCAGAAAGTCCCGCATGGGCTACCCTCAAGGATTGGTGGCTTTGCCACAAGGCTGGTGCGAGTACCCCCAACTGGGACATCGCTGTAGGCTGCAGGATCGAGGAACATCCGGGTCTCGTGCTCGTCGAGGCTATCAACTGCCTTTCAGCACCTATACTCTCAGACAGGCTTCCCGGAGATCCTGGCGGATTACGCAGGAAAAGCCGGTGAAGGTGTATTTTCTGGCCTATGCGGAGACCATGCAGACCCGGCTTATGCAGCTCATAGCGGACAAGCTGACAACCAGCCTTGCAATCGAAGGTGAACTCAGCGACAAGGACCTTGCGGCATTATCGGAAACTTCCGACAGCATGGCTAAGGAATTGGCTAAATGCCTTGTTGAAAATTCTGGAGATAACAGAATCCTGAAGGACATCTGGGCGGATTACCGGAAGAAAGAAGTCTTCTCGGAATTAAAGATTGCGACGCTCGTGAATAACCCGTTGCCTGAACAAAAACCACTATCCCGGGAAGAGAGACAAAATCCAACACCTGAAATCGGTAAGACCAGTTGTGAAATTGAGCAAATCGGCGACACCATTGTAAAGGTTGAATTTGTTGAATTCATCGGGAGAAGGAAAAAGAAGGTGACGCATATAGAAGTCAAGCATTCCGAGATCGATCAAGCCATCGAACAGTCAGGTCATCGTGGTATGGTTCAATTTGCCATGTTCTAAATTCGTCCATGAAAGAATTTTTGGAAGCAAGACAAGAAAAACACAGCCAGAATAACCTCTCTGTTCAATTGCGGCAAAAGTTAAGAGTACTGGAACCTTTCTCTGACAAAGGCATAAAAGCGGTACTTCACTATACCGAGGTCCTTGCGGGGAAGAACAGGACGACACGACTAACAAGAACAGAGGACTTGACCGGAAGGAGGAATAAATGATAGTAAGGAGCCATAGGAGTAAATACTATGCATAATGAATTCACAGCTATAGTCGAACGCGACGGGGACTGGTTCATTGCATACTGCCCAGAAATTCCCGGTGCGAACGGACAAGGCAAAACAAAGGATGAATGCCTGAAAAACCTGTCTGAAGCTATTAATTTGATCCTGGAAGATAGAAGGGAAGATGCATTGCGGGGTATTCCTGGAGATGCCACAAGAGAAATGGTTTCTGTGGGATGAAAAGGAATGAACTGCTGAAGCACCTCCGGCGGTACGGCTGTTTTCTGAAACGCGAGGGTAGCGCTCACTCCCTTTGGATCAATCCAAATACCGGAAAGATCGAGGCTATTCCACGTCACACTGAAATATCGGATAGACTCGCAATCAAAATCTGTCGCGCTCTATCAGTTCCGGATCCAAAATAACAACCTCACAAACCGTGACATAAAATAACATCGAGGATGTAAAGCCATCCTCAAAGCGCATCGGGGTCGTGTGGGCCCACGTTGCGCACTATATCATTTAACTCTAATATCGTTTAACTTCCTAGGAGGGCAGCGAAAGCTTCCCTCCTTTTTTTATTTCTGACGATATACGTTTAACTCAACCGTTCCGGCTCTGCATTATTTAACGTCTATGCCTGTACCAACACTGTAGTGCAGGTTTCAATCCAGCAATTAACTGAAAATATTTCTTTAAGTGAATACTGATTATCTTAAAAATATAATGATTTCATACCATATGTTTTCACGCAACGTTCAATGATATTGATTTCTTTTCCATATTTTACTGGTATTTTTTCAGTATTGCATTCTCAGAAACGTATGTTAAATTTAAACGCATCATCTGAATTTTGAGAGCTTTCTCGACTCCGATTCTTAAGATATCTGCATCCTTGCAATCTTTCTCATTCCTGCAGTGAACCGGGATTGTCCCTTGTATGAACCCGCATTGAATTTCATTTAGATTGGTACTATCTAAGTATTGATTTATCAATAGAGCACCAAGTGAAAGATGTAGTTCGAGGGCCTATAATATCTGAAAAGCCGAACTATTTATCAGGAGGGATATTATGAAGATTAAACTTTTACTTTCCATAATTGCCGTTGCGACAATTGCCGGTTGTGCTGGCCTAAGTCAAATCCAGGATACTATCACTAAATTCGACCAAGGCGTGCACTCGACTTCAACCGCCCAGATGAACTTCTTCCGAGCAGTCCAAGTGGCAGACTGCACCAACCAGTTTTACAAGCAAGCATTCAGTTATGCTACCGATGAAGAGGACAATTTCGACTTAACCGGCGCCTGTACACCGACGATCCTTACCGACGATCAGATCAAGATCCGCCAAGCCTTGATGGATGCGATTACCCTTTACGCCGACAAGATGGCGACGCTGGCGACCAGTGATGATAACAAGATGCTTGACTCTAATTCGCAAAATCTTGCTGGCACCCTTAATTCCATGGCCAAAACGCATGGGTTCACAAATCTTTCGGTGGCCTCTGGCGTAGAGGCCGCGATCATTGCCATCGCCAACATGAAAATCGACCAAATGCGTTTCTCCGCAATAAAAAAGTCCGCCACCGAAATGCAACAACATTTGGAAAGCGTTGTAAATTCGCTCAAGGCAGAAAACACGAATTTCGCTGTGGGCCTTGCGAGCAACATCGGTGCAATCGAGTTAGAACTCCGCCCGATAGTTGCGAGCATGCACAAGCAGAGGGGAACGATGAGCTTCTTCGACGTGGTCGAGTCACGTCGCATCATGCAGTCCGTGAATCCTTTCAGTCTTGTGCCGATCGCTGAAACAGGGGGTGCCGCTGACCCCAAGGCCGATGCACAGAACGTCGCTCTGCAGCTGAATGCAGCTCTCGATGCGGTGCTCACTGCCAATAATGCGATCGCTAACGCGGGCACTGGTGGTATCATCGCCGCAGTCAACGATTTAATCGCTCGGGCACAGGCCGCGCAAGCCATCCAAGTTACCCTTAACAAGTAATACTACCATCATAGGAGGAACATGACATGTCCAACGGCGCACAAAACAAAACTAAAGGCACCCCGAGGCAGACATTGCTCAAAGCTGTCGAGCTGATCAGATCCGCCGAGCAATTGCTGATACAGGCAAGCAGGGAAACTGCCAACCCGGCGACGCTTACAAAAATCAGCATCGAATACAACCAGCTTGATTCCTTCTTGTCGCAATTGCTGCATGCTCAGGCGATTGCCGATGATGCCGAATTCGGCAACGCTACTGCAGCTCTGAAAAAACAGGCCGCGATGCTTGAAGCGGACGAAGAGTACATCAAAAAGATAGTCAGTGACGCTGCGACTGCGGCAAAAATTATCGGCTATATAGCTCAAGCCTTGACTTTAATTGGCAAGCTACCATAACCGAGCAAGCAATTGCAATCACACTGTCGTGCGAATTTTTAGCGCCGATAAGAATGGAGACTCTATCCGTATTCATAAGTAGGTATCAGATTAATCGCTCATGTGCCTGCGCAATTGTGTGCTATAGTCTTTCATACGTTATCCATATAGACTAAAGTTTGAAATACCTGACGAGTGCTTAACACGAGTCCAGTTGATCGATTCGTTATGGGGTGAAGTTGATTCTCCTATCCGATGTGCTTTGGACACAGCATTCCTATAGCATAAGCCTCCAAAAGTGATCTTAGCCTCTCGTTTTTTTTGACCATAAGAAATTGGTAGGTGTGCCTTTTCCGAAGGACGGCTCCCTTACCATTCAAGTACTTATTCGTGAAGGAAGATGATCCATAGAGGTGATTCTTGAGACGCTGACGGAGACCATTCTTTCCACCGACAGTCCTTCCCACATGGAGAACAACTTGCCCTTTACGAATAACGTATACTCCCTGCTTGGATGGTGCCATTATTTATTTGTGTTCTTGAGGGAATTGGTGCATCGGCTGTTTGCACAACTTGGCGAATAGTTCTTCAACTTTTTGTTTTTCAAGAGTCATCTAACTTTCCTCTTTTTCTCCACTTTATTGTTTCCAATTCTTTTGAATATGGTCTTCCATTTGAGGCAGGTCATCATTGATAAAATCCTCAAATTTTTTGTCGATTTTTTCCTTTAGTTTTTCTAAATCTTCATCATCAAAATCCTTGGCTTGTAGAAATTCTTTCTGATAAACAGTATGCCATTTTGCGCCCAAATATTTTCTATCGGCCAGCTTAAACACGGCCCTGTTGCTCTTGAAAAATTCTAAGAGATTCTTTCTGTAGTTCTCTTCACCTGGGCCGACTGTCAGTCTAAGAACGATCCGCTTATCATAAATCGTAAACTCAAATAAAGTCATCCTTTTAGACTTTGACCATCCCTCACCACGGTATTGTTCAAGAGCGTCAAATTTCTTTGATGTGAAGCGAACGTATGTTTTTCCTGCTGAATCTAATATGATGTCTGTTGAGTTCTTTAATCTATTTTGTATGTGTTCGCTTAGCTCTAAGTAAATATCCGGTTTGTACTGGAATATAATATCGAGGGCTTGCTTATGTTTCTTGTATATTTCAATCGCGATTTTCTCAACTTCGGAGTTTCCCACAACGTGCCTCCTTAACATCGTCAAGTATTGAAGAATAAACGAATACACTTCTGGACTTAACACACTTTTTTTATGATTCAGGATCTCACTCAACAGTTCGGCAACCTCATCATAGTTAAACGGTATCCAGGCATCATCCGATGGTCTCATATCTCCGGGGGTTAGATAGATGAGTATAGGAGTGTGCCTCTTGAATTCATCCGCTATGATAGTTCTATAGCGCTGTAATTGATTGCTATGCTCTGATGTCTTTATTTTATTTTCAATTGCAACTACAACCTTTTTGTTTCTTTCATTGATGATGACCAGCAGATCAATTGCATTCCATTCACGTCTAACTTCCACATCATTGTAAGAAAAAGCTCAAAATCGAAGACAGATACGTCCGCTGAAGAGAAATAACTTTTTTTTAAAGATGCGATTCTCTTAAGAAACTGCCTAATAAAATAGTTACCCAGTCCGTGGTTTTCATAGGGATTGAGAAGCCAGACCAGAAAACTCGAATGTCGTATTTCAGCATATCTTAAATTCAATGCTTCGAAGATATTGAACTCAGACACTAGGTTCTCGAGGTGGTCCAATTCTGGATTACTCAACACAAATTTTTCCAAACATTTGATTTCTTCCAATTCAGCCATAATTGACACCAATCCTCTAAAATGCATTCCTCTTTCAGTGGCTACTCATCAGTAAATCTGGAAACTACCACCGCTACAGAACTTGATAAAATCGAGCAAGTAGGACTTCTCTTCTTTGCTGAAAATCCGTTGTCTCAAATAAAAAACCCGCTCTCTGCTTTGAGAAACGGGGTTCCATTGCCATCTCATTCTCCTTATTGGATGAATAAGGATTGGTTAATGAAGTAGTATAACTGTCATATGTCTAAGCGTTTTGTACTCCTTCTTAGCCCTATCCGCAAGCAGAAATTCACTGAAAATAATACTTTTTTCTTGATTTTTCTATCAAAATTGATACTATCAAAACCAGCGGTGATTTACTTAGCTACTTGCTCCGCTTGATAAATGTGCTAAAGGCGGGAACAATTAAATATCGTAATTGGCGACCCGTGCCCTTTAGCGCGGGTTTTTTATTTTTTGATTGTCAACATGCTCCTTTAACGGAGATCTGACACAGAATAATAAAAGGGGGTCAGAGTATAGATACGACAAAAGCAGATGATGTAGCAAAGAGGAATAGGGCGCGCGATAAAGAAATGTTCACTACTCCGAACAGGTGGGCAAGGCATCCTATTCTGCCATTGAAAAGATACAAGGAGCAGGCGGTTGTGCCGGAGCTTGGCTTCATTCTCGTACAGGATATCACTAAAGTTTGTCTCGGGAACATGTACAGCACAGACATAAAAAACCGAGACTTCATTATCTATGCTTCTATAGATGAGCTGTTGGATGACGGCTGGGTGGTGGACTGAGAGGATGAACAGGATTTCAGAGTTTTTCTATTGATCCAGCTTGACAGCTTTAATCAGCATTTTATTCGTGTAACTTAATACCCCTGAGGTCCTCTGGAGTGAATCGTTCGGCAACAGCGATGACCATTCACCGGAAAATGTCTGGCGGCTTTCGGGCTTGCCACTTTCGGCCGACAAGTTCATAAAGGTTAGGTTCTTCACCTTTCTTCCACTGTGCAAGCACCACTGAACGCGCACGGTGTTCCTTCTTGACCTTGACCAATCGATCAAGATCGCTCTTGGACGGGAGCGGTGAGGATCCGCCCTTTGTCTGAATAAGAACCATGTCCAGCAAATTACCTCTCTTTAAACCAGGCTTGGGGGGTTTGTGATTCTTTCTTATGGCGACAATGTCCACGATTCCGCGTGATTCTCCTCCTTTCGGACCCAAAAATACGACAAATTGCCATCGAACATTCGCCCCGCCTGACTTGGTGATGAGCCACTTCGTCATTATACGCGCCCACTTCCCGGTCTTCTGCGTTATTACCCATGGGGAAAGGTTGTCCTCTTTCATTATCATTACCTCCTATACAGCGAATGTTGGTGCTCCACCACTGGGTCTGAAGCAGACCTTTGAAATGTCAGCTTGGAAAGCGAATGACGTGACAGCAACAAGACTCAGAATGAGGTACGACAGAATTGTGGCGGCGATTCTTTTCATGGATTTCTCCCCTAATCAGCAGAGGGTATGATTTGTAATGATGACAACTAAAGCGGATACTTCTGCGGCAATATACAAGATTTCTCAGAGAATGTCGAAGAAATCCGGGATATTTTTAAGAGAATGGTAAGACTATTAAAAATATTTTCTTAAAAATAACGGTTGAAAAGAAAAGTGTCATTTTTCTTATATTTTCTTAAAAATACTGTTTGATATATTTCTTCATATAGTCCGCAAACTGCTATCTTTGGTTTTCATTATAGATTTCAAATGGGAATCGTGATAATCAAGACACATACATAAATTCAGAGATTAAAATTCATAAACCCTTCAACCCTGTGTGAGGGTAGTATGAACTGATTATTGAAACCCCGTATTTCAAGAGAGTGCGGGGTTTTGTGTTTATGGCTTATTTGATTCATCTTATTTAAATGTGCCATTTAGAGGAAGGGTCAGTTTGGCTGGGGATAGCTTTATGAAAAAGTCTTTATTACTACTTCTTTTATTACTATTATCAATCCTGAGTTTATTATTGATGAGTTGTGGAGAGAGAGAAATTGACTTGGGAAAACTTCAAAATAGAAATGATACTTACTATGAGGTTAATCAAACAAAGGGATTTAGTGGTATTGCAACAAGTAAATATCCTAATGGTCAGCTAAAATATAAAGAAACTTTTAAAGACGGAAAATTCGACGGACCAGCGGAACGCTATTATGGGAATGGTCAACTACAATCTAAAGGAACTTTTAAAAATGGAAAAACGGACGGGCCATGGGAATCCTATTATGAGAATGGAAAACCAAAATTAAAAGCAACTTTTAAAAATGGAATCCTGGACGGACCAGTAGAATCCTATTATGAGAATGGTCAAACAGAAAATAAAGGAACTTTTAATAATGGCAAGAAAGACGGACTTTGGGAACACCGCTATGAGGATGGTTACCTGAAAGAAAAAGGAACTTATAAAGACGGTCAAAGAGAAGGGCCGTGGGAATTCTACGATGAGAGTGCTAAACTGAAAGAGAAAGAAACTTATGAAAATGGGGAAATAATAAGACATTAGGAGTGAGTATCTAAATAATAATGCAAATCGTGATAATTAAACGCGCATATGTAATATACACAGATTAATATTGATAAACTCCTGTATGCCCTTAAGAAGATATACTGTGAAAAAATCATAAATAACTGAGTTCAATCATTGATGTTCCAAACTGTAATCTTTACCCTTAGGATAATACGATGAGCTTATGGAAAAAATTATGGACTGTGCCACGCCCAATATTACTTATTAGCGTAATATTTTATTTAGTAATAGTGGCATATTCTTTTCTTCATCATTACGGTTGGGGGGTACCCTTTTTTCTCCATCTGAATAAGGGGCAATTTATAACACTTTCCATTGGCTTATTAGCGGCAGTGGTAGTTTATTTCCAGATAGTGAAACTAAAAGAACAACTACAAGTACAAACTTTAGTGGAATACAGCAGGCAGTGGAATTCTTCAGAAATGGTAGCCAAGAGAAAGGCTTCCATGAATGTAATAAAATTTGATGATGTAACGGGAAGAGATGTAGATTTGGAAGAGTTAGAACAAGTATTAGAGCTATTGGAGGATTTCAGTGGTCTTGCTGACGACAGAGTTTTGGATGAAGAATTGGTGTGGCAAAGCAGCTTGGGCTGGTATGCTAGTCGCTATTTTTTTTACAGCAATCAGAACAAGAGCATAGAAGCTATAAGAAAAAAATGGGGCTTATTTAATGAACCAGATATGACTTATTATAATAAGTTAGAAACGTTGTATAAGCGATATTTGCATAATGAGGAAGATAATCGAAAAATAAAGAAAGAGCGTATTGAGTGTGGATACCTTGATGACAGAGCTAAATTCATTCACGGAGAAAATGCTAATGTATCCATTTGCACTAAAGAAGAATTTAAGCCAATTTTAATAGAACTCCGACCTTCAAATATTCATGGTGTCGGAGTTTTTGCTATAAAGAAAATCAATGAAAAGCAATTTGTTGCCGAGGGTATACACAAGGAGGACTATAAAGATTTAGTAAATTGGGAAAAAGAAAAATCCTTTAATGAGGACATCAGGAAAAAGATTCATGATTTTTGTATTGGTACTCTTGAGGGTTTCATACCACCCGAAGATATGGATTTTAGCAAGCTCTCGGTTGAGTGGTATATGAATCACTCCTGTAACGGTAACGTTGGGTTTAATGATAACGGTGATTTCGTTGCCATAAAGGAAATCGGAAAAGACGACGAGTTAACATACGATTATGGTCTCGCAGAATCTAACCCAGACTTTATAATGGAATGTAAATGCGGCAACTCTAATTGTCGTAAGACCATAACAGGCAATGATTGGAGTGACCCGGAATTTAGAAAAAATCATTTAGCATATATGTTACCGGCCTTAAGGAGAGCTGTTAATTGAGAACACAGTTCTTCAAACGGTAATCGTTTACTTGCTCGGTGTCACATTTTTGAGGATTGGTAGGCGCTATAGTAACTCCATTGATTGAATCGCCATCTTTAGGTTTGCCGGCTGTGCTACCCGCCTTAGCAGGACACTCTGCCTGATATTGTTTTAAGAAAGTTTTAAATTTATGGACAACGAACAAAATAAAATCTGGTTCAAAGAAATACTAAAGCGTGCAGTTGAGAAACTCGTCGATGAAGTAATCGATATTGATGATGACCAACGGCACATTAAAGCGCATGAAATTGAGTTAATCAAAAAAGGAATCTGAAACAAGGGGGAGATAAATTGTGGAAAGAGGATTTTGCAAGAACTGTGGGAAGAAGATGGGATACAAGAGAGAATTAGGCATAGGGACTCTTTTGGCTGTAGTCATTACAATGGGGTTCTGGATTCTCGTTATCCCATTCTACCCAAAGCGGTGCAAGGCTTGCGGACAGCGGAAACGCCTTTTCCAGTGGACAACATGGTAAAGAGGAAAGGATACGACTGCTGGAACAGTTGTAGATGTTGACAATGAAATTGCCATCTTCCGGTTGGTGTTATACCGTAACTTTGCGGCGTTTGGTTTTTGATACAAGATACATATGGACATTGTTAGAGGGAGATTGAAATGGGAAATCCAACACCAACATCGCCTATTGATTGGGGCAATGTAGCACAGTGGGTGGGTGCTATTGCTACTCTATGTGTTGTCATAGTTGCACTTTTCAAAGAAATTTTTTTTAGGAAACGGCATCGGGCTAAACTAGCGGTAAGAATCTTGCTTGAGCCTCCTGATTCATTCAAAGAAATTTGGAAGTATAAAGTTACTTTTCCCCTAGGCACGACACTAGAAAAGCAGACGAACCGCTATGTATTTCGTCTTTGGGTGACTAATCAAGGGTCATTTGATAGAGCAGAAAATGTCCAAGTATTCGCAGATAGCCTTGAGAAATTATCGGTAGATTCTAAAACATATGTCCCAATTACGGAGTTCCTTCCTATGAATCTGGTTTGGTCAAATACCGCCGGCAGAACATTTCTAGAGGCTATTTCCGCCAATGGCATGGGCAGGCACTGTGACTTGGGCCATATACTTAATCCAGTTGCATATCAAGACATAGATATGGAGAAGCCTAAAGTACTCTCTGGTAAAGCAGTATTTATGTTAGATGTTGAATTTAAACATTATAATAAATCTTATTTACTGGAGCCAGGTACATATAGGCTCCACATAATTATTGTCGGCCAAAACGCCTTACCTGAGTCAAAGACAGTAGAAATATCGTTTACGGGCGATTGGTACGAAGAACAAGATAAAATGTTTCGTGATGGTTTAAGAATAAATATATTGAATTAACCCTCTAACCAATCATTCCACACAGCTCGCAGCGGCACGTGATTTTTGCGTTGCTCTCTTTCCATCCGTAATACTCAGGTAAAATGAACATCTTCAACTGAAACCAAGTAAGTGTTAACAATTGCTGCAAGAATTCTCTCACGAATACCGATTATCTTTAAGATAATTGACGAAATCTTAAAAATATTTCTTTTTTATGAAAATTAATGGGGCTGCATTATACCCCCAAGTCTTCACCATTGGCTTTGCTCACGGCATGTTCGTTATTTATTGAAAGCGAGTTTCACGCTAAATCAGTCTTTACAGCATCGTTCACTCGGTAATGAATAATCCCGATCAAATCAGGTCTCAATTGTGCGGCAAACCGAGAACACCTTGAAAAATTTCCTATGGTAAAAACTCTCCATGACCAATGAAAATCTTCAACAAAGATTTTGGTCAAATTGTATTTTGATAGTGACAAGATATGTTAAGATTTCTGAAAAAGTTAGAGAACACAATATGTAGTATCTTTATCTGGTTATAGTTTTGAATTTTATTTAAGCAACTGTTGCGGTATTAGTCTGTTGGCTTCATCGAATTCGATATTAACGAAGTTTTTTATATTTGAGGGCACCGTGTTATCTGCCACAATTACTTGTAAATCATTATGACTATTTATTATATCAATCATATACTCGTATATTGCCTCTATTCTCTCAAGATCCAAACCTTCATATCCGAGGTTACCACTCAAGCCGTCAATCAATAATAGACTGGGCAGTGGCAATTCAAAATGATGAGCAGTTAATTGGTGAGCTAATGCATGGGCTACATTAATCATAACTTGTAGTCCCGGAGACTGCAATTCATCAAATCGTCTTCCATCGTATACAGGTAAATAAGTTTGCCGATCAATATAAGTAGTCCCAGATATTGCCGCACTTTGCAGACGATAGTAATTTTTTCATCAAGCCTTATAAATCAGAGAAAAACGTTGACTAATATTACAATTGAGGGGGATTAAATTTTTCGATGGAGAACTCATGGAAACCAAACAAGAGGCTGCCTGATTTCGGAGGTCAAGGATACATTGAAAATTCCTCATCCACAACTATTGACAACATCTCAATCCATATTTCTTCATTTTTTTAACAACCGTTGATTGATTAATACCTAGAAGCAGTGCTGCTTTCCTGGTACATCCAGACTGTTCATATGCATCCCTGATTATTTCCTTTTCAAAATTATTTAATGACTTTTTCAATCCAGTCATTGGTTCGTGAGCACTTTGGGAAATTGTACTCAATTCCAGTCCCAATTGACTAGACATAGAAGTTAGTAAATGGTGGTGTGTAATTAAATCGTCTGGGCAAGTAATAGCTAATCGCTCTATGGTATTCTCCAGTTCTCTTATATTGCCTAGCCAATCATAGGAACGCAGTATTCCAATTGCATGTTTCGTCATTTGTTTATTTTGTCGATATTTGTCATTGAATCTTTTCAAAAAAATCATGACCAGTGCAGGGATTTCTTCTTTTCGCTCTCTTAAAGGTGGAACAAATATTTGAACCACATTGAGTCTATAGAATAGATCCGCGCGGAAGCCGCCTTTATCTACCAGTGAATGTAAATCTTTATTAGAGGTAGCCATAAAGCGGATATTTAACTGCACCGGTACACTTCCCCCCACTCTGAAGAATTCTTGGTCTTGTAAAAAGCGTAACAATTTTACTTGCAGCAACAGAGGCAATTCAGAAATTTCGTCTAGTAAAAAACTGCTCTCATTTGCTGCGTCAAGAAGTCCCTTTTTTCCTCCCCTGTTAGCTCCCGTAAATGCGCCCGCTTCATATCCAAACAATTCTGATTCCAGCAAGTGTTCAGGGATTGCTCCGCAATTAATTCTGATAAATGGCTTATTCTTACGAAGACTATTTTCATGTATATATCGCGCTACCATTTCTTTACCTACTCCCGATTCGCCCGATATCAAGACTGTAGTATCAAATTGTGCGATCCTATCCGCAAGTTGAAAGACGTTCTTCATCTTAGGGCTGTAACTAACTAGATCCCTAGTACCATTCCTATCTTTTATTCTCTTTACCTCATCGCGATATAGGGATTTCTCAGCTTCCACTTCCTCCAACTTGCGCCTCAAATTGGAGAGTTCTGTTAAATCGCGTATTACTGTTACGACCCGGCTGACTTCTCCATTTTCATCAAATACTGGAACCGCCGAATGAAAAAGATCTTTCCCTGTTTTAACTTGAATTGAAAGATTGGCCTGTCTTTTCGTTTCAATAACTTTCATAGCAACTGATTCAGAAACAAAGCCTTCCGCGATAAGTTGCGTTACATGTTTACCTACAAAATCTGCTGGCTTGACGTTAGCTATCAACTCATATGAGGGACTAATTCTCAATATAAACCCTTTGCCATCCGAAATGATCAACCCGTCATATACAGAATCGATTATAGCATTTAGCTCCTTGTTCATTTGTTTCACTAGCGCTAACTCTTTTGCCACAGACTCCAGATCTGATATGTCTTGGAATACACTCACTGCCCCAATAATTTT
>Ga0335081_10005901_pt1 | contig 19404 bp, 11 predicted proteins | sample Lox_Sample_35_FD_206713 | JGI IMG/M metagenome (GOLD analysis project Ga0335081, IMG submission 206713) | Soil microbial communities from Loxahatchee National Wildlife Refuge, Florida, United States - Lox_Sample_3.5 | ecosystem: Environmental > Terrestrial > Soil > Wetlands | place: USA... | reverse complement strand
GATCGATCAGGAGATCAGCATCGGCGATTATGTCCTGACGAACGGCACGCTGGCCGCGGCCGTGGTAGTCGATGCGCTGGCGCGCTTTATCCCCGGGGTGCTCGGCGAGGAAAAGTCGTTGACGAGCGAAAGCTTCACCGGCAAGTTGCTCGACTTTCCTCAGTACACGCGGCCCGCCGAATTTCGCGGCATGTCCGTGCCGGAAGTGCTCCTCTCCGGGCATCACGGCGACATCGAGAAGTGGCGGCAGGCCAAGCGTCTGGAGAAAACCGCCCAGGTCAGACCCGATTTGCTGAAAGCGCCACCACATGAATCCGATCATTAAAGAAATCACCGCCGCCCAGGTGAAGAAGGGCCTCCCGGCCTTCAAGGTGGGCGACGGCGTGCGCGTGCACACCAAAGTGCGCGAAGGCGACAAGGAGCGGATTCAGATCTTCTCCGGCGTCGTGATCGCCCGCAAGGGGCACGGCATCCACGAGACGTTCACCGTCCGGCGCATCAGCTACGGCGAGGGCGTCGAGCGCGTCTTCCCGGTCAACTCGCCGAACATCGAGAAGATCGAGGTCGAGCGCGAGAGCGAGCCGATGCGCGCCCGCATGTACTACCTGCGCGAGCGCACGGGCAAGGCGGCCATGGCGGTGCGCGCCAAGCGCTTCGACGACGAGGCGCAGGCCGCGGCGGCCGCCCCGGCCGACCCGGCGCCTGCCGCGGAGCCCGCGGCCCCGGTCGCGCCGGCGAAGGCCAACTGACGCGTCCCGCGAGCGCGGGACCGGTCCCGGAGCGAGCCTGACACGGCTCGCTCTATTTGTTGCGCAAATTTGGGCTTTCCACGGCGACGGGCGCGCCGTTAGACCAACGCCTTGATTCACTCCCGCCCGCGCGGGCGGACCACGGTCCTCAACCGCCTTTTTGCCCATGAAGCTCAACACGGAACTCCTCGCCCAAGCCTGCGCCCAGGCCCGCGGCCTCGCGATCGACGCGGTGCACAAGGCCGCCTCCGGCCATCTCGGCCTGCCCTTGGGCGCCACCGAGGTCGGCGCCGTGCTCTTCGGCCACGCGCTGGTGCACAATCCCGACGAGCCGCGCTGGCTCAACCGCGACCGCTTCGTCCTGTCGGCGGGCCACGGCAGCATGTTCCTGTACGCCTGGCTGCACCTCAGCGGCTACGACCTGTCGCTCGGCGAGCTGACAAACTTCCGCCAGCTCCACAGCAAGACGCCCGGCCATCCTGAATTCCGCCAGACCCCGGGCGTCGAGTGCAGCACCGGTCCGCTCGGCCAGGGCGTGGGCAACGCCGTCGGCATGGCCGTCGCCGGCCAGATGGCCGCCGCGCGCTTCAACACGCCGGAGCACCCGATCTTCGACTACCACGTCATCGGCCTCGCGGGCGACGGCTGCATGCAGGAGGGCGTGGGCATGGAGGCGGTGGCCTTCGCCGGCCACCAGGGCCTCGACAACCTGATCCTCATCTACGACTCGAACGACGTCACGCTCGATGCGATGGCGGCGAAGACGCAGAGCGAGAATGCCGCGGCGCGCTTCAAGGCCATCGGCTGGGACGTGCAGACGCTGGCCGACGGTCACGACCTGGCGGCGATCCTCAAGGCAATCAACCGCGCCAAGCGCGCGCAGACCGGCAGGCCCCAGCTGATCATCGCCCGGACGATCATCGCCAAGGGCATCCCCGAGGTGCAGGGCACGGCGAAGGGCCACGGCGAGGGCGGGGCGAAGTTCGCCGACGCCGCGCGGGCGGGGCTCGGCCTGCCGGCGGACCAACATTTCTACGTGAGCGACGACGTGCGCGCCTATTTCGCCGCGCACAAGAAACGGCTCATCCGCGGCTACAAGAAATGGCAGAGGACCTACGAGGCGTGGCGCGCGGCCAACCCCGACCGCGCCAAGCTCCTCGATTCCCGGACGGTGGTCCCGAGCGCGGCGGAGCTGCTGACGAAGATCCCGGTGTTCCCGGCCGACGCCAAGCACCCCGGCACGCGCGGGTCGGGCCGCGAGGTGCTCCAGCCGATCGCGGCCGAATTCCCGCTCCTCATCAGCGGCTCGGCCGACCTCCACGGCTCCACCTACAACTACATCAACGCCGACAAGGATTTCGACCGGACCAACCGCGCGGGCCGCAACCTCCGGTACGGCATCCGCGAGCACGCCATGGTGGCGATCAACAACGGCATCGCCTACGACGGGCTGTTCCGGCCCTCGTGCGCCACCTTCCTGGTGTTCGCCGACTACTGCCGCGGCTCGATCCGGCTCGCGGCGTACTCGAAGCTGCCGGTGGTGTTCATCTTCACGCATGATTCCGTCGGGGTGGGCGAGGACGGCCCCTCGCACCAGCCGGTGGAGACGGTCTCCAGCCTGCGCCTGATTCCCGGGCTGGATGTGATCCGGCCGGCGGACCTGGAGGAAACGGCGGGGGCCTTCGCCGCCGCGATGGAGCGGGTCGACGGCCCGACGCTGCTCGCGCTGACGCGGCAGGCGGTGCCGAACCTCAACGACATTCCGCCGCACGTCCGGCGCGCGGGCGTGCTCAAGGGCGGCTACGTGGCCGCGCCGGAGACGGCGCCGCTCACCCACATCCTCATCGCGGCCGGTAGCGAACTGCAGGTCGCGCTCGCCGCCGCAAAAACGCTCGGTCCCGGCACCCGCGTGGTGTCGATGCCGTCGTTCGAGCGCTTCAATCGCGAGCCGGCCGAGTACCGCGACGCGATCCTGCCGCCCTCCTGCCGCAAACGGGTGGCGGTCGAGGCGGGGGTGACGCCGCTGTGGCGCGAATACGTCGGCCTCGAGGGCCGGGTGGTCGGCATCGACCGCTTCGGCCTGAGCGCACCGGCGCCGGTGGCGATGAAAGAGTTGGGCATCACCGCGGAGGCCGTGGTGGCGGCGGCGCGCACGCTGTAATCATTCGTCGGGGCGCTCGCGCGCCCGGCGCGAGGTTTCATCGCGGCGGCTTCTGGCCGGCGCGGTGGGGATAAGGCCGCCTACTGTCTGGCCGCCGGCGGGACAAAATCCGACGCGGCGACTTGTCGAAGTAGTTAGGTGCCTTACGGTCTGCCGCCTTACCGTTTCCCGACCGCTTCCCGTCATGCCGTTTCTGATGATCAAGAACCTGCCGCGCTACGAGTGCCTGCTCGAGGCGGCGAAGAAGTTTCCCGATCTGGACCCCTGGGCCTGCGCCGTTTATCTGCACCTGCTCCGGGCGGGCGACGAGGTCTTCAAGGTCGCCGAGCGGAATCTCGTGCGGCACAACATCACGCCCGGCCGTTTCGCCGTGCTCATGCTGCTGTGGGACCGTGCGCACGATGGCGGCGGGCCCGGGTCGTGTGCGGGCGCCGGGTGCGCGGCAGCCGGGCCGCGGACGCCCGCGGAACTCGCCGAGGCGGCCAGTGTCACGCGCGCCACCATGACGGGGCTGATCGACACGCTCGAGCGCGACGGTTTCGTGAAGCGGGTGCCGGACCCCGAGGACCGCCGGATGATGTCCGTGACCCTCACCGCCAAGGCCGAGCGTTTCCTGACCGGCATGCTGCCCGGGCACTTCCAGCTGATGGCGGCCCTCGCCCGCACGCTGAGCGAGCGCGAGCGCCAGACCCTCGTGACCCTGCTGAACAAGATCATCGAGCAGGCGGCCGCCATGGCGGGCGCCGGCCGGCCGGCCGCGGCCGGGCTCGCCCGCTGAGCGCGCGGCTCCGCCGACCCATCTCCTCCCTCAACCCGAATCCTCCCGTCTATGCTCAAGCGTACTTTCCTCATGCTGGGCGCCATCGCCGTCGTGGTGGCGGTCCTCGCCTTCATCAAATACCGCCAGATCAGCGCGATGATCGCCGCGGGCAAGGCCGCCAAGCAGCCGCCGGTCGCGGTCGCCAGCACGACCGCCGCCGCGCAGGTCTGGCAACGGCAGTTCCACGCCGTCGGCAGCGTCGTGGCGGTCAAGGGCGTGACGGTCAGCAACGAGCTCGCCGGCACCATCCGCAAGATCGCGTTTGAGTCGGGCGACCGGGTGAAGCAGGGCGACCTGCTGGTGCAGCTCGACATCGCCCCCGACGAGGCGCAGCTGCGCGGGCTCAAGGCCCAGGCGGAGCTCTCGAAGCTCAACCTCGACCGCGCCCAGGACCTCCGGCGGAACAACACCAACGCCCAGGCCGACCTGGACGCCGCCCAGGCGCAGTACGACCAGGCGGTCGCCGCGGTCGACGCGCTCGCGGCCACGATCGCCAAGAAGGTCATCACCGCGCCGTTCGACGGCCGGCTCGGCATCCGCCAGGTCGACCTCGGCCAGTATCTCGCCGCCGGCACCCCCATCGTCTCCCTGCAGGCGCTCAACCCGGTCTACGTCGATTTTTCCCTGCCGCAGCAGGACGTGGTCGAGTTGCAGATCGGCCAGACGGTCCAGGTGCGCGTCGACGCCTACGACGGCGAGAACTTCCCCGGCACCGTGACCGCCATCAACTCGAAGGTCGACGACGCCACGCGCAACATCGAGGTGCAGGCCACGCTGCCCAACCCGCAGGAACGGCTGAAGCCGGGGATGTTCGCCAGCGTCGACGTGGTGCTGCCGCAGAAGGACCGTTTCGTGACGCTGCCGCAGGCGGCGGTGGTCTACAACCCCTACGGCGACGCGGTGTATGTGATCGAAAAACCCGGCGCCGACGCCGGCGCGGCGGCCGACGCGCTGGTGGCGCGGCAGCGCTTCGTGCAGCTCGGGGAGACCCGCGGCGACCAGGTCGCGGTGCTCAAGGGCATCAATCCCGGCGACCAGGTCGTGACCGCCGGCCAGTTGAAGCTGCGCAACGGGGCGGCCGTGCAGATCAACAACTCGGCGCAACCGGGGGACAACCCGGCCCCGCAACTGCCGAACACCTGAGCGCCGGGCCATGCATTTCACCGACATCTTCATCAAGCGGCCGGTCCTGGCCACGGTCATCAGCCTGCTCATCCTGCTGGTCGGGTACCGCTCGATCGAGCTGCTGAACGTCCGGCAGTACCCGGTCAGCAACAGCACGGTGGTCACCGTGTCCACGATCTACACCGGCGCGAGCGCGGACCTCATCCAGGGATTCATCACCACGCCGCTCGAGCGGCAGATCGCCAGCGCCGACGGCATCGACTACATCCAGTCGAGCAGCGCGCCGAGCGTCAGCACGATCAGCATCTACCTGCAGCTGAACTACGACCCGAACGCGGCGCTGACCCAGATCACCTCGAAGATCAACAAGGTCCGCAACCAGCTGCCGGCCGGCACGCTGGACCCGGTGATCGACGTGCAGACGGGCGAGACGACGGCGGCGATGTACCTGAGTTTCTCCAGCGACTCGCTCGATAACAACCAGATCACCGACTACCTCACCCGCGTGGTGCAGCCGAAGCTGGCGGCGGTGAGCGGCGTGCAGAGCGCGCAGATCATCGGCGGGCGCACGTTCGCGATGCGCATCTGGCTGAAGCCCGACAAGCTCGCGGCCTACGGCATCAGCCCGGCGCAGGTGAGCCAGGCGCTGGTGGCCAACAATTCGCTCTCGGCGGTGGGCGCGACCAAGGGGTCGATGATCACGATCAACATGAACGCGGCGACGGACCTGCACACCGCCGACCAGTTCCGCCGGCTCGTGATCAAGGACCAGAACGGCGCGATCATCCGGCTGGGCGACGTCGCGGACGTCGTCCTCGGGGCCCAGAGCTACGACAGCGAGGTGCACTTCGGCGGCAAGAGCGCCACGTTCATCGGCATCTACGTCCTGCCGACGGCCAACGCCCTGACCGTCATCGATAACGTCCGGAAGGTGTTCCCGAACATCCAGGCCCAGCTCCCGGCGGGGCTCACCGCCGGCATCCCGTACGATTCCACCGCCTACATTCACAACGCCATCGACGAGGTGATCCAGACGCTGGTCGAGGCGCTGGCGATCGTCATCGTCGTCATCTTCCTGTTCCTCGGCTCGGTGCGCTCGGTCGTCATCCCGCTGGTGGCCATGCCGCTGTCGCTGATCGGCGCCTGCTTCCTGATGCTGGCGATGGGCTTCACCATCAACCTGCTGACGCTGCTGGCCATGGTTCTGGCGATCGGCCTGGTGGTCGACGACGCCATCGTCGTCGTGGAAAACATCCACCGGCACATGGAGGAGGGGATGGCGCCGCTGGAGGCGAGTCTGAAGGGGGCGCGCGAGCTCGGCGGGCCGGTGATCGCGATGACCATCACCCTCGCCGCGGTCTACGCGCCGATCGGCTTCCAGGGCGGCCTGACCGGCACGCTCTTCCGCGAGTTCGCCTTCACCCTCGTCGGTGCGGTGCTGATCTCCGGCGTCATCGCCCTGACCCTGTCGCCGATGATGTGCTCGCAGCTGCTCAAGCCCGATACCGGCAAGAAGGGCTTCGCCCATTTCCTCGACGTGACGTTCGACAAGCTGCGCGACCGCTACGAACACCTCCTGCACCGCGCGCTCGACGGCTGGCCGACCTTTCTCATCATTCCGGTGGTCGCCGGCCTGCTGCTCATTCCCTTCTTCAGGTTCACGCCCGACGAACTGGCGCCGAACGAGGACCAGGGGATCATCATCGTCTCGTCGCAGGCGGCGTCCGACGCCACGGTCGACCAGACGGCGCTCTACGCCAAGCAGGTCAGCGACGTCTTCGCCAGCCATCCGGAGACGGCGAACATCTTCCAGCTCGTGGGCTACAGCGCGCCGAACACCGCCATTGGCGGCATGGTGTTCAAGCCGTGGGACCAGCGGAAGCGCGGCTCGGTCGAGCTCCTGCAGCCGGTGACGGCGCAGATCAACAAGATCACCGGACTGAAGAGCTTCGTGTTCCTGCGCCCGCCGCTGCCGGGCACCGCCGGCGCCCCGGTGCAGTTCGTGATCGTGACGACCGACACCGCCGACCGGCTGGCGCAGGTGGCCGACGACCTGGTCAAGCGGGCGCAGCAGAGCGGGCTGTTCTACTTCATCGACAGCGACCTGAAGTTCGACCAGCCCCGCGTCGACATTCACATCGACCGCAACAAGGCGGCCGACCTCGGCGTGAACATGCAGGAGGTGGCGGCGGACGTCGGCTCCATGCTCGGCGGCGGCTACGTCAACTACTTCAACATCCAGGGCAACAGCTACCAGGTCATCCCGCAGGTGGAGCGGTCGGACCGCCTCAACCCGCAGCAGCTGGAGAACTATTACGTGCGCACCGGCCACGGGCAGCTCGTGCCGCTGTCGACCTTCGCCACCATCCAGCACTCGGTGCAGCCGCAGGCGCTGAACCATTTCCAGCAGCTCAACGCGGCGACGATCACGGCGGTGCCCGGCGTGCCGCTGGGGCAGGCGCTCGACTATCTCAAGGCCCAGGCCGCGCAGGTCCTGCCGGACGGCTACAGCGTGGATTACGGCGGGCAGTCGCGCCAGTACGTCCAGGAGAGCGGCTCGCTGGTCACGGCGTTCATCTTCGGCGCGTGCATCATCTTCCTGGTGCTGGCGGCGCAGTTTGAGAGCTTCCGCGATCCGCTCATCATCCTCCTGGGCAGCGTGCCGATGACGCTGGCGGGCGCGATGATGTTCCTCTTCCTCGGCGCCTCGACCAGCAACATCTACACCAAGGTCGGCCTGATCACCCTTGTCGGCCTGATCGCCAAGCACGGCATCCTGATCGTGCAGTTCGCCAACCAGCTGCAGGCCGAGGGCAAGACCAAGCGCGAAGCAGTCGAGCACGCGGCCGCCGTGCGCCTGCGGCCGATCCTCATGACCACGGCCGCGATGGTGCTCGGCGTCGTGCCGCTGCTCATCGCCTCCGGGGCCGGCGCGGCCAGCCGCTTCGCCCTGGGCATCGTCATCGCCACCGGCATGAGCGTGGGCACGTGTTTTACGCTGTTCGTGGTGCCGGCGGTCTACATGCTTATCGCCCGCGACCTGGTGAAGCTCCGGGCGCGCGCGGCCGAAAGGCCGGGCCTGCTGCCCGCCGCCGGACTGGGTCAAACGGAACCGCTTGCCAAATAAACCATGCATCTGCTCTCACGCCCTCTGCCTCGGATGATCGCCGCCGCCCTGCTGGGCGCGGCCCTGGCCCGCGGGGCCGACCCGGACGCGACGCCGTCCGTGCCGGACACCCTCGACCTGAAGACGGCGGTCGAGTTTGCCCTGCAGAACAACTACGCCATCCGCCAGGCGCGGGAGCAGATCCGCCAGCAGGAGGGGGTGGAGATCACCGTGCGGGCCCGGCAGATCCCCAACGTCGGCGCCTCCGCCGGCTACCAGCGCAATGCGCGGGCACTCTCGACGTTCGCGCCGCCCGACAACGACCGGGCCTGGAGCATCGACCTCGAGGCGCGGCAGGTGCTTTACGCCGGGGGCGGCGTGACGGCGGCGGTGCGGAGCAGCGATCTGGCGCGCCAGGCCGCCGTGCTGCAGTTGGAGGGTGTGATCAACGCCCAGCTGCTCTCCGTGCGCACGCAGTTCTACACCGTGCTCCTGGACCGCCAGCAGATCCAGGTGCAGGAGGAGAACGTCCAGTTGCTCGAGCAGCAGCTGAAAGACGCGCAGAGCCGGTTCGCAGCAGGGACGACTTCGAATTTCGAGGTGCTGCGGGCGGAGGTCGCCCTGGCCAACGGCCAGCCGCCCCTGATCCAGGCGCGCAACGATTACCGGGTCGCGATCGAACAGCTGCGCCAGTTGCTCGGCTTCGCTTCCGCCAGCGGGGCGGACGTGACGAAGGTGCCGGAGTTTCAGGGCACGCTGGAGGCGGGCGCACCGGTGACGCTGCAGCTGACCGATGCCCTGGCTGCGGCGCAGGCCCACCGGCCCGAACTGCAGCAGCTGGCCAAGCTGGAACAGTCGGCCGAGCAGAACGTGACGGCCAACCAGTCCGGGCATCTGCCGGAGGTGGACCTGGTCGGCGGCTATGCCTGGGAGCGCGGGCCCGTGCTGGCGGACTGGGGGAGCCGGAGCGAAGGCTGGACCGCGGGATTGCAGGCGAGCTGGAATATCTTTGACGGTCGGGCCACGGCGGGCCGGGTCGTGCAGGCGAAGTCGCAGCTGGAGCAATCGAAGCTGACCCTCGCCAACACGACGCTGGCGATCGAAGTGCAGGTGCGCCAAGCATACTCGTCACTCGTCGAGGCGTGGGAGCTCGTCCAAGCCACCAGCAAGTCGGTCGAGCAGGCGCAGGAAGCCCTGCGTCTCGCCAACGTGCGGTACGCCGCGGGCGCGGCGACCCAGCTCGACGTGCTGACCAGCCAGGTGGCGCTGACACAGGCCCGGGTGAACCAGCTCCAAGCCTTCTACAATTACAGCGTGGCGCGGGCGGCGATCCGCCAAGCCATGGGCGAGTCGGACGAATTCGTCGCGCACTGACGGGCGTTGCCGCCGGTCACGACCGGCGGCGCCCGCGTACGGCGGACGTCAGACGGGTCGAGTGGAGGCCGCCGAGGGCGAATTAGGCGGCCTTCTCTGCGGGAAGGCCGGACTTCTACCGGGAAATTCCAGCTTGTCCAGATAGTTAGGGGCCTTACAGTCAGCCCCCTTATCGTTTTCCAGCGATAATCAACTGACATGGGCCTGATGCTGAAAGAGGTGCCGCGGTACGAATACCTGCTCGAGCGCGCCCGCCGCTATCCCGAGCTGGATCCGTCAGCAATGGAGGCGTTTCTGCACCTGGTCCGCACGGGCAGTGAGGTGCTGGAGGCTTTCGGCGGCGTGCTGGCCCGCCACGACATCTCCAAGGGCCGCTTCATCGTCCTGATCCTGCTCAACCACGATCCGGACAAACCCGCGAATCCCGCCGAACTGGCGGATCGCGCCAACGTGACCCGGGCGACAATGACCGGCCTGATCGATACGCTCGAGCGGGACGGTTTCGTCCGCCGCGAAAACGCGCCCGGGGACCGCCGCATGATGCTGGTGCGGCTGACGGCCCACGGCCGCCTGTTTCTTGAGGGCCTCCTGCCCGATTATTTCCGCCGCATCGCCGCGCTGATGAGCCGCCTGACAGAGGCCGAGCGCAAGACGCTGGTCGCCTTGATGGGCAAGATCGACCAGGCCGTGCCCGAGATCGCCGCCGGACCGCCGGCCGCGGCCTGACGGCGCTGCCCGGCCCCGATTGCCACCCCTTCCGTCCCCAACCCGCTTCAACCATGGCAAAGAGAATGATCCTGATGCTGCTCGCGATGACCCTGCTGGTGGGGGGCATCCTGGGCTTCAAGCTGTTTGGCCGCTACATGATGAACAAGGCGCTGGCCGCGCAGAAGCCGCCGCCGGCGTCGGTGTCCACGATCGAGGCGCGGGAGGACGCCTGGCAGCCGACCCTGCACGCGGTGGGCACGTTCGCCGCGGTCGAGGGCATCACGGTCAGCGCCCAGCTCGACGGCGTGGTCACCGCCGTGGCCTTCGAGTCGGGGGCGCTCGTCAAGGCGGGCGATCTCCTCGTGCAGCAGGACGTCTCCACGGAGGAGGCGCAGCTCGCCAACGCCGAGGCCGCCGCCGTGCTGGCGCGGCTGAGCCTGGAGCGCGCCCGCGACCTGCGCGCCCAGGGCACCAACGCCCAGGCCGATCTCGACGCCGCCACCGCCGCATTCCAGCAGGCGCAGGCCAACGTCGCGGTGATCCGGTCAACGATCGGCAAGAAGACCATCCGCGCGCCCTTCGCCGGGCGCCTCGGCATCCGCCAGGTCAATCTCGGCCAGTTCCTGCGCAGCGGCGCCGAGATCGTGCCGCTGCAGGCGCTCGATCCCATCTACCTCAACTTCGCCCTGCCGCAGCAAACGGCGGCGCAGGTGGCGGTCGGCCAGCCCGTGCGCGTGGCGGTCGACGCCTTTCCCGGCGAGCAGTTCACCGGGGTCGTGACCTCGATGAATCCCAATGTCGACGACGCGACGCGCAATTTCCAGCTGCAGGCGACGCTGCAGAATGCGGCCGCCAAGCTGCGGCCCGGCATGTTCGGCTCGGTGGAGGTGCAGCTGCCCGCCACCTCCCGGGTTCTCACGCTGCCGGTGGCCGCCATCGTCTACAATCCCTACGGCGACGCGGTCTACGTCGTCGAAAACGCTCCGGACGGCGCCGGGCTCGTCGTGCGCCAGCAGTTCGTGCAGACCGGCGCCACCCGCGGCGACCAGATCGCCGTCACCAAGGGCGTGAAGGTGGGGGATGTGGTCGTGACCGCGGGGCAGCTGAAGCTGCGCAACGGCGCCAGCGTCGTCCTCAACAATTCCGTGACCCCCGGCAACGCGGCGGCGCCGCAGCCCGATCATCCCTGAGCCGCGATGAACTTCACGGATCTCTTCATCCGCCGCCCGGTCCTGGCGACCGTCATCAGCCTGCTGATCCTGCTGATCGGATTCCGCTCCATCGAGCTGCTCAACGTCCGCCAGTATCCGCGCAGCGACATCGCCATCGTCACGGTGACCACCGTGTACGTCGGCGCCAGCGCCGACAACATCCGCGGCTTCATCACCACGCCGCTGGAGCGGGAGATCGCCAGCGCCGACGGCATCGACTACATGGAGTCGAGCAGCCTGCCGAGCGTGAGCACGATTACCGTGCACCTGCGGCTGAACTACGACCCCAACGCCGCGCTCACCCAGATCACCTCGAAGATCAGCCGCGTGCGCAACCAGCTGCCGGCCGACGCCCAGGACCCGGTGATCGACGTGCAGATGGCGGAGTCGACCGCGGCGATGTACATCATGTTCTCGAGCGATGTGCTCGATTCCAACCAGGTCACCGACTACCTGTACCGCGTCGTGCAGCCGAAGCTCACGGCGGTCTCGGGCGTGCAGAGCGCCCAGATCCTCGGCGCCCGCATCTTCGCGATGCGCATCTGGTTGAAGCCGGACCGGCTCGCCGCCTACGGCCTCAGCCCCTCGCAGGTCTGGCAGGCGCTCGCGACCAACAACTACCTGTCGGCGGTCGGCGCCACCAAGGGCATGTCCACCTCGGTCAATCTCAACGTCTCCACCGACCTGCATTCGGCGGAGGAATTCCGGCGCCTCGTCATCCGCGAGCAGAACAACGCCATCATCCGGCTGGGCGACGTCGCCGACGTGGCGCTCGGCGCCGAGAACTACGAGGCGAGCGTGAAGTTCGGCGGCAACCCGTGCACCGCCATCGCGATCAACGTCCTGCCGACCGCCAACGCGCTCACGGTGATCAGCGACGTCCGCAAGATCTTCCCCCAGATCGTGTCCCAGCTGCCGCGCGGCGTCTACGCCGGGATCCCCTACGACGCCACCGATTACATCCGGAGCGCGATCGACGAGGTGGTCAGCACGCTCATCGAGGCGCTGGTCATCGTCATCGTCATCATCTATCTCTTCCTCGGCACGGTGCGCTCGGTCGTGATCCCGATCGTGGCGATGCCCCTGTCGCTGATCGGCGCCTGCTTCCTGATGCTGGCGCTGGGCTTCACCATCAACCTGCTCACCCTGCTGGCCATGGTGCTGGCGATCGGCCTGGTGGTGGACGACGCGATCGTGGTGGTGGAAAACATCCACCGGCATATCGAGGAGGGGCTGTCGCCGCTGGAGGCGAGTCTCAAGGGGGCGCGCGAACTCGGCGGGCCCGTGATCGCCATGACGATCACCCTTGCCGCGGTGTACGCCCCGATCGGCTTCCAGGGCGGGCTGACCGGCGCGCTCTTCCGCGAATTTGCCTTCACGCTCGCGGGCGCGGTCATCGTCTCCGGCGTCGTGGCGCTGACGCTCTCGCCGATGATGTGCTCGAAGCTGCTCCGGCACGACGAGGGCAACCACCAGCGGTTCGCCCATTTCCTCGACCAGCAGTTCGACAAGGTCCGGGCGGCCTACCAGCGGCTGCTGCACGGCACGCTGAACTACCGGCCGGTCGTGGCGGTCTTCGCCCTCATCGTCTTCGCCAGTCTCGTGCCGTTCTACCTCCTCTCCAAGAACGACCTCGCGCCGGACGAGGACCAGGGGATGATCATCGCCCTGGGCTCGGCGTCGGCGAACGCCAACATCGACCAGCTGGCCTCCTATTCCGACCAGATCACCGGGATCGTGAAGGGATTTCCGGAGACGGCGCAGACCATCCAGATCAACGGCTATCCGGCGAGCAACAACAGCATCACGCTGATGGCCCTGACGCCGTGGGACCGGCGCCAGCGCACGACCATGCAGATCCTGCCGGAGCTCACGCAGAAGCTCGGCGCGGTGGCCGGCGAGCGGATGCTGGCCTTCCTGCGGCCGCCGCTGCCCGGCGCCGGCGGCGCCAACGTGCAGTTCGTCGTCGTCTCGACCGACGACCCGGCGCGCATCGCCCAGGTGGCGGACAACCTGGTGGTGGAGGCGGTCAAGAGCGGCCTGTTCTTCTACGCCGACAGCAACCTCAAGTTTGACCAGAACCAGGCGTACATCGACGTCGACCGCGACAAGGCGGCGGCCCTCGGCGTGAACATGGCGCAGGTCGGGGCCGACCTCGGCTCCCTGCTGGGCGGCAACTACGTCAACTTCTTCAACATCCAGGGCCGCAGCTACAAGGTGATTCCGCAGGTGCAGCGCGTCTTCCGGCTCAATCCCGAGCAGCTCGGCGACTTCTACGTCAGCACCGGCCGCGGCCAGCTGGTCCCGCTCTCGACCTTCGCCAAGATCAGCTACCAGGCCCAGCCGCAGACGTTGAACCGCTTCCAGCAGCTCAACGCGGCGACGATCACCTGCGTGCCGAAGCCGGGCATCACCCAGGGGCAGGCGCTGGATTTCCTGAACGCCCGGGCGGGCGAGCTCTTTCCCGAGGGCTACACCGTGGACTACGCCGGCCAGTCGCGGCAGTTCATCCAGGAGAGCAGCACGTTCCTCGTCACCCTGGCCTTCGCGGTCATCATCATCTTCCTCGTGCTCGCGGCGCAGTTCGAGAGCTTCCGCGACCCGCTGATCATCATGCTCAGCGTGCCGCTGGCGATCTCGGGCGCGCTGGCCTTCATCTGTCTCGGCTATCACGGGCTGTCGCTGAACATCTACACCAAGGTCGGGCTCATCACGCTCATCGGGCTGGTGACGAAGCACGGCATCCTCATCACCCAGTTCGCCAACCAGCTCCAGCGCGAGGGCCGGCCGAAGCGCGCGGCGGTGGAGGAGGCGGCCGGCGTGCGGCTGCGGCCCATCCTGATGACGACCGCGGCGATGGTGCTGGGCGTGATGCCGCTCGTGTTCGCGTCCGGCGCGGGCGCGGTCAGCCGTCAGCACATGGGGCTGATCATCGCCACCGGGATGAGCATCGGCACGCTCTTCACCCTCTTCGTCGTGCCCACCGCCTACACCCTGCTGGCGCGCGACCACCATGCCGACCGGGAAAAGCTCGGCCTGGCGCCGGCCGTCCCGCCCGCCTGAACCTCTTCCCAGCCCACCGCTCCTCATGAAGCCCATCGCCCTTACCCTCACCCTGGCCGCCGCCGCCCTTGCCGCGGGCGCCGGCCTGCGGGCGGAGACGCCCGTGCCCGACTCGCTGGACCTGAAGACGGCGGTCGGTTTCGCCCTGGAGAACAACTTCGCCATCCGCCAGGCGCGGGAGCGCATCCGGCAGCAGGAGGGCGTGGAGATCACGGTGCGGGCGCGCCAGATCCCCAACGTCGCCGCCGCCGGCAGCTACACCGGCAACGCGGCCGCGATCTCGAGCTACGCGCCGCCGGGCAACGACCGGGCGTGGAGCATCGCCCTGCAGGCCCGCCAGGTGCTGTACGCGGGCGGCGGGGTGAGCGCGGCGGTGCGCGGCAGCGCGCTCGCGCGGGAGGCGGCGGTGCTCGAGCTGCAGGGGGTGATCAACGCCGAGCTGCTGGCGGTGCGCACGCAGTACTACACCGTGCTGCTCGGCCGCGAGCGGATCCGGGTGGAGGAGGAGAACGTCCGGCTGCTGGCGGAGCAGCTGAAGGACGCGCAGAACCGGTTTGCCGCGGGGACGACGTCGAACTTCGACGTGCTGCGGGCGGAGGTGGCGCTGGCCAACGGGCAGCCGCCGCTGATCCAGGCGCGCAACGACTACCGGGTGGCGATCGAGCAGCTGCGCCAGCTGCTGGGCTTTGCGTCCAGCGGACCGGACGTGGCGAAGGTGCCGGAGTTCGCGGGCACGCTGGAGGCGGGCGCGCCGGTGACCTTGCAGCTCGCCGACGCCCTGGCCGCGGCGCGGGCGCACCGGCCGGAACTCCAGCAGCTGGCCCGGCTGGAACAGGCCGGCGAGCAGAACGTGGCGGCGAGCCGTTCGACCTACCTGCCGGAGGTCGACCTGGTGGCCGGCTACAGCTGGGTGCGCGGGCCGCTGTCAGCGGCCTGGGACGCGCGGCAGGACGGCTGGATCGCGGGCGTGCAGTCAAACTGGAACATTTTCGACGGGCGCGCCACGGCGGGCCGGGTGGTGCAGGCGAAGTCGCAGTTGGAGCAGGCGCGCCTGACCCTGGCCGACACGACGCTGGCGATCGAGGTGCAGGTGCGCCAGGCGTACTCCGCGCTGACCGAGGCGTGGGAACTGGTGCAGGCCTCGAGCAAGACCGAGGAGCAGGCGCAGGAGGCCCTGCGGCTGGCCAACGTGCGCTACGGCGCCGGCACGGCCACCCAGCTCGACGTGCTCAGCAGCCAGGTGGCGCTGACCCAGGCCCGCCTCAACCAGCTTCAGGCCTACTACGGCTACAGCGTGGCGCAGGCCGCCGTGCGCCAGGCGATGGGGCAGGCCGATGAGTACGTCATGCCCTGATCCGGACCGCGCCGGCCGGCGGGCGCGGCGGGATTTGTTTGCGGCGGACGGCACTTGTGCCCGCCGGATGGGTCGAAAGGTTGCCAAGGCCCTTGGTTATGCGAATCTTGGGGCTGAATGGTGAAAACTGTCCGGCGTCTGCTCATCGTCCTCGGGGTGTTGCTGGCCGTGGTCGTGTTGGCCGCGGCGCTGGCGTTCACTCCCGCGGTGCAGCGTTGGATCGTGCTGCGCGCGGTGGGCGGGCGCCCGGGCCTGAAACTCGACGTCGAGCGGATCGCGGTGCGCCCCGGCTCCGTGGCGGTGCACCAGCTCAACCTGGCCTGGCCGCAGGGGCACCTGACGCTGGCGGACGCCACGGCCGAGGTTTCCCTGTGGGACCTGGTCGCCCACCGGCGGGTGAATTTGGGCAAGACGTCGGTCGTTGGGCTGAAGGTGGACCTCGCGTCCGCCCCGGGCCGCGACCCCGCCGCGCCGGCGGGCGGGTCCGCGCCGATCCTCCCGGTGGCCACGGTGGCCGGCGCCCCGGTGCTCTTTTCGTCCTTTGACGGTGTTTTCGGCCACCTGCGCCTGCCGGTTCCGGTGACCCTGGGCCAGTGCCATGTCGAGGCCGAGGTGCTCTATCCGCAGCGGGCGGGGATGGCGGCGGGCCGCGCCCGGGTGACGCTCGATGGCGGCCATTTCGCGCCGGGGCAGGAGGCGAAGTTCGATTTCGACGCGGTGCTCGACAACTCCGACCCCGCGGCCCCGGTGGCCACGGTCGAGGCGAGCGGCACCCTGACCATCGCCCTCGATGCCCGCGGCGACTTCCTCCGCTTCAACACCCGCACCGAGGCCGTTGCCCGCGGGCCCAAGCTCGCGACCCCTGCGCGGCTGCAGGCCTACGTGGCGCTGGAGCGCACCGCCGCGGGCGAGGCCTACGCGGCGCTCCTCGACTCGCTGGACGGGCCGTCGCCCCGCCATCTGCTCAATCTCAACGTCGACTACGTGGCCGCCTCCGCGCAGCTCGCCGGCACCTGGGAGGTGGCGGCGGGCGATCGCGACCTGGCGCCGTTCACGCTCGGACTGGCCCTGCCGGAATTCTCCGCGGTGGGCGAGGGGCGCTTCGAGTTTCATCCCGGCACCCAGGCCGCCCGCCTCGCCGGCCGGCTCAGCGCGAGCTGCTCGCGGCTCGAGGTCGTCGATGCCCGGCTGCGCGAACTCGACGGCTTGGGCGCCACCTCCAGTTTCGACGTCGACTACGACGGCAACCGCATCCGCGTGGTCGACCTCCTGGCCAAGGTCAGCGGGCGCAAGCCGTTGCTGACCCTGCAGTCAATCCAGCCGTTCTCCCTGGAACTGTCCACCCACCAGCTGCTGGCGGCCGACCCGCAGAAGGAGCTGATGCGGGTCGAGATCGAGGGACTGCCGGTGCCCTGGCTCCGGCCGTTTCTGCCGCCGGGTCTCACAGTCGACGGCGACGAGCTGACTGGCGCGTTCGCCGTCGCGGTGCGGGACCAGAGCATCTGGCTGCACACCCTGACGCCGCTCGGCGTGGGACGCCTCGCGGTGGCCTCGGGCGGAAGGGTGCTGCTCCCGGCGAGCGACCTGACGCTGCAGGCGGACATCGAGCACTCCCGGCAGTCGACCCGCGTGCAGCTCGAGCGCCTGAGCCTGCGCACCGCGACAGGCGACGCCCTGGACGCCCACGGCGACTTCGAGACGCGGAGCGGTGGCGTGGCGGGCCGGGCCGCCTTCGAGGGGCGGCTGCCGGCGCTGCTGGCCGCCTACGCGCCGGTCGGCCCGGTGCAGGCACGGGGCAGCGCCGAGTTTTCCCAGAGCGCCAACATCGTGCGGATCGAGCAGCTGGCCCTGAGTGTGCTCACGATGGAGGGCCGGACGATGGCGAGCGTCACGACGCCGGAGGCCTTCAGCGTCGACACGGTGAGCCGGCAGGTGACCACCGCTTCCGGCCGGCCGGGGGAGGTGCTGCACCTGCAGCTCAACCAGTTCCCGCTGGCGATGCTGCAACCCTGGATGGGCGGCCTCGAGGTGGGCGGCGAACTGGCCGACGGCGGATTGTCCCTCTCGACGCGGGATGGACGGCTGAGTCTCGCCACCGCGTCTCCGTGGCGGCTGGAAAGCCTCGCGCTGGGCGGCGGCGGGCGCCGCTGGCTGCAGGATCTGGCGGCCGAACTGCAGCCGTCGGCCGAGTATTCCGCCGATGGCCTCAAGGTCTCGCTCGCCTCGATCCGGGTGCGCAACGCAGCCGGCTCCAGCCTGTTCACCGGCCACGCCGACTTCAGCGCGGGGCCGAATCTGGCGCAACCGAAGCTGGATGGAACGGCGGCGTTCGAACTGGCATTGGCGGACCTGGCGGGGCAGCCGTTGCTGGCGGGGGAGACGCTCCCGGGCCAGGGCAAGCTCAGCGGCGAGACGAAGTTCTCCCTCGACCATGACCTGCTCGGCGAAGGCCGCTTCACGCTCAACGGCCTGGTGTCCGCCGCGAACGGCGAGCCGCTGCCGGTGGCCAACCTCTCCTTCCGCGCCGGCGTGAGCGAGAAGGGCGACATCGCCCTGCAGGTGCCGCTGCTGGTCGACCGGGCGGGCGAACGCTCCGACCTGACCCTGGCCGCCAGCCTGCACCCGGCACCCGGCGGCCGGACACTCGAGGCGAAGATCACCGGCACGCACGTGGTGGTGGACGATCTGGCGGCCCTCGCGCGCGTCTTGGCGATGCCCGCCGCCGTCGGGCCCGCGGCCGCGCCCGGCGCGCCGCCGGCCGCACCCGCCGGAATCGGGCCGGCGTGGGCCGGCCTGACGGGGCAGGCCACGCTCGACGTGAAATCGCTGGTCTATGGCCGGAGCGCCGAGATCACGGGCCTCACGGGCCGGGTCACGCTCGGCCCCACGCGGGCCATCGTCGACCAGGTCGCCGGCAAAGTGGGCGCGGACGGACAGCTGAAGCTCGGCGCCGAGATCCGGTATGCGGCCGGACAGCCGCTGCCCTACACCTCGAAGCTCGACTTCAACCTGCAAGGGTTCGAGGTCGGCCCCCTGTTCAAGGTCATCGCCCCCGACCGGCCGCCCACCGTCGAGGGCCGGTTCGACATCAAGAGCCAGGCGGAGGGCGCGGGCGCCACGCTGGCCGATCTCCTGGGGCGCACGCGCGGCGACGTCGCGCTCCAGAGCCGCAAAGGGACTTTCCGGGGTTTGCAGCAGGCGGCCAACGTGTCTCGCGCCGCCGGCATCATCGGCAGCGCGGCGCGGCTGTTCGGCAACCTGGGCGAGAGGGTCGAGAATCTGACCTCCCGCGTCGACGTGGCCGCCGAGGTGGCCAATATGCTGGCGCAGGTGCCCTACGACCAACTCAACGTCCGCCTGTCCCGCGATCCGTCGCTCAACGTCAAGATCTCGGACTTCACCCTCGTGTCGCCGAACGTGCGGCTGCAGGGCGACGGCCAGATCACCTACGACGCGGCGAAGAGCCTGCTGGGCCAGCCGCTGCAGCTCCGGGTCAACATGGGCGTGATGGGCCAGATGGAGAGCCTGCTGACGAAAGCGAAGTCCTCACTGCTCTCCGGCGAGCGCGACGACCTCGGCTACATGAAGCTGAAGGACCCGTTCGCCATCGGCGGAACGCTGGGCAAACCGGATCCGAGCCAGCTCTACACCCTGCTGGGGCGCTCGGTGCTGGACATGCTGCTGCATTAAGGAAGCCCGAGGCGCGGAGCTTCGACCTCATGGATGTAGGGCC
>Ga0335081_10005899_pt1 | contig 19406 bp, 17 predicted proteins | sample Lox_Sample_35_FD_206713 | JGI IMG/M metagenome (GOLD analysis project Ga0335081, IMG submission 206713) | Soil microbial communities from Loxahatchee National Wildlife Refuge, Florida, United States - Lox_Sample_3.5 | ecosystem: Environmental > Terrestrial > Soil > Wetlands | place: USA... | reverse complement strand
AGCAGGTCGGTTCGCCGCAGGAACTGTACGACCGGCCGGACAACCTGTTCGTGGCGGGCTTCATCGGATCGCCCGCGATGAACTTCCTGCCCAGCCGGATCGAGGACGACACGCTGCACACCCCGCTCGGCGACGTACCGGTGACCGGCCGGCTGCGCCGGGCGCTCGAGCGGGCCAATGCCCCGCGCGACCTCATCGTCGGCATCCGGCCGGAGAACTTCGAGGACGCCGCGCTGGTTCCGGCCGGGTCCCGGGATACCGGGATCACGTTCCGGGCGAACATCGACGTGCTGGAGTCGATGGGCTCGGACGTGTTCGTCTACTTCACCAAGGACTTCGGCAGTGAAGTGAACGCCGCGGAGTTGCAGGAACTCGCCCAGGACTCCGGCTCCGCGGACACCGGCGCCAGCGGTGACACCCTTACCGCCCGGCTCGACACGGAGACGACCGCGCGCGAGGGCCACGAATCCGAGCTGTGGGCCGACCTGAAGTCCATGCACGTGTTCAACCCGGCCACCGGGGCCAACATCACCCTCGCGGACGGCGCCGACGGCCCGGTGACCGGCGGCACCAGCGCGACCGCGCCGGCGGCCAGCCCGGAGCGCGGCAGCACGGGTGCGAGCTCAGCGGGCAGCACCGGCTCGGACGCGCCCGCCGGGCCGGGGATGGGGGCTATCTGAGTTCCTGCCGGAGCCGCTCGATGATCTCGTCGTTCCACTCATGGGTGCGCATGAGACGATAGCGCTGGCTGGCGATCCGCATGTACGCCTCGGCGTCCGTGCCGGACCCGATCAGGTCGGCCGCGTGCAGCATGCGCACCACCGGGGTGAACTCCTCGGCGAACCAGCGCCGGGCGATCTGCTCCCGGGTGAGGTAGCGGCGTTCGGCCTGCATGTAACGGAAGCCCCAGGCTTCGACGTTCTCCCCGAGTTCCGCGTACGACCAGGGGTCGATGCAAGTGAGCTTGGCGTAGGCCAGCTCGGGGAGCGGCACGCGCGACCTGAATATCCGCTGGTAGCTCTTCATCACCAGGTCGCGGCGGCCGCCGATGTCCTGGACCGGGACCTCGGTCTGCACCTCGGTCACGTAGGCGTCGATCGTGCGCTGCCCGGCGGCGATGGCGATGGACACCCGGTGATGGCCGTCCTTGACGAAATACAGGTCGCCTACCTGGTACACCTCGATGGGCGGGATCGCTTCGCCGCGCCGCTGGGCCAGCGCCAGCCGCTCCCAGCGTTCCCGCACCCGTCCCGAGGTCGGCCGGAAGCGCCGGTCGAAGTCCCGCCGGGACTCGGCGCTGCCCACGATCGACTCCAGCCTGATCGTGCGCAGCCCGAGCTGCCGTTCGCCGCGGAAGCCGACCGCGGCCATGACCTCGCTGTACGGGAGGATCAGGCTGACGTCGTCGGGGCCGCGGCGGAACCGGCTCGCGAGCCGGGACAGCACCTGCTGGCGGCGCGCCCGCAGGAAGTCGTTCTCGACGTCGGCGCGGGGGAAACCGGTCTCAGCACGCACGGCGGTGACCAGGGCGTATCTCGGCAAGCTCGCGGCCGGAGCCGAGCTCGAACAGGTGCCAGCCGGTGACGTTGCGGACCGCGGCCGGGCCGAGCTGCGCCTTCGGCGGCACGGTGCCGTAGGGGTGCACGTGGCCGTGCAGCAGGACGGCCGGGGCCAGCGTGGCAGTCAGCGCGCGATAACACGCGAAACCGCGGTGCGGAGGGTCGTCGCCGTCCCCGACACCGCGCGGCGGGGCGTGTGTGAGCAGGACATCCACCGGGCGGCGGTCGCGCAGCCAGCGCCAGCGGGCCCGGCGGCGCAGCACGCGGGCGCGCCGCGCCTGCTGCCGTTCGGTGTACTGGTTGGGGCCGTCGCCGTAGCGCAGGCAACCGCCCAGCCCGGCGATGCGCAGGCCGGCGACGTCGACCACCCGCCCGTCGGCGTTCAGCGCGCCGGCCGGCCACGGCGGCCGGGCCGGGAAGCCGGCCCGGGTGATGAGGCCGGCCCGGGAGGTCCGGTAGCCGGACTGGTCCGGGTCGTGGTTACCGGGCACGAACACGAGCGGCACGTCGAGCTTGTCCATCAGCGCACCCAGGTAGTCCGCGGGCAAGTCACCGCAGGCCACGACGAGCCGTGCGGACCGCACCTGGCTGGCGTCGGCCAGCAGGCCCTCGTCCACCTCGTCGGACACGGCGAGCACGCGGACCGCGTCAGGCGGATGGGTTCCTGCTCGCCCAGCCGGGGTGCGCATTCAGCGCACGGCTGCTTCCCTGACGTCCAGCCCGTGTTCCCGCAGCGCGGCCTCGGCGCGGTAGATCTCGGCCTGCCGGGCCTGGTCGCCGCCGGCCGGCGGGCTGACGCCGAGCCGCCGGCAGGCGCTGCCCAGGGTGTCGAGGTAGGCGCCGCGGAGGGCCACGATATGGTGCCGCCGCGCGGTGCCGCCGAACTGGTTCTCGGTCGCCTCGAGCTCGGCCCTGAGCCGCCGCAGCCGGGCCTCGATCCGGTCGATGGGCTCGGGCGGCGGCGGCCGGCGGTCCTGCTGGATCCTGCTCAGCCGGCGGAAGCCGCGCAGGCTGACCAGGATCGCCGCGAAGGCCAGGGTCGGGAGCAGCACGGCGAACGCCAGCAGCACGAGCTTTCCCATGTGTCAAGTGTCAGCCAGGCGACCGGGACTGCGCAAGGCGCTGGCCGGCATCGGCGGCGCGGCCAGCCGGGCCATCAGCCCGTCGAGCAGGCCGTCCAGGCCGAACTCGAACCGCTCGTCCCTGGTCTCCGGGGCCCCCGGCATATCCGGGGCCTGGGCCTTCCGCGGATCAGGCCACGCGCTGGGAGTGGCTGACGGCGAGTTCCCGTGGCGGGCCGGTCTCGTGCGCCGCGGCCGCGGTCAGGCGGGGGCGGACGCGGCTGAAGTAGAAGATCGCCGCGATCAGGCCCACGCCCAGCGGCGCGCCGCACGCCGTGACGGTGAGCAGCAGGCGCTTCCGGTACCCGGCCGCCTGCCAAACCGGCGCCGGGCGGGCGAGGCCGTCGACCACGGCCCACAGCGGCAGGGCGAGGGTCACGAAAACGGCCATGGTGATCGCCAGCGGGACGGCGCCCATCCCGACGAGCTTCAGCGCCGTGCCCAGCAGGACCACGGCCAGCACCGGGCGGAGCAGGGTGTTGCTGCCGCGCGAGGAAACGAGTGAGCCGATGATCACACCCGGGATGCTGCCGATCGCGATCGCGGCCGTCAGCCCGAAATGCAGGTTCCCGAAGAGGGCGTGCGCGATCGCGGCCGACCCGACCAGCGGCATCGACTGCACGATATCGGTGCCCACCAGGCGGCGCATGGAGAGCTGCGGATACGCCATCATCAGCAGCACGATCATCAGCGAGCCGGACCCGACCGAGGTGATGCCGACCAGCAGGCCGCCGACGACGCCGATCGCCACCGTCAGCGTGCGTTTCACGGGGAACATCTCCTCCGCGTCCCCGCCGGGCAGGCCGCTCGGATCCCGGCGAGCCCGCGCGCTGTCCAGCAGCAGCCGCACCATCAGGGCCGCCGACGCGATCAGCAGCGCCGCGCCCATCGCGTACTCCAGCCGTTGCTGCATCACCTGGCCCGAGCCGAGTGCGTGGTCGATGAAGACCCCGGCGAACGCCGCCGGGATGGACCCGATGGACAGCCAGAACACGAGGCCGCGGTGCACGGTGCCGCGCCGGAAGTGGATAGCGCCGCCGAAGGGCTTCATGATCGCTGAGGCGACGATGTCGCTCGACACGGCGGCGCTGGGCGTGACCCCGAAGAGCAGGATGAGGATCGGGGTCATCAGCGCCCCGCCGCCCGCGCCGGTCAGCCCGACGAGAATGCCGACGATGAATCCGGCCAGGACAAGGTGCATAGGCGAGAAGACCCTATCTCACTTTTCCGGTTCATATGGACGACTACATTTCCGGCTAATTTAGCCGGTATGTTCCGTCCCAGCCAGTCCGCGCCCGGTACCCATCAGCGCCGGCCACCGGAACCGGGCTCGCGGAATAAGGAGCCGGTGATCCCCGTGCCGGTCGTCTGGCCCGCGCTGCCGTCGTCGGCGGGGTGTGGCGGCGGGGCCGGGGCGGTGGCCGCGCACAGTTCCCTGACGGCCATGAGCATGAGGGCGGGCACGAGATCGGTGGAGCGCCGGATTACCCACGCGGTGCCTTTGGTGGCCATCCACCCGGCCTGGGCGCGGCGGGTCGGCGGCGGGCTGGAAGGCTCCGGTTCCGGGCGGGCGCCGAGCGGCACTCCCGCCGCGGCCAGCCGGTCGTGGAAGCGCCCGGCGATCAGGCGGTGCCCGCGCTCGCTGGGATGCAGCCGGTCCACGCTCCACATCCGGCGGTCGTAGGTTTCCGGATCGCCGGCCGCGTCGAAGACCAGCGTGCCGAAGCGCTCGGCCAGGTCGTCCATGACCGCGTTCACCGCGTGGATGCGTCGCGCGAGCGGACGGGACAGCGCATCCGGCAAGCCGAGTATGAGGCCCGGATCCGGCAGGCGCATCGTCAGCACTTCGGCCCCGGCCGAGCGGAGCGCTCCGACCGTGTGCTCGCCCGCCCGCGCGACCCGGCGCGGGTCGAAGCCGGCCCGCAGCGTGTCGTTGATCCCGATGATCACGCTCGCGACGTCGGGCCGCAGTTCCAGCGCCCGCGGCAGCTGATCGCGCTCCACCTGGGCCGCCTGCGCACCGGCGGTGGCCAGATTGTGCAGCCGGGGTTCCGGCAGTCCCTCCGCCAGCAGCGCCGCCCAGCCACGCCAGCTTCTGCCCCGGGCAGGCCTGACCGGTGCCGGGTCACCGATGCCCACCGTGATGGAATCGCCGAGCGCGACGAACGTGGTCACGCGGACCTCACGCTGCCCGCCGGGTGGCCCGCCCGGGGTGCAGGACGTCTTCGTAATGCCCGATCAGCGCGTCACCCACCGCGGACCAGTCCCGGGTCAGGACCCGGCGCCGGGCGGCGCCACCCAGGCTCGCCCGCAGCCCGGGGTCAGCGGCCAGGCGCGCCACCGCCGCCGCGATGGCCGGGCCGTTGCCCGGCGGGACGAGAAAGCCCGTGACACCGTGCTCGACGAGATCAAGCGGGCCACCCGCGGCGGGCGCCACGACCGGTACGCCACTGGCCGCGGCCTCCTGGAGCGTCTGGCCGAACGTCTCGTGCGGCCCGCTGTGCACGAACACGTCCAGGCTGGCGTAGGTCCGCGCGAGTTCCTCGCCGCGTTGTTCCCCCAAGAAGACCGCGGCGGGCATCTGCTCCCGTAGCGTGACCGCGGCCGGGCCGCCGCCCACCACGACCAGGCGCACACCGGGCAGTTCCGCGACGTCGGCCAGCAGGTCGACCCGCTTCTCGGTGGCGAGCCTGCCCACGTACCCGGCGAGCACCGCAGCGCCCGCGGCGAGGTCCCGGCGCAGCGCGGCACTCCGCTTCCCGGGGGCGAAACGCTTCAGGTCAACCCCGCGGTCCCACAGCCACACGCGCTCGAATCCATGCGCGCGCAGCTGCCGCAGGATCGCGGTGGACGGAGCCAGCGTCCGTTCCGCCGCGTTGTGGATGCGGCGCAGCCACCGCCACGCGGCCGCTTCACCGGCGCCGTGCCACCCGTAGGCGCGGGCGTAGGCGGGGATATCGGTCTGGTAGACCGCGACGGTGGGCAGGCCGAGATGCCGGGCCGCCGTGCTCCCGGCCGCGCCCAGGAAGACCGGGCTGGCCAGGTGGACCAGCTCCGTGCCGTGGCTGGCCAGCGCGCTCCGGATCACCCGGCTCGGCAGGCCGAGCCGGAAACCCGGGTAGCCCGGCAGGGACATGGACGGCACCCGTTCCACCGGGTAGGGGAACGGATGGGGCGGCCGGTTCCCGGCGGGTTCCGGAGCGATGATCAGGGGCTGGTGGCCACGCTGGAGGAGGTGCTCAGCCACCCGCTGGACGCAGTTGGCCACACCGTTCAGGTCGGGTGCGAACGATTCCGTGATCATCGCGATCCGCATGCTCACAACGTGAAACACGCGGATGCCGCGATCGGTCACTACGCCCTTACGGGCGTGCGAACGGTAAATGACATCTCGGCCGGGGCCCGTTCCGGTGCGTCCGGTCAGGGACTGGCCGGGGCCGCGGGCACGGTCTGCACGCCCGGCATCCCCGGTTTCCACGGGACCTGGTAGGCAGGGCTGGCCACGCCCGCCGCGAACGCGCGGGCGGCCGCCGGGTCATCGGCCACCTTCCAGTCGATGACGTTGACGGCCTCGAACCAGATGACGCCAATGATGTCGGTGTGCTCCGGCAGTTCCTCGAACATCTGGGTGATCCAGGGCGCCATCTCGCCGCTGACGTTGGTCGCGCCCGTCTCGGTGATGACCAGCGGCTTGCTGGTGAACGTGCGCAGGTCAGCGATGGTCGGGCCGAAGACCTCGTTGAAGGACTCGTAGCTCAGCTTGCCCGGTGTCCCGTAGTAGCCGGACAGGCCGATCCAGTCGACGTAGCTGTTACCGGGGTAGAGGCTGGCGAAGTCGGTGAAGGTATTCCAGATGATGTTCGGTGACCAGACCCAGATGACGTTGGTGGCGCCGACGGCGGTAAAAATGTCGTGCACGTGCCGCCACGCCTGGACGTACTGACTGGGCTCGTTGCCGTTGGCGAACACGGCCCACGGATACCAGTTGCCGTTCATCTCGTGCGCGAACCGTAGCGCGATCGGATAGCCCAGGCCCTTGACGCCCTCCGCCCACGACCTGATGTAGCGGTCGTAGCGGCCGTCGATGATCGTGGACAAGCTGTAGGCCGGCTGGTCGCTCTGCTGGTCGGCGCCCGGCGTTTCCTTGCGGTAGTCCCACGGTTCCCAGGAGATCAGCGGCAGCATGCCCCGCCTAGCCACCCCGTCGATCGCGCTGGCGCTGAACTGGTTGACCGCCCAGCCCTGGCCGAACTCGTAGACCGACGGGTGATAACCCACCGCGCGGCTGAACGCGTCCAGGTCGGTGAAGTCAGAGGCACCGCCGTTGGTCATGACGCCGATGAACTTCCGGCCGGCGGGCGGGAAAGCCGGGGCATCGGCCTGCACCGGGACCGCGGGCGCGGCGGAGGACGGGCGAGTGTGCGCGCCCGCCGTGGCCCGTCCGGCCTGCCCCGCGGCCGCGGTGTGCGAGACGTGCCCGGTCGCGGCGGCATGCATCCGCGGCGCGACCATGAAGACGTAGACGGCCAGCAGGACGCTGAACCCGAGGGCCAGCACCCTCGGGACCGTGACCCGCACTAACGGTCCCCGGGCGTTTCGGGGAACGCGCCGGCCAGGTCATGCCGCGCCGGCCGGGAGAACCAGTCACCCGTTGCGTCCGCCCATGCCGGGTGCCCGGTCCCAGCGGCGGGGAGGGCAGGCTCGGCCCGATGGGCCGGCCGGGCGGGGTGGCTGGGAATGGGGGCGTTAGGGACGGGGTGGCTGGAGGCGGCCGCCGCGGCCACGTAAAGAGGCTGGGCCGGGACGGCGGGGGTGAGCGGGGTCGCCGGGGCGGCGGGGGTGACCGGGCTGACTGGGATGGCCGGGACGGCGGCCAGGCGGACGGCCCCGCCGCGGACCTCCGTGCCGGGTGGCATCGCTGGTTTCCCGCGGCGGAGCCAGGTGGCCAGGACGATCAGCAACGGCCCGGTGCCGGTGACGGCGGCGAGGCCCGCCCACAGCCGCATCGCCGTGTAGTCGTGATGGAAGCGGAAGCTGACCAAAAGAAGAAACCCCGCGATAGCCGCCCAGATCATATGCAGCCGGAACGTGCGCAGGGAATCGTGACTGCGCAGGCTGCCCTTTGCGGTGACGGCGTAGGTCAGCGGCCGGCGCAGCAGGGCAGAGATGCCGGCCGCGACGTAGACCGGCCCGGCGAACAACGCCAGCAGCATGCCGATGACGCCGATCTCCCGCCGCTCGTGCGGGGCCAGGTTGAACCGGCGCAGCCAGAGCCAGAGCAGCACCCAGCTCGCCATGCTGGCCGACCACAAAGTGAGCCACACCGCGAAGTTGACCGTGACCACCGTAATGCCGAGCAGCAGGTAGACGGAAGTGGCCAGCGTGCCGAGCAGCACGGTCGCGCCGACGCTCGGGTAGTAGAACTGAACAAATCCGTAGAGCAACCGCTGCCGCAGCCGCAGCCGGATCCCGGCCCGCAGCTTCCGCTTGAGCAGGATCTCCCAGATCCCGTACGCCCAGCGTTTCTGCTGGTTGAAATAGTCGGTCCATGACTCGGGGCCGTCGCCGATGGCCAGCACGTCGGGGGTGTACACGCCGCGCCACGGCTCGCCGGTGACGGGGTTGATCGTCCCCTGCACGCGCATGCTGGTGAGGTGGTCCTCAATGATCGAGTCCTGGTATCCGCCGATCTCGTGCCAGGCGTCCGGCCGGTACAGGTGATTGGTGCCGATGAGGAGCGGGGCGTCGAGGCCATTACCGCCGCGCTCCACCACGCCGCTGAAGAGGTACTGCTGCACGGAAGCGCCGTGGCTGACCCAGTTCTCGTACATGTTGCCGTACACCTGGGGGGCGACGACGAACGCAACGTCCGGATCACGGAAATAGCCGACCGTCCGTTCCAGGAAGCAGGGCAGCGGCACGTGGTCCGGATCCATCTGCGCCACGACGTCGTAGTACCGCTCGTAGTTGTCGCGCCAGGCGTTGTGGTTACCGGCCTTCGTCCTGGCCCGGTACGGTCCCCGCGCCTGGTTGTACGTCGGGATGTCCTTGCGGCTGAAATGGTGGACGCCGAGACGCTCAGCCATCGCCCGGACCGCGGGGTCGTCGCCTTCGTCCAGAATCCAGACGTCCACCTGGCCCCGGTACCTGACGTGGCGCATCGCCCGCAGTGTGCGCTCCAGGACGTCGAGCGGCTCCTTGGCCGGCACGATCGTCGTCAGCATCGCGATCCGCAGGCCGCGCGGAGGAGCCTTGGGCACGGGGTCCTTCATGGACGACGCGAACAGCCAGACGGCGACGTTCTGCACGAGGCGGATGCTCTCGACGCTGATGACCACGCAGAACGCCACCCGCGCGACGCCGAGCCGCCAGCCGCCGAACCCGACCACGCCCGCCCCGGGAATGTGCGCGGGAAGCAGCAACCAGCTGATAAACACCAGCGCGGTCAGTGCGTTGAGGCCGGTCAGCAGGGCCAGCGCGGCACGCTCGCCCGCCGAGGCGACGCGGCGGAAACGGACCGCCGGTTCGGGGGAGAAGTCGAGCTCACCGGTGATCTGTGAGCAGCGGGCGTAGGCACGGCGGACAGCCGCGTTCCGCTGCCGCCGCCCGGCGGCCCGGCCGGTTGGCTCAGGCGTGTGGCGGCGCTGCCGCAATGCTGACTGGTGAGTGCCGGCCCGGTTGTGCCTGGAGGTGCCGGTCGCTGCCCGTTCTCCCAACGTTCACCGTTCCCCTGACCTGCATCGAAACGCCGATCCGGCCCCGGCCAATGACAATAATGGACGCACGGGAAGCAACGCGCCGCAATCAGAGATAATTCTGATTATCAGCAGTTCGGGTGGAATGGGCGATCGGCCGGCAACGGGGCCGCTTCCCGTCAGCCCGGTGAGGGCCCAGCGACCCATGTGCCGCCGGGTCAGCCCGGCGACCGGTGCGTGCAGCCGGTCAGGCCGGCGAGAGCCCGGCGACCCGCGCGTGCAAGCGGGTGAGGCCGTGCAGCGCGTCAATGGCCGGCGACGGCACGCCGACCACCGCGCCGATTTCCCGTACCGCGCCGACCAGCGCATCCAGTTCCAGCGGGCGTCCGGCTACCGCGTCCTGCAGCATCGACGTCCGGAACGCGCCGAGTTTCCTGGTCACCTTGTTGCGGTCCTGCGGGCTTTCCTCGATGGGGCAGCCGATGCGCGCGCCGATCTGCTGCGCCTCCCGCATGGCGGTCTCGCAGAAGCCGCGGACGAGGTCGTCGTCGAGGATCCGGTCGCCGGTGGCCCCGGTCAGGACCGACACAGGGTTGATGGTCATGTTGCCCCAGAGCTTGTACCAGACGTCCCTGTGAATGCGGGACGACACGGTGACCTCGAACCCGCCGGATTCCAGGACGCTGGCCAGGCCGCGAATGCGCGGCGATTCCGCATGATCCGGCTCGCCAACGATGACCCCGGCACCGTGGTGGTGCCTGATCACGCCTGGTTCGGCCACGCTGCAGCTCATGTGGACGACTCCGCCGATGACGTGGCGGACCGGGATCGCGGCCGCGATGTGCCCGCCCGGGTCCACGCTGTCGAGGTGACGTCCCTGGCACGGGCCGCCGAAACCGTCGAAGAACCACCACGGGACGCCGTTCATCGCCGTCAGCACCATCGTCTGCGGGCCCAGCAAAGGCCGGATGACCGCGGCCGCGGACGGCGCGGACTGCGCCTTGACGGCCAGCACCACCAGATCCTGTTCCCCGAGCTCAGCCGGGTCGGACGCGGCGTGCACCGGCGCGGTGACCCGGCGGCCGCCGGACTCCGCCTGCCATCCACGGGCCCGCAGCGCCGCGAGCGTGGCCCCCCGCGCCAGGGCGGTGGTCGGCACGCCCGCCGCCGCCAGCCGGGTGCCGATGAGACCGCCGATCGCCCCGGCGCCCAGCACGCAGACCCGCATCCGTCACCCTTCCGCCCCGGGGGTATTTGACCCGGGTTTCGATCGGCGCTCCCTGGATCGAGGTCGATACCACCGACGGTTACCGGCCCCCCTCGCCGAGGTCATCGCGTTCATCACGGGCCCCGGCCGCGCTGAGTGCCCGCAGTCTCAGGGGCGCTCTCGCCGCCCGAACAGGAAATAGGAGATGGGCGCGCCGCCGACCGAGTTGATCAGGACCACTACCGCGGCCCACAGCCACTTGGGTCCGCGGACCTCGCTGGCCGGCCGGCGCTTGAGGTCGATGAGCGCGGCGACCTTGAGCGGGACTTCGAACGCTGCCCCCGCGATGATGAGCTTGCGGGCGCGCGGAGACAGATCACCCCACTGCCGTCGGGCGGCCATGGCGTCCTCCTCCGGGTACATCGGCGGACCCGATGTACCGGATCTTACGGCAGCCCAGCCAGCCGCAGGTATACCAAGACTACAGGCAGAGTCTTGGGCAGTATGTGACGAAAAGTCTGCCGATAAGCGCGGCCATGTCTGCGCCGCCGCCACAGCCGCCACCCCCAGCCGCCGCAGGGGTTTCGGGCGACCGAAAGCCGCGTGCCCCTCCGGGCACTCGGTAATCCCTCCTTGCGCCTAGCGGGTAATTAAGTAAGGTTAACCTTGCCTAACTACCTGCCCCGCTCCCCGGATCAACCCCTGGAGACCGCCGATGCTGGCCACACTCGTCATCTTCCTGCGCGAAGGCGTCGAGGCGAGCATGATCGTAGCGATCTTGCTCGCGTACCTGAACCGCATCGGGCACCGGGAGTACTTCCGCGACGTGTTCCTGGGCGTCGGTGCGGCACTGATTCTCGCGGCGGCGGGCGGGGCGGTGGCGTACGAGACGATCCGCAGCTACGACGGCTCGCGCGTGCAGACGATCTTCGAGACCGTTACCTATCTGGTTGCCGCGGTCGTCCTGACCTACATGACGTTCTGGATGCGCAAGCACGCCCGGTCGCTGTCGAAGGAACTGCGTGCCCGCGCCGACGCGGCCCTCGACGGCCGGGCCCGGTGGGGCCTGGCGCTGCTGGCGTTTCAGGCCGTCGGCCGCGAGGGGCTGGAGACGGTGGTCTTCACCCTGGCCATCATCTTCTCCACCTCTACGGCCGGCGCACTGGGCGGGGCAGCGATCGGGCTGGCGGGCTCGCTGGTGATCGCGTTCGTGATCTACCGGCTGGGCCACCGGCTCAACCTGGGCAGATTCTTCACCGTGATCGGCCTCCTGCTGATGGTTTTCGCCGCGGGCCTGCTGGCCGACGCCGTGGAGAACCTTCAGCAACTGGGCTGGCTGCCCGTGCTGACCACGCCCATGTGGCACTCGGCGCGGCTGCTGTCCGAAGACAGCTCCTTCGGGGACGTGCTGCACAGCTTCTTCGGCTACAGCGACGCGCCGACCCCGCTGCAGCTTCTGGTCTACGCCGGGTACCTGGCCATCGTGATCATTGCCTTCGTAGGGGTGCGCGCCAGGCTGGCCAGCCGTGCCGACCGCCCGCAGGTGACCGCGCACTGACCGGTCAGGGAAGAGCGAGATCCGGTGCGTGCGGGACGTTCTCGAAGATCCGGAAGCAGCCCCCGCCGGCCCGCTTGGCCTGGTACATCGCTTGGTCGGCGTGCGCCAGCAGGCTGGGCAGGTCGGGACAGCAGCCCGATTCCGCGACGCCGACACTGACCGTGAAGCGGACGGGCTTCCCGTCGCGGCCGGTTACGCGGGCCGGGGGCCCGGTCGGCTGACCCGCGATCTCGGCGGCCCGGAACCTGGTCGTTCCCGGGATCACGATGATGAACTCATCGCCGCCGTAACGACCCGCGATGTCATCCGGCCGAACATGCTCGCGGCACGAGTAGGCCAGGTCAGCGAGTACCCGATCGCCGGCGGCGTGCCCGTGCCGGTCGTTGATCTGCTTGAAGTGGTCGACGTCGATCATCAAGATGACGAGCGGCTGGCCGAGCCGCTGGGCGTGCGCGAAAGCCCCCTCCGCCACCTCCATGAAGTGCCGCCGGTTGTAGAGGCCGGTCAGCCCGTCAATCGAGGCGAGTTCCTGGTACCGGACCGCGAGCCGACCGTTGTCCCGCAAGGCGGTGAACTGGCGGACGCTGACCAGGGCCGTCAGCAGAACCGCGCCCAGCAGCACGCCGCCCGCCGAATTGAACGCGAAGTCCCGTAGCCCGACGACCATGAGCAGCACGTAGCTGCCAGCGACGGCAAGGTACGGCAGCAGGCTGGGATAGGCGGCGTAGCCCCGGCGCGGTGCGCTGAATTCAGCGGTCGGCCCGGCACGGAGCTGGCATCCGGCCGCGATGAACAGGATCGCCAGCGCCACGAACCACAGGGTGTCGACGGGATCGCCGCCGAGGTAGGACGAGTGCACCGTGATGTAGTCGTAGCTGATATCGGCCGCGATGAAGACCAGGATGCCCGTCGCGAAGACGTGCAGCGACGCGATGCTGAAACGCGGAGCCCCCCGCCACAGCAGGGACAGCACGCCGAACAGGAGCAGCATGTCGCCGACCGGGTACGCGAAGGTGACCAGGGATGGCAGATCAATTTCGGTACCGGATGACGCCAGGTCGGGCCCGAGCGCGACGTACCAGATGAACGTTACGCCGGCGATGAAGACCGTCAGCATGTCGAGCAGCAGCCGGAATCGCTCCGACCGCGTCCGACGGCGGGCGGGGAAGGCGAGGAGACCGGCGACAGCGACCACGTAGAAGCTCAAGTAGGCGGCGTCGGCCCAGGTCGGATACGCCCTGAGGTGGAGCACCACCTCGTAGACGAGCTGCAGCATGTCGCCCAGCAGGTACAGCGCGAGCGCGAGCGCGAGCAGGCTCCACGCCCGGCAGGTGGGCCGCCCGAAATCTCTGCGGAGCGACACCCGCCACGCGCAGATGATGGCGGCGCCGTTGACCGGGACGAAGGCCAGGTCCCCGATCAAGGCCTGATGCCGGTGACCACCCCAGCGGAACATCTGCCAGCACCCGTACACGATCAGCATCGCCGCGGCGAGAGCCAGCGTGGCACCACCGGTGCGCTGGACGACACGACGGGCCGTGTACACGAGCCGGCGGCCGGTGCCGGTTACCTCCTGACGGGAGCGTTTGGCCACGCCGGGCCGCCCCGGGACCAGCCGTTCCCGCTGCCGCAGCCAGTCCCCGAACACGCCGGCGGGCATCGGCCTGCCGAGCAGGAAGCCCTGGCCCGTTTCACAGCCCAGCGCCTGCAGTTCGGCCCGGACGGCTTCGGACTCGACCCCCTCGGCGACCACCCTGACCCCAAGCTGGTGAGCGAGGTCGATTGTGGTCCGGACGATCGTCCGGAAGCTTGAGTTGCTGGCGATCGGGCGGACCAGCGATATGTCGAGCTTGAGTTCATCCACCGGCCAGCCGCCGAGGCTCTCCAGCGAGGCGAAGCCCGTGCCGAAGTCATCCAGGGCGACGCGCACGCCCAATTCGGCCAGCTGCGCGAAGAAACCCGGGCTCACCGCAGCGGTCCCGGTCTGCTCGCTGACCTCGAGCACGAGCATGTGGCCGCTCACCTGCTCGCTCCGCAGGAACTCGGCGACGACGGCCGGAAATCCGGGGTCGGTCACGCAATCGGGCCCGACGTTGACCGAAACCGGGATCGTCCACCCGTCCGCGGCCCACGCCCGGTGCTGCGCGAGCGACTGCCTGAGCATCAGGCGGGTGAGATCCCCCATCAGCCCCAGCCGCTCGGCCAGTGGCGCGAACAGCAGGGGGGAAACCGTGCCGAGCTCAGGATGCTCCCACCGGACCAGCGCTTCCGCCGCCACCACCACGCCGGACGACAGGTCGACCTCAGGCTGGAAGTAGGCCACGAGCTGACCGCCCGCCAGGGCCTGAGGAAACTCCGACAGCAGCCTCGCCGTCACTTCTTCGGCATCGACCGCCATCCGTGCCGCTCTCCTCCATGCGCGGGCCTTCACTGTTTACACACACTGTAACGACCCGTCACAATTTGTCAGCAGCGGTCGTCCCAGCCTGCGCGCATGGCCGTCCTCCGGGGTTCAGTCCGGGTTCTTCCTGTGACGTTAGTGCGTCGCCCGGCGCCGCGCCTCAGCCAGCCCGGCTGAAGGGCCGGCGTGCAGTCAGATGACGCAAGCCCCGCGGCCGCTGCTGGGGGCCGACGAGACACGGCCTGAGAGGACGTATCCGTCTTCGGCTCTCAATTCCGTAACGCCGTCACCATTCTCGTGAGAGTCTCTCTTCGTCATAAGCCCTATGTGGGAGGTCATGACAAAGTCAAATTCGCCTTCAGGCGTTCAGGCCCTGCTGAACAGCGACTATTCCGCTGGGCTCCCGACTGGTTCGGGAGAGTTGCCATGAAGCGGCGGGAGAAAGCCGGTCAGGATGCGGGCATCGCTTGGTCCGTAGTAAACGATGGCCCCGGCCCAGAGATCACGGAGGATGCCGAGTGACGTATGAACCAGGCTCCAGCCTTGACACCGCCCGCCGGGACGCGGCGCCGCCCACGATCGGCCGAATGCGGGCTGATGCCCCGGTACGTGCGCCTAGGTGTGAGAGATGAGACCCGGATGAGCGTCGCCGCGTTGTTCGCCTGGATGATCACCATTTTCGCTGGTCTCATTCTTCTGATGATCTGGATCATCGAGTACGACCGGGAGTTCCAGCAGACGGCTGCGACCCGCCTGCCCGTGCCGATGATTTCCGTTCACGCGCTGCTGGGCCTGGGTGGCCTGATGCTGTGGATCGGCTACCTGTTGATAGATGAGCAGCGGCTGGCCTGGGCCGCGGTCGCCATCCTGGGCACCGTCGCCGCCCTGGGCCTGATCATGGCGGCGCGCTGGATTGGCGTGTACCGCGCCTTCGCGGCCCCTGTGCCCTCGCTCGCCAGGAGAATTACCGTTCCGCCGGAACGGCACTTCCCGCTGCCGGTCGTCGTCGCCCACGGCATCCTGGCCATCACGACTCTCGTCCTGGTGCTGTTCACCGCGCTCGGCGGATCCTGATCTGGGCCGGGGCGGTTCTGGCGGCTTCATCACCGTGCTCCTGTTGGGCCACTCGCGCGCCGGTCCCGGGGTTACGATTCGGCTGCGCGTTTCCCTCGTTGGCGGATAAACCGGGAGGACCTCGGTATGATGGGCCAGGATATGAGCTGGACACGGGCGGACCCCGGCTACGAACCGCCGGATATCGATGTGTCCAGGCCCAGCATCGCGCGCGTCTATGACGCGATACTGGGCGGCAAGGACAATTTCGCCGCCGACCGGGCGGTGGCCGAGCTTGCGCATAAGGCGTTCCCCGACGGCGGCCAGGCCGCGCACATCAACCGCGCGCTACTCGGCCGGGCCGTGCGCTATATGGCCCACGCGGGCATCGACCAGTTTCTCGACCTTGGCTCCGGGCTGCCAACGGTGCAGAACACTCACCAGATCGCCCAGGCCGAGAACCGCGCCGCGCGCGTGGTGTACGTGGACAACGACCCGATCGTGCTCGCGCACGGCCGGGCACTGCTCGCCGAGAACTCCAGCACCATCGTCGTCACTGCCGATCTGCGAGAGCCGGAAAAGGTCCTCACGAACCCCGAAATCACCCGGTTCCTTGACCTGTCCCGGCCGGTGGGCCTGATCCTCAACGCCGTCATCCACCATGTCCTGGACGAGGAGGACCCCTACGGGATCCTCGACCGCTACAAGCGGTTCCTGCCGCCCGGCAGCTACCTGCTGCTGACGCACTTCTCCTCGTCCAGCCCGGAAGCCCGCGCGCTGGAGCAGGTACTGCTGCGCGCGCTCGGCCGGGGTCAGTTGCGCAGCCGTGAGCAGATCACCCGGTTCTTCGACGGCCTCGACATCGCCGAGCCCGGCGTCGTCTACTTGCCCGAATGGCACCCCGACGAGCCCGTGACCGAGCCGCTGGACATCAGCAGCGTGCTCTACCTCGGCGGGCTGGGACGTAAGCCGGAGTGACACATGCGCTGCCCAGTGGGCGCGCGCCTCTACCGCTGGAGACCTCCATGCCCGGCGTTTTCGCCGCTGGAGACGCCCGTTACCGATCGATCAAGCGGGTGGCCTCCGCCGTCGGTGACGGCGCGTCGGCGGTCCGCGTGGTGCAGGAGTACCTAGCAGCCGAACACGGGCGGCGGATCGAGGGGTTACGCGTAACCGCCCGCCGGCGTACGGTGAGGACACCTTCGGGAAGGGGAGCCTGATGTCTTTCATGCTGTACCTGTTAATTCCGCTCTTTGTTGTGATCGTCGGCGCGGTCGTGTACGACGTGCGCCGGCGCCACGCTCCCCCTCATGACGTCGAGTCGGCGGCACGAACAGCCCAGGCGGACGCCGATGCCCGTCGGCGGTAACTGAGTCTGGCCCGGTCACGATGGTCACACCCGGGCCCGGGGGCGGGCGCCCGGCCTGACCAGCGCGGAGCCGATGGGCGTTCAAGTCACGCATAGCCTGGGAACGACAGACCACGCAAGCCAATACGGGGAGCGGGTGGTGGCGTGACCGGCGCAACGAGACGACTGGCAGGCATCGGGGCCGCGGCGGCGATCACGCTGCTCGCTGCGGCGTGCACGGGCGGCGGGCACAGCACTAGCGAGGTCAGACCTGCGGGCAACGCGCATACCAAGGCTGCGGCCGCGTCGCCGGTCACGATCACTCCGGCGAACGGGGCCATGGCCGCCGACCCGTCGGCCGGAATCACCGTTACCGCCAAGCACGGCACCCTCACCAACGTCGTCGTGCACAGCGCCGGCGGCGCGGTGAGCGGGAGCATGAGCCAGGCCGGCACGGTGTGGCACAGCCAGTGGGCGCTGGCCCCGTCGCAGAGTTACACGGTGACGGCGACCGTGTCGGGCGGCGGCACCGGGACGAGCACGTTCCGGACGCTCACGCCGGCCCGGACATTCCGGACCGAGATTCTCCAGGGATACGACCAGACCTATGGGGTAGGGCAGCCGATCATCTTGTACTTCAGCCAGAAGATCACGAACAAGGCCGCGGTCGAGCGGGCGCTGCAGCTCACGACCTCGAAGCCCGTAGTTGGCGCCTGGTACTGGGACGACGCGTGCGGCACGGCCCCCACCTGCGCCTACTTCCGGCCGCGGGACTACTGGCCGTCCGGCACCACCGTAAGCTTCACCGGGCACCTGACCGGCGTGCAGGGCGCACCAGGGCTCTACGGCGACCACACGCTGACTCAGACGTTCAGCATCGGCCGCTCGCTGATCGCGATCGGGAACGTCGGTACGCACCAGACGCAGATCTACTACAACGGCAAGCTCCGCTACGTCTGGCCGATCAGCGGCGGCCGGCCCGGTGACGACACCCCCAACGGGAGCTATCTGTCTATCGAGAAGGAGAACCCGGTGCTGATGACCGGCCCGGGGTACAGCCTGGAGGTTCCGTACTCGGTCCGGTTCACCTGGAGCGGCGATTACTACCACGACGCCTACTGGTCCGTAGGCGAGCAGGGCTTCACGAACGTCAGCCATGGCTGCGTGAACCTGTCGCCGGCGGACGCGCAGACGTACTACGACCTCTCGGTGCCCGGGGATCCCATTACGATCGTGGGCAGCCCGAAGGCTGGCACCTGGGACAACGGCTGGACGCAGTGGTTCCTCAGCTGGACGCAGTACCTCCAGGGCAGTGCGCTGCACGAGGCCGTGCAGGCCGGCCCGGACGGCAGCACGTTCGTCAGCCCCTCGTCGCTGCCGCCGGACACCGCCACCGCGCCGCTGCAGACCGCACCGGCCAACAGCGCCGCCGCCTGAGCGCCCGGCAGGTCGTGGCGCTTGCCGCAGGCCGTCGAGAATGCGCGGCTGATTCCCGTGCCCCCCTGAATCGCAGCGGCTGTCAGCGGCAAGCATGTTGACGACCCGGTATTCGCCACGGCGGGCGGCAGCGTCGCCCGGCTGTCCGACCGGAGTCCTTATGCGAGATGCTGCTGTTGTCAGCGGGTGGTACAGGGAGGCACGCGATGAGTGATGATCTTGCGGCGCTTGCCGCTGAGGCCTACGTTTACGGCTTTCCGCTGGTGTTTAACGTGCAGATGCTCGGCGGCGGTGTGGATGTGGGGATCGTCAAGCCGGGTCCCCTCAACAGCTTCAGCCATGCGACGAAGCTGGCCGGACCGGAGGACCGGTTCGTTTCGATCAACAACGACACGATCTATTCCATCGCCCGGGTCGATGTGAGCGGCGGTCCGGTCCTGCTGCGAGTGCCGGACACGGCCGGGCGCTATTACGTGCTGCAGTTCGTCGATGCGTGGACCAACAACTTCGCCTACGTAGGCCGCCGGGCGACCGGCACCTCGGCCGGGTCCTTCCTGCTGGTGCCGCCGGGATGGCAGGGAGAAGCGCCCGGCGGAGCGAAGGTCATCGAATTTCCGACGAGCATCGCCGCGATCGTGGGCCGCTGGGCCTGCGACGGCCCGGCCGACCTCGGCGCCGTCCAAGCCTTGCAAAGCGAGCTGATCCTCGCGCCCTACGGCGCACCGGCGCCGCCGGACGGCATCGCGGAGCCGGCCGCCGTCCCCGACGGGCTGGCCTTTTTCGAGCAGCTGCGGACCTGGATGCAGGCCTTTCCGCCGTCGGAGCCTGATAAGGCCTACCAGCAGCGGTTCGCGGCGCTCGGTCTCCTCGATCCCTCGTCGCCTTATGCCGACTGCCCGCCCGATCTGGCTGGAGCACTGACCGCGGGCGCGGGCGCGGCGAAGCAGCAGATGGAAACGGCCCTGCAAGCGGGCGGCCTGGCACCGGTGGTCAACGGCTGGACGCTCACCTTCCACATGTTCGACTA
>Ga0335081_10005898_pt1 | contig 19406 bp, 18 predicted proteins | sample Lox_Sample_35_FD_206713 | JGI IMG/M metagenome (GOLD analysis project Ga0335081, IMG submission 206713) | Soil microbial communities from Loxahatchee National Wildlife Refuge, Florida, United States - Lox_Sample_3.5 | ecosystem: Environmental > Terrestrial > Soil > Wetlands | place: USA... | reverse complement strand
GGCCAAGATGCTGGCGGCGGACCTGGACCTGGTGCACATCAGCGTGGGGGACATCTTCCGGTGGAACGTGCAGAACCACACCAAGCTGGGCGCTCAGGTGCGCCGGGTCATGGCGGCCGGGGAGCTGGTCGGTGACGACCTGGTGGAGGCGGTGGTCCGGGACCGGCTCACCCAGCACGACTGGAACTTCGGCTTCATCATCGACGGGTTCCCGCGGGACCCGCGGCAGGCCGAGTTCTTCCTGGAGAGCTACGACATCGACGGCGTCATCGAGCTTGACCTGCCCGACTCCGAGGTCCGCCGCCGGGTCCTCAACCGCAGGCTGTGCGGCGACTGCGGGATGGATTACAACCTGATCGCCAACAGCCCGAAGGTCCCCGGCCGGTGCGACATGTGCGGCGGAGAGCTGATCACCCGGGAAGATGACACCGAGGAGGCGCTCGCGGTCCGGCTGCGGGACTATCACGACCAGACCAACCCCGTCCTGGAGATCTTCCGGCGCAAGGAGTTCGTCTACAGCGTGGACGCGCGGCCCGCGCCGGAGGTCATCCAGCAGCAGATCAGGGAGCGCCTGGGCCTGCCGCCGTACCAGCCGGACAATCAGGGATCCGACGTTGGGTGAGATCGCGGTCTCCGGCGGCAGCCCGGTGCGGACGCTCACGGAATTCCGGCCAGGCGACGGTTCCGCCGCGGCCAACACAGAGCGAGATTGACTCGGCCGGCCCTGCGCGGGCGCAGACTAGTTGCAGTCACTGAGCGTGATCAGAATGCTTTGCCTCAGGCCACGTCCGTGATCGTGGCGTATGAGAGGTTCACCTCGTGATCCGTTCGGGCGGGATCATCTCAATTGCCATGTCGGAATAGGGCTCCGCTTCAGCGCGGGGTGAGGACGTCGAACTCGTTGCCCTCCGGGTCGGCCAGGCATGTCCACGGGACGTCGCCCTGGCCGATGTCGATGTCGGTGGCGCCGAGTGCTCGCAGCCGGGCTACCTCCGCTGCCTGATCGTCACCAGGATAGGGCCGCAGGTCGAGATGGACGCGGTTCTTCACGGTCTTCACGCCGGGCGTGCGGAGGAACTGAAGATACGGTCCGGCACCCGTGGCGGAGCGCAGCACCGCGTGGTCGCCGGTCACCTGGTGCAGGGTCCAGTCCATCGCCTCGTCCCAGAACCGGGCCATGGCCCGCGGGTCCGCGCAGTCGACCGTCACCGCGGCCACCGGCCCGGTGTCCCGGCCGCCCGGCCAGGGCGCCAGCACGCAGAACTCGTTGCCCTCCGGGTCGGCCAGGACGGTCCATGAGACGTCGCCCTGGCCCACGTCGGCGGGTGTCGCGCCGAGATCCTGCAGGCGCGCGACCAGGTCCGCCTGATGGGCTGCGGAGGTGGTGGCGAGGTCGATGTGCACGCGGTTCTTCACCGTCTTGGGTTCGGGGACGGCAAGGACGTCGATGCAGACGGCGGCGGGGTCGGGATAGGCGAAGCCTGCGGGTTCGACATTGGTCACGCCGGGTTCCTCGCTGGAAACACCCCAGCCGAGCGCCTCCGCCCAGAACCGGCCGACTGCGGAGTCATCACGGGCATTCATCGCGATCTGGACAAGCCGCAGCGCCATGCCGCCAACCCTATGCCCGGCTGGCTGAATGCAGTGAACCGGCCCGGGGGGCCATGCGCCACTGCCGTGGACGTGAACTGGTTCTCTGAGCACTGACGAGCGAGACCGCGCCATTACGCAGATCGGTGAACCCGCGACGGCTGCGGGGCCGGCCGCAGTCGCTGAGCGTGACCGGAACGCTGGCTCGCGGAGTTCCTGATCGCCGATCAGGCGTGGTCAGGGTACTGGTGCCGGGGTGGCTGGCAGGTGCCCGGATTCGCCGGCTCTGCCGGTTCTGATGCCGCGACGGTCAGCGTCAGGGGGCGGCGGGCGCGTGCGGCATGCCCGTGCCCGCGGGGAGATGCACGGCGATCTCGCCGCCGAGCCGAAACCCGGCAGACAGGCCGAGGTTGTCCCCGCTCCAGAAACTGCCTGGGTCATACCGGTCGGGGCGGCGGCCGGGTAGCAGCCCCATGGCCTGGTAGGTCACGGCCAGCAGCTGCGCGCAGTAGGCCGTCTCGAGTTCAGCGCCGCGGGCCTGGTGCCTGCGGCCCGGCGCGCGGCCGAGCAGCCACCGCGATGCCAGCCGCGCCGTGGACGGGAACGGGGTGCCATCCAGCCGGGCGATCGTCCGCAGCACGCCGTCTTCCATCTCGCCGGTCACCTCGGGGTCCAGCTGACGCAGCCAGGCCCGCTGGCCGTACCGGGTAGCCCAGGTAATAACCGCCTCGCGCAGGTCGTGCAGCTGGACCCCGCGGTGGCGGGTCCCGGTCCACACGTCGGGCAGCGAGCGGCCGAGCTCGGCGTGCCACATCAGCGGCGGCAGGTCCTCGATGGCCACCGACATGCCCACATGGTTGACCGGGCTATTGGTCGCCAGCTGGATGGCGCGGTCGGCCATCGCGTGCCCGCGGAACAGCCACACGTCACCCGTGCGGGCCAGATCCACGGCCTGGTCCAGGCTGATACTCGCGGCAGGCACGCTCTAACCTAAGCAGATGCGCTGGCACAAGATGCTGGGACTGGCCGCCTTCGCGGGCATAGCCGCGACCGGGGCAGTGATCATCCGCGACCAGCGGCGCCGTCGTACGGCTACCCCCGATGAAATCCGGGAACGGCTGCACGCCCGGCTGGCCGAAACACCGGGAGCCCGCCAGCCCCCGCGCAAGTCCCGGCCCTAGGCCAGCGGCCGGCCAAACCAGCGGTCGGTGTAATCCGCTACTGCGCGCTTCGCTGCCGCATGCCGGCCGCCGGTCAGGTCGTCACCGATGGCAGGCATGCCCGGGCCGAAGCCGGGTAGTCGCCCGGTCGCCCATGAGCGCCTTTGATCAGCTTCGTAACGACCTGCTGTCAGTCCAGCCGGCTCGCCCGGTCTGGCGCATGCAGTGCCGGTGCCGGTTCCGGCCCGGCCAGCCCGGGGAGATCACCGCGTGCGAGTGCGGCTACTGGTGGCGTGCCGGCCAGCGCGGCCGGTGGCGGCCGATCTCCGCCCGCCGCGCATTCCGGGCGCTGGTCCCGGGCCTGATGCGCGAGCTCAGCTGTTTCGAGCAGGCCGGAGGCTGGCCGGAAGGCTAACCCGCGGACGCGCAGGTGCGGGCAGCACGGCCCGGACGGCCCGGCGGCCGCAGCCTGGCGCGGCGGTCGCAGGCCCGGCGCAGCGTCCTTCGCTGACCTGGTGAACCAGGCATTTGCCCGATTCACGAGCAGCGCCAGATCGATCAGGAATTCCTGGCGAAGCAATGAGCATTTGTGGACCGGCGCACAGATTATCCGGTCTCGAGTCGGCATTCGCCTGAGATGGCCGAGCTGTCAGGGCCACCACCGAACGACATCTCGGACCGATCGGACGATTTGTGATACTAGGAGCGGATCGTCGATGGATCCGAACCATGGGGCTGCCCGGGCCACCATCGACAGGAGGAACGGACTCCCCAGGCTTGCGTAGAACGGGTTGCCTCCAAATGAGCCCGATTGCCGCCGCCCCAGTGAGGCCTTGAGCATTTCCCTGAACGCCTCCAATGCTCGCTCGGGCGGCAGGGCGGAAAGCAGGTCGCACAGGAGCGTCGCTCGCTCGTCATCGTCGACGACGCTTTTCGCGGCCGCGAATACGTCCTCTAGGGCCTGTGGCCGGTCAGCGACTACCGCGGACGCCGATAGGAGTGCCCGAGATCTCTGGCCGTTGTCCGCGATGGAGTAGCTGAGCCGGAGAACCTGGCCGGTCAGCGCCCGCTGTGTCCGTGCCGGGAACGCGCCGCTGCGAACAAGCGCCGTCAGCGCCAACACCCGAGTGCCTGGATCGCTGATCTGCTCAGCGCCCGTTCGGGCCTGGCGCAACTGCTGGAGGACGTACCAGGCCCGATGATGAACCACTGCGATCGCCGCAGACGGAAGCGAGGCACGAATATGCCTCAGCCCGCGCTACCGTGTAGCCGGACACAGCTAACCTGGTTCAGGATGACATCGTTCAGCCACGCGAGGCGGCCGGACAACCGGATTCCGGCGATCTCCCCAGGCAGCTAATCCGGCCCGGCGCTCCTCGGGACGGGTAACGGATACCGGCTGCCAGCCTCCGGCGGTAAAGTCGCCGCCGGTGAGCACTTCACAGTCCCGGGCGGCTGCGAGTCCCGATGATCAGGCGGTCACCGCGGAGCGATGCGCGGCACAACAGCTCCGCGGAGACCCCGCGGGCACCGCCGAGGAGGTCGCCAGGCGGCTTCTGGCCATCCAGGCGCAAGACCCGCGGGGCGCGCGGCTTGCGATCCGGGCGCGTTCGGCGCGGCTGTCCGCCTCGGACGTCGACTCCGCCCTCACCCGGCGGCGTTCGCTGATCGTCACCTGGCTGAACCGCGGCACCTTGCACCTGGTCCGCGCCGAGGACTACTGCTGGCTGCATCCGCTGACCACTCCCCAGCTGCGGCCCGCAAACTCCCGCCGGCTGGCCCAGGAGGGCGTGCCGCCTGACGACGCGGAACGGGCGGTGGCCGTCGTGCGGGCGGCGCTGGCCGCCGACGGCCCGCTGACCCGGGCTCAGCTCCGCGGGCAGGTCGCCGCTGCCGGGGTGCGGACCGAAGGCCAGGCGATGGTGCACATCCTGGCGCTGGCCAGCATCCGGGGCCTGATCGTGCGCGGCCCGGTGGCCGGACGAGACCAGGCGTTCGTGCTGGCCAGGGACTGGCTGGGCGCGCCGCCGCCGGCGATGGGCCGCGAGGTGGCGCTCGGTGAGCTGGCCCGGCGTTACCTCGCCGGGCATGCCCCGGCGGCGGACCGCGACCTGGCCCGGTGGGCGGGCATCGGGCTGGCCGATGCCCGGCTCGGCCTGGCCCGCTGCGGCGCTATACAGCGAGCAGACGGCCTGGCCGAGCTAACGGTGAACCCGCAGCGTGCGGCGGCCGCGCTGCCGCCGCCACTGCTGCTGGGCGCGTTCGATCCGCTGCTGCTCGGCTGGGTTTCCCGGGACTTCATCGTCGGGCCGTACCGGCACATCGTCACAGCCGGCGGGCTGTTCCGGCCGTTCGCGCTGGCCGGTGGGCGGGCCGTGGCGACCTGGAACATCACGCGCGGCCAGGTCGAGCTCGCACCGTTCAGCCCGCTAGACGCCGGGACCCGGGCAGCCCTGGACACCGACGCCGCCGACGTGACACGGTTCCTGGGTGGATAGTAGGTCCGGCTGGCTGCAATTTCGCCCTGGCCCGACATGCCCGCAGGCCTTCAGCTCAGCGCACCGGCGCATAGCCGAATATGCTATCGAGCGGGTAGCCGCGCACTTCCATCGGGCGGCCGCGGAATTCTCCGCCCTGCGTGCCCGGTTTCACTCCGCCGAGGGCCTGCACGATCCAGACCTCGACCGACGACACGACGTCGCCGTCTACCTTCAAATCCTCGAAGACTGGGTGTACGAGGGCATCAAATGGCAACTCCTAGACACCGACCGTTACGGCACGACCATCCACTCACCCACCAGGAGAACCCGAACCAACTCCTAGCCCTGGCCGAATCCATCCCATCACCGAGCGGCCTCCTCCTCCTCACACTCACATCAGATCAGCGGCCCGGCCAGTATCTGTAGCCCGCGGTCGCTGAGATAAATGCAGCAGTCGAAGGCCCTGCCGTGAAGGCCCGAAGGCCATGCCGTGCAGCTAGCTCGTGAACTTTCTCCATGGTTTCAAGATGGCCGTCGGGCCGCTCGCGCCGCCGACACGGCGCTCGGGCCTTTGGCTCCCGCTTCGGCCGGGCTAAGCGCCTATCCATAGGTTCTGCGCGTAACCCGTTGTGCGACCCGAGTTAGGCCAATTGAGTGCGTACCTGAATGCGGCAGATGCGGTCAAGCGCTTCGGGGAGGTGGCCGGGCAGGGGATCTGCGGCGGTGATGGCGCGGGTGCCGGTGCGGAGGGTTGCTATGGTTCGTCTATGGGCGACGACTGGCGCGTCCGCATTGCGCTCGTTGACCTGCCGCGCGAGCTGACCGGCGACGACCAGGTGTACGCCCGGGGGTACCCGGCCAGTCCGCAGGAGATCGCCGCTGCCGCCGCTGCCCACGCCGAGATGGAGTCCTACCGGCAGGCGCTTATCCCTGAATTGGGCAGCCGCCTCGGCGATCAGGTAGCAGCCGGCTCGAGCGGTACCGGCATCTTCTTGTACGCCTCCAGCGCCGGATCGGCTGATGAGGCCGCACGGGTGGCGCGTGAGGTGCTCGCGCGGCACGACGTCAGCGCGCCCGTGCGAATCGAGCGCTGGAGCTCGCGGGACGAGGAGTGGCTGGATGTGACGGGCAAGCCGTCCGCCGAGGTCGCTGCCGAGCAGCAGGCTGAGCACGAATACCTTCAGGAGCAAGAGCGGGAAACATCGGTGACGACCGGCCGTCCCGCCTGGGCGATGACGGTCGAATTGCGGTCACGCCGCGATGCGGAAGCGCTGGCCGGGCATCTCGCAGCCCAGGGATGGCAGGTCTGCCGGCTCCGCAAGGACCTCATCGTCTGGGCGGACTGCGAAGACGACGCTCAGGGTCTCGACCGGGCGCTCTCCGGTGATGCGTATACGGCCTTCCGGGTCAGGCGGGTCAGCTATGGCCGCAACGTTCCGCCGGGGCCTCCTCCCCGGGGTCCGCTAATTTTCGGGCCAGGTTAGTGCGCAATCCCGGCTCTCCCGGCCAGCAAAACTCGCAGGTCACCGCGCCGCACCATCGGTTACGCCCGGATCGTGTCCTAAGTCAGGTAACCCGTTGTGAGACCGGCGGGTGAGGGATGTTGACAGCGGCCTCGCCGGGGGTTGGATCGAAGTTGCCACAACGTCCACCCGCCGGCGAGGTCGTGATCAGTATGCGCCCGGTCAGCGTGTTCGCCAACGGCCCGGTAAATGAGATCGAGCTGCTGCAGGACGGACTGCGAGGCCAGTGGCGGCAGGCCACCCGGGCCGTGATGGTGCTGCTGTCGCTGCACGGGTTAACGCCGGCCGAGATCGCGGAGCTGCTGGAGTGCCACCCGTCCACCGTGCGCCGCTGGATCGGCTGGTTCAGCAGCGAAGGGCTGGCCGGACTGGCCGACCGGCCGCGGTGCGGGCGGCAGCTCGTGCCCGGGCGGATCAGATGAGCCGAGAATGAAGTCAATCCGCCAGTCATCATCGAACTAGACAGGGACGCATGGCGTACGGCTAACTCAGTAACCGGGAACCTACCCGCATGGCTACGCACGCCATCGGGGCCGAGGTCCACAGCCTTTAATGAGCAACGGTCTGCTCTTCCCGGCCTGCAGCGTTGTTCTCCGCGCTGGTGACCATGCCGAGTGCCAGGTCGGCGTAGAATTCGCCGAGCTGCTCGGGTGAGTCGGGCCCGCCGGTCCGGTACCACCGGACCAAGTCGACGCCCAGCGAGAGAATGGCGCGGACGACGCGGTGCACATCGACGGCGGCGAATGTTCCCTCGTCGATTCCCCGGCCGACAGCCTGACGGAAGATATCTGTGGATTGCCTGCGCAGCTTCAGTATTTCCGCATAGTGTTCGAGTGAAAGCGCGGCAAGTTCGTACTGGCTGACCCGGCCAGCGACGTGATGGTGCGCGTGCCACGCGACGAACCGGGCGACCAGCGATCTCAGGTACACGACCGCATTTTCGCCGGCTTCCGCTTCCGTCAAGGTTTCAAGCGATCTCACGTGCCCGGTCCGGATGATTTCGAACAGCAGGTGTTCCTTCGAAGCGAAATGCACGTAAAGCGCACCGGGCGACAAACCCAGCGCAGCGGTGATATCCCTGGTCGTGGTCGCGTGGAAACCGTTTGACGCGAAGCAGCGCACCCCCGATGTCAGCAGGCCCCTGGCGACCTCTCCGCGATGGCGATCCCAGAGCTGTGCCGACCTATCCGGCAGGTTGGGGGGCAGCACACGCTCGTCACCGAACCGTGGCACCCGAACACCTGCTCTGCATCGCCATCCTGCCTTCTGCTGCCCCGCACCGGAGTGTCCGGCGACTGCGACCGCCTTGCCGTCGGCGTGTAGCCAAGCGTACACTTCGAAGAAAGCTGACTATGCGCTTAGTTAGCGCGTGCGGCAGGATGCCGCCCTCCGAACGCTCAATCCACGTCTTATTAGGAGGGCACCTATGGAGGTGTCATGCGCGTTCCCGACCGCCCTGGATTCTCCTGATAACATCGCGCTGGCCGAGCAGATCGGCTATCACCGGGCCTGGATCTACGACACGCCCCAGCAGAGCCCGGACGTCTGGATGATGCTGGCGCTCGCCGCGCAACGCACGGAGCGCATCGGACTGGGGCCCGGGGTGCTCGTGCCGAGCCTGCGTCATCCGATGGTCAATGCCGCCGCCACCGCCACGCTGTGCGCGCTCGCGCCGGGCCGCGTCGCGGTCGCCTTCGGGACGGGGTTCACAGGGCGCCGGGCCATGGGCTACCCGGCCATTCCCTGGGCCTTCATGGATTCCTATATCCGGGCGTACCGGACTCTGCTCCGGGGTGAAGTGGCGGAATGGGAAGGCGCCCGCATGCAGATGCTGCATCCGGACGGACACGCGCCTGCCCGTCCGGTCGAGGTGCCGGTCCTGATCGCCGCCCTGGGACCCAAGGGCAACAAGGTCGCTCATGAACTCGGTGACGGCCTGTTCGCTACCTTGCAGATGCCGGAGTTCATGACCGACTACTCATGGACCGCCTTTCTCGCCTGGGGCACGGTGCTCGACGAGGCAGAGCCGGACGACTCCGAGCACGCCCGCGTGGCCGCAGGTCCTGGCTGGGCGCTGTCGCTGCACGGCGCCTACGAGTTCGGCGGTCCCGACGCCGTGCGCACCCTTCCCCGTGGGGACGAGTGGCTCAGGGTTATCGAGCAGACGCCCGAGCGCCAGCGCCATCTCGCCGTGCATACCGGTCACTGCGTCGAGCTCAATGCCGCGGACGAAGCCTGCTGGCACGCTGGCGGCAGCAGCACCCTCCGGGACGTCACGCTGAGCGGGACCCGTGACCAGATCCGGCGGACCCTGGAGGACTACAGCACCCGTGGTGTCACCGAAGTCGTCTTCCAGCCGTGCGGACCCGATATCCGGGCTGAGCTAGAGCGCTTCCTCGATGCGGCCCGTGCGTAGGTCGCCGTACACCCTCTAGGAGCAGGCATGAGCCGCGAGATCCGCACCATCGTCACCGGCATGTCCTATCTGGAAGGACCACGCTGGCATGACCAGCGGATCTGGTTCTCCGATTTCTATACCCGCCGCGTGTACTCCGCGGCAGAGGACGGCAGTGATATCCGGACTGAGGCCGAGGTCCCCGAACAGCCTTCGGGGCTCGGCTGGCTCCCGGACGGCCGCCTCCTGATTGTCTCCATGCGTGACGGCCTCCTATTGCGCCGCGAGACCGACGGCGCCCTGGTCTGTCATGCGGACCTGTCGGGCTACATCAACGGGCATCTCAACGACATGGTGGTCGACGCCCACGGCAGGGCCTTCATCGGCGATTTCGGTTTCGACCTCATGAGCGGGGCCAGCTTCAAGCCGGCCGGCCTGCTACGCGTCGATCCGGACGGGACCGTAACCAAGGTCGCCGGGGACATGTGGTTCCCCAACGGTAGCGTGATCACCAAGGACGGCACGCTGCTGGTAGACGAGACCTTCGGTAACCGCGTCACCGCATTCGACATCACCGAAGACGGCACCCTGGCCAACCGCCGCACCTGGGCGAAGTTCGGGGAACTGCCGAGCGACAGTGAGCCCGGGAAGATGCTCACCCAGGTCGTCGTCGCCCCCGACGGCTGCTGCCTAGACGCGGACGGGGCGCTGTGGATAGCCGACGGCCTCGGCGGCCGGGTCATCCGGGTGCGCAGCGGCGGCGAGATCACCGAGGAAATCCAGGCCGGCACCGGCGTATTCGCCTGCATGCTCGGCGGAGCCGACGGCCGCACCTTGTTCATCTGCACCGCACCCGACTTCCAGGAGGAAGCGCGCAAAAACGCCCGCGAGGCAAACCTGGTGACCGCCCGCGTCGACACGCCCCGTGCAGGCCTGCCCTGACCAGAGCACCGAGGTCGATTCGGGCGTCGCCCAACCGAAGATCCGGGTGTCAGCCGGCTCGCCCGGTACGCATGAGTGAGCGTTGGTGGTCATGCCAATCAGCGGGACGGACTGTACCCTTTGGCACCCCCGTGGCGTATCAGACGGCGGTTACCGGCGTGACTCTTGCCCGCACTCGTCGCGGCCCGGGAGATCCCATTGCACGTCTGCGTCCGTGCAGCCGCGCATCATGGTATCAATGTTGATACCATCCTGGTATGGCGATGACTCTCCGGCTTGCCGGCGATGAGACCGAGGCGCTGCGTCGGCGTGCCGAGCTCGAGCACCGGTCGATGCAGGAGGTGGCCCGGCAGGCGATCCGCGAGTACGTGGAGAACCACAGCCGCGCCGAGCTGCTGGACCGCGTGCTCGATGAGGAGCTGCCCCGGTACGCCGAGGCGCTGGAGCGGCTCGGCCGGTGATCTACCTGACGCTCCCGGAGCTGCTGCACGTCGCCGGGCGCGTCCTGGGGCCGGAGGTCGCGGTCCGCGGTTACGGGCTGCTCGACGGCAACGGAACGGCACGTCAGGCCACATCTGGCACCTTTAGGCGACACTTTGACAGTGCCTCCTAAGCAGTAGGTCCTGAAGTCAGACTAGCTCGCCACCGGCGACTCCACTTGCTCGAGCGTGTGGTAACGGGTCCCGACCTGAGCCGCCTTCGCGGGATTGCGCCTCTGCCAGATCGCGTAGTAGACGATGCCGATCGCGGTCCAGGCCAGGAATATGTAAGGCAGCCAGACGTAGGCGCCGGTGAGGGCGGGGAACAGGTTGCCCGGAATGGTCTGCGGCAGCCAGTTGGCCCAGAATACGAAGGCCATGATGGTGGCGCCGAGCAGGCCGAGCACCCAGGCCAGCGTGGCCGGCAGGCCGGCCCGGCGCAGGAAGACCGGGGCGCCGATGCCGACCAGCGCGTAGCCCAGCATGAAGCCGAACGTGGCGACCGAGCCGACCCACCCCGTGGCGTTCACCGCGGACTCGTTGATGATGGTGGTCACGATCGGGACCGCGATCATCGGCACCGCGGCGACGGCGATCGCGATGTGCGGCGTGCTCCGGACGCGGTGCACGCTGCTCATGGTCGTGTGGCCCATGCCGTCGCGCGCCATCGAGTAGATCAGCCGGGAGCCCGCGTTCATGCAGGCGAGCGTGCAGGCGAACATGCTGCAGACGATCCCGATGTCGAGAATGTAGGCGAAGAAGCCGATCCCGGTCTGCGTGGCCAGGTCGGGCAGCGGGGCGGCGCTGCCCAGGATGCCGCCCTTGACGCCCTGGAAGCCATAGATCTGGGAGTAGGAGACCACGACGTAGAACAGGCCCACGATCAGGCAGCTCCACAAGATGGCCCGGGGAATGTTCCGGAAGGAGTTCTTGGATTCGACGCCCAGCGAGCCGGCGCTCTCGAACCCGACGAACGCGAAGATCGCCAGCACCACGCCGACGAGGATGCCGCCGGGCTTGACGCCCGTCAGGCTGAGCTGGTGGGTGTCGAATACGGCGCCGTTGTGCACCCAGATGTTCACGCACAGGATGAGGATGACGGTAACCGAGATCGACTCGAGGATCAGCGCGGTCTTGGCCGACAGGCCGATATCCAGGAACGCCACGGTCGCGGCGAGGAGCGTGTCCGCCAGGAAGAGCACGACCAGGATGGCCCGGTTGTTTCCCGGGGCGCCGAGCCTGCTCAGGAGGTCGGCACCGTAGATGGCGAACCCGTAGACGGTGGCCATGCCGGTCGCGAGGTAACCGAGTATCAGCCCCCAGCCCGCCGCGTGCCCGAAGCTCGGCCGGAGCGCCTTGCTGACCCACACGTAGAACGAGCCCGACGAGTTGATGCGGCGGCCGAACTGAGCCGCGCAGTAGCCGATGCACATCAGGGCGAGCAGGGCGATGAGGAAGGCCACCCACGTCCCGTTCCCGGCTCCGGCGAATACGAGCAAGGGCAGGAGCGCCATCGCCGCGCTGGGCGCCATGTTGGCCACCGACTGGGCCAGCACCTCCGGCAGGGACAGTGTGCCACGCTTGAGTTCGGTTACGACACTGGTGTCGGGGGAGAGAGCGGTCACGCCGCGATCGGCCGCTCCGTCAGCATTTCCGGCCATTTCTCATGCTCCTCATTGTCGCCCCCCGCCTGTCATCCGTCGGGTATGACTGCCGTCGCAGTCATGTTCGTGAGTGTGGCGGCTGGCCCGGCCCTGAGGCACCGGATCTCAGCCCTGGTGATGGCACTGCTCCGCGGGCGGTAGGTCGAGGGCCGGGTTGCCGTCGAAGAAGCCGTCGGCCCGGAGATTGAAACCGACCGTGGTGACCGGCATTACCGGCCAGTCTTCCGGCCGGACCACGTGGTGCGCGGTGAACGTGTGCCACAGCACCAGGTCGGCGTTCTCCAGCGGGCGGTCGGCCGCGGTCCAGGCCGGCAGCCCGTCCCCGCCTGGGTGCTGGTTGGGATACTCCCCGGCCGGGAACCGCTGGCCGGGATCGTAGGCGGTGACCCACAGGTGCCTGGTGGCGAACTGGGCCCGCCGCATCACGTGCGTGTCAGGCTGGTTGAACGGCAGCACGCTATCCCGGGGCGCCAGCTTGTAGGCGACCGGCTCGCCGGTGGCGTTCAGCCGGCCGGGATTGACGATCTTCCAGTAGCGGGCAGCGCGCCCGTCGGCCACCCGCTGCGCCTCGGACTCGCGGCGCAGCGGGGTCTGCCGCACCACCCAGGCGTTGCCGTGCGGGTTCTGCGGGCCCGGCGGCACCGCCACCGAGTCGCACTCATAGACGGTGTTGCCCGGGCCGTCGACCATCATGTCCAGCCGGACGCAGAAGATGTGCTGGTGGTGGGGACCGTAGACCTGCGGGGCGACCAGGGTGCCGTGGGTCGGCTTCTGCCCCGGCGGCAGGGCTCCGTTGGAGATCACGCCGGTCAGCTTGACCTCGTATTCGATGGTGCCGTCCTGGTAGAGGTACCAGAAATAGCCGTACTCGTAGTTCCCGACCGTGGCGATCATCGAGATCACCAGCCGCCGCGAGCGCCGGACCTCGGTCTTGCCGGTCCGCCAGTCCATGTGCTTCCAGCTGATGCCGTGGTCTTCCTCGTGCATGCAGATCGCGTTCGTGAGCACCTGGGCGTGGCCGTCGTTGTCATTGAGCCAGGCGTCGAAGTAATGGATCTCGCCCAGGCAGTCACAGCCGAGTTCCAGGCTGTTGGCAAGCATCCCGATGCCGTACTCGCCCATGTCGAAGACGTTCTTGCGGTAGTGCGCCGGGTTCGGGTCACCGTACGGGATGAGCATCTCCGCCAGCGAGGCGCGGTAGATCACCGGCCGCAGGGTTCCGCGGTCCTCGTACTGGACCAGGTGCAGCACCAGGCCCTCGCGCGCGGTGAAGCCGACCCGGAACCGCCATTTCTGCCAGGCCACCTCGTGCCCGTCCACGGTGAAGCTGACGCCGTGCGGTTGGGTGATCTCCACCGGCTTCAGGTCCTGCCGGGGGCCGTCCGGGAAGTACGGGACGTTGCCCCGGTCACGCAGGGCCTCCGCCGTGTAGTTGCCGCTGGCCGGCGGCAGCGGGATCACCCCGTGGTCCTCGATGTCCACGACTTCCATGCGGTCCAGGTCGAAGCGGACGATCAGGCCCTCCACCGGGCGGGCGTACCCGTTGTCGTCCGGGTCGCCCCGGCGTACCCAGGTCAGCGGGCGCAGGAAGCGGCCCTGATCGGCCGCGTCCTCGGGGCCGTTGTAGCCAGCCGACCAGGGGTCGACCATGACCATGTCGAAGTCGGTGATGCCGCGCCGGTGCATAGCCTCCTGCCAGCGGGCATCCTTCCTCACCGCCTCCTCGGTGGCCAGGAACTCCTCCAGCATGACCGGCGGCTGGACGCCGGGCATCTCGCGCCACAACCGCACCTGGCCGGCCGTGATCGAGACCACCGCCTCGTAGCTCTTGCGCTCAGCCCGTTCCCTGATCACCACGTGCGCCTCGCGCTCGGACGCCTCGCCCGGCTGGTACCTCAGCACTGCGTCCTTGGCTGGTTCTCGTAGCGTGACGTACACGAACCGGGCGCTGTCGGCCAGGCCGCGATCGCGCTTGAGGATGCCGGTGGCGGCTTCGATCTCCTCCGCGGTCAGCGGGTCCAGCGGATGCTGTACCCCCACCGTGACGTGTTCGGCCGTTTTCATCGTCCGCTCCTTCCCTGGCTCCCGGAGCCACGGGCACTCGCTGACGGCGGCCGGCGTCGTGCCGCCGACCGCAGCCAGAGGCGGCGAGCGCACGGCTCACGCGCTCCGTGTGCGCCGAAACCTCTCACGTATTAGCGGTTCACCCTGGTCATACCGCAGGCAAATTGGTACGTCAATAGGACGAATTCATCCTTTACGCCCTGTGACGGTTCTCTAGCATGAGGGTGTGGCGAGAGATACCGGCCCGGAACGATCCGGCGATGCTGCGGTCCCGCTACGCCGGGTGCCCCTCTACGCGCAAGCGGAGCAGGTATTGGAGGACCTGCTGGTCCGCCGGGAGTACCGGATCGGCGACCGGATACCCCCCGAAGTCGAGCTGGTGCGGAGCCTGGGCGTGTCCCGGGCGACGATCAGGGCCGCGGTAGGACGACTAGTCAGCCGGGGGTTGCTGGTCAGGCGCCAGGGCAGCGGCACCTTCCTCGCCCGGCTCCCCGAACACGGCGGTCAGCCCAGCCCGGCCGGGATCAAGCTCGGCAGCGGCGTCGCCCAGCCCGGACGGCTGGAGACCTACACGAGCATCGCCGAACGACTTGGTGTCAAGGCCGACAGCCAGCACCTGCGCGTGAAAGCCGCCCGGACTACGCCGGACGAGGCCGATGCGCTTGAGCTTCCCGTGACCGGCGAGGTGACGCGCGTTTCCCGCGTCCTGCTCCTCGACGGCGAGCCTGTCGCGTGGATGATCGACGTGCTCTCGGCGGATCTCATCCCGGCCGCGAAGGTCAGGCAGCTGCTCTCACCGGGTCAGATGATGCTCGACCTGCTTCTGGACGAGGGAATCCCGGTCGCCTTCACCGAGGTCGAGATCAGCACCGCGCTGCTGAACCCCGGCCGGCCGCCCGGAGACCTCCTCCGGCTGAGCCGGCCGGCCGCCGCGCTCCTGCTGACCGAGACCATGTACCTCGACAGCGCCGTTTCCGCCGAGGGCCGTCCGGTGCAATGGAGCCGGAACTACTTCCTGCCCGGCAAGCTCAGCCTCCGCCTAGTCCGCGACACGCCCGCCAGCAAAGACCCGGCTATTGTCCTCCAGTTGTTCACCGATGCGTGAAGCGGTTATTCATCCGCGGGCGGGGACCACAGGCTCCGCACCTGTTCCCAGTCGGCCTCCTCGGGGGATTCCGCCGGCGCGATGTACCGCGCTCCGGGAAAGGCCCGGGCCGGTGGCGTGAAGCTTCCCCGGGCGATGAGCCGGCCGATGTTCGCGCGGTAGATCTCGTCTACGTCAGCGTGCTGCCGCGGGTCATCGTTCAGCCAGAGGTTCCTCGGGTGGACAGGCTCCTCGTACATGCGCCGGAAGATCTCCGTCCGCAGGTCCTTCATCCAGTTAGAGTTGAGGTTCATCGTGCGGAACTGGCGGAGGGCCTCGATGTCGACGATTCCGGCGACGAATGTATTGGCGCCCGATGCGGTGTGCCCGAGCACGTTCCCCTGGTAATCGACAATGTGCGAGTTGCCGCCCGCGATGTCATACGGGTGCTCCATCTTCGGGTGCACATAGACCGGGCCGACATTCGGGCAGACCATGTAGACGTTGTTGAAATGCGCATGTGCCCGGTTCTGCAACAGCCACGTCCCACCGGGCTCCATCCCCATCTGGGTCATCGGCACCGCTTCGCTCGGGCGGTAGACAACCTCGGCGCCGTTGAACGCGAGCGCGCGTACCGCCTCCGGGTACTCTCCGTCGGAGCAGCAGATCGTGCCGATGTTGCCGATGTCGCCGGTGCGGAGCACCGGGTAGAACGCGTCGATTCCGTCGCCGAACAGTTCCACCCAGCGGTCGTAGACGTCGTGCGGAACGCACGAGCGCTCGCGGCACCAGAGGTGGTTCTTAGCCGCTTTGTGGACGACCTCACCCTGCCTCGAGATGACGAACAAGGTGTTGAAGAAGCGCTTGTCGATTACCTCGGGCCAGCGCGCCTTGCACTGGGCCACGATGTAGGTGTCGTATTGCCGGGCGAGCGCGGCGAGCCGGTCTGTCTCTGGTCCGGGGATGTCAATGAACAGATCGCGTGCCGCGGTGACGTGCGGGATATCGAAGATCTCGTCAGTGAACCCGGTCAAGGCTCCCTCGGCGAGTGCGATCAGCCGCACGGGCATGTTGATGCCGATGATCGACACAGCCGCGTGGATCCCGTCCTCGACGATCTGCAGGTTGCGCTCGATGTCCCGTCGGCTGCCGATGCCGTGCACGACGGTGGAGAGTCCCACCGCCATATAAGGCGCCACGTGCTCCTGCGTGCGTCCGCTCACTGTGTGCCACTTCCCGCCGGGGCGCGGTACCTTGCCGGTCGCTCCGCGCCGTCAGTCTTGTGAGGTAAAAGCCTGGCACGTCATGGTCAGGATCTGATCGCCTGGGTTACGGTAAACGATGCCCGGTGCGCCGGTAAAGAGGCGAGATGACAACTGCTCCGGCGGCGGACTCCGGTGTGCGGCACCGGACAGGGACCTGCGTCCGTGCGTGCCGGATGTTCGCCACACGGCGATCACGTCGCTCGCAACGCGGTCAGATGAGGATGCTGTCCAGTCGGGTGCGGTGGTTGTGGTCCGTACGGCAAATGCGGTGCCGTCGCGGGGGATAGCGGTTAGGTTACGGACATGCCGAGCGTGATCAAGTCCGTATCCTTCGATGCCGCGGATGCGCTCGCGCTGGCGAGGTTCTGGGCTGCTGTCTTCGGCTCGGATGTGGATGAGGACTCGTCGCCGGCGAAAGCGTTTGTCGAGGCCGCGGGCTGGGGCGGCCCGAATATCTGGTTCATCAGGGTGCCCGAGCCCAAGACGGCGAAGAATCGGGTGCATTTCGATCTGCGGGCTCCGGGCGCGGTGGCCGCCGAGGTATCGAGGCTGGGGAGGCTGGGCGCCACCGTGATCCGGGTCCATCCGGGCTACACCGTGATGCAGGACCCCGAGGGCAACGAGTTCTGCGTCGAGCCTGGCCCTGAGGTAACGGACTGACCCCGGAATACGTGAAGGCGATGCTTTCCATGCGGCATCAGAGTGAATCCTGCAGCCAGGCATGAGGAGTCGCACGAGTCCTGCGTCAGCATGTAAATCGTGTGAACGTTACGGACATCATCGTCGGCTGGGGCACCTACGACGAGCGGGTACTGCGAGGCTGGCTCGAGGCCCGCATCCATGCCGTCCAGGCAGCCACCTGGGATGGCATTGCCCGCCAGCTCTGCTTCCTGGATGCCTGGGAGTTCGAGAGTTACCGTCCCTGATGACAGTGCGTTTCCGCGGAAGCGGCTTGTGAAATCGTGCACAAAGCGCTTCCGCGGAAACGCGAGCGTGCCTGTCGGCAAGACGGCGATCCGGCGCGTGCCCTGTCCGCGGCATTAGCGAGCATTTGCAGTAAGGCTTACAATACATAGAATGCAGTATGATAGATCGTTTTACTTGTAGAATCGGACGCACGACTACACCGATGATGCTAGGGCTTATTTCCTGCCGATGAAGGTCGCCGGTATGTGCGGACGAGGCGGTTGCCTCATGTGCTCTGAATGAGTCGGATCTTTACCTTCTCAACGCCGTGGCGCCGGCCAGCACCGGGGTCGTATTTAGCCGTACTCTCATGGTGGCCGTATCCACGACATCGGCCACGATGCAGGTGATGTTGTCCGGCCCGCCGCCGTGCAGCGCGAGCTCGATCAGCTGCTGGGTGACCACCTCGGGGTCCTCGTTGCTGCCCAGCGTGTCGCGCAGCGTCTCATCGCTGACCACGCGGGACAGGCCGTCCGAGCACAGCAGGTACCGGTCTCCGGCCTGGCCGTCATGCACCGACAGGTCGGGCTCGGCCACCGATTTGCCATCCAGGACCCGCAGCAGGAGCGAGCGCTGCGGGTGCGTGGAGGCGTCGTCGGCGCTGATCTGGCCCTCGTCGACCAGCGACTGCACCAGCGTGTGGTCATGGGTGATCTGGTAGAGCTCACCCTCGCGGAACAGGTAACCACGCGAATTACCGATGTGGCAGACCGCGGCGTGCCCGTCGGACCAGAACAGAGCGGTCAGCGTGGTGCCCATGCCCTCGACCGCCGGGTTGGCGATGATCATCTCCTGCAGCCTGGTGTTGGCCGCGGCGACCGCCGCGGCCAGCTCGGCCAGCATGTCACCGCCCGGCGGCTCGGAGTCGAGCTTCGTCATCGAGGCGATGGTCAGCGAGCTGGCCACCTCACCCGCGGCATGCCCGCCCATCCCGTCCGCGACCGCGAGCAGGCGAGGCCCCGCATACGCCGAGTCCTCGTTGCCCTCACGGACGAGGCCGACGTCAGAACGTACCGCGTAGCGGAGTGCAAGTCCCCGCTGTCGCTGTCCAGCCGACTGATCCTCAGATCCCCGCTGTCGCTGTCCAGCCGTCTGAGCCGCGATGACGGTTCGATCCAGCGTGTTGAGCAGACGTCGGGTATCGATATCGAACCGGCTCGGGCTCAGTTCAAGTGCCTGCCTGCGCGCCAGCTTAGCCAGGCTCGTGGGCACGTCTTCAGCCTGGGGCATCCGGGCACCGTCGACGAGGATGGGAATCACGCGGACATCACGCGCCAGAGCAGCTTCGATTTCCAGCCGTACGAAGTCTCTGGGGTTATCTAGCCTTCTCCGTCCGTGCTGGTCGGTAATTGTGAGCCACTGACGGCCGATCAGCGCCAGCAGCACGTCACAAGACGTGACCGCGGTCGTGATAACGTCTGCGAAGTCGTCGCCTGGCTCGATCGAATCGATGTCTTTGAAGATGTGCTCCCTGCCGAAGTGGCTCACGAGGCTATCAAACAGCCAGGCGGCAGGGTAGGCAGTCTCTTCGCGGCGATAGCTCATGAAGATCCGGGCCGTTACCTTACTGGTCGATGCCGCCTTGGTCCTGAACCCTCGTGGCTTCCTCATCCTGTCCCGCCTCGCCGCCCCACCCAGAAGCTGAACCTCATGATGCCCGCCATAGCGGGCCGCTTCAACCAGGCGATCTCTTACTATAACGGCCGGCGCATCGCGACAAGGCGCCAGATCCTGAAGGCTTCCAACATGAACCCGCTCATGCGAGACAGTCGTTGCGAGCGGCGCCATTGGTGT